>Ga0111180_1107_pt1 | contig 19028 bp, 16 predicted proteins | sample DeeMarSWOR324_28_FD_80237 | JGI IMG/M metagenome (GOLD analysis project Ga0111180, IMG submission 80237) | Deltaproteobacteria bacterium SM23_61
TACCGCCATTACTGGGTTGAGACGGGGGAAAAAGTCATGCTCCGGGTCTCTCCCGTGGACCCCAGGGATCTGTTTCGGGGGGACTATGTCCGCCTCTCCTACGAGATCTCGTCCCTGGACCTGGATCGTCTGTCAGTGAAAGGGAGTTTCCGGCCCAGGGAGAAGGTTTATGTCATCCTAGAGGCGGAGACTGACGGGACCTGGAAAGCGGCAGGGGTAACCAAGAGTCTGCCTTCCGGGAAAAAATTCATCCAGGGCATGGTGGGGTTGGAGAGGAAAGACTCTTCGCGGTGGGAGATTATCGTGAAGGATGATGACGGGGTTCTCCATCATCTCTCCCCTCGCTGGTGGTCTGAAATGCAACCCGGAGCACGGCTGACCTTCTGCCTGGACCGACGGGGGCGAGTGACGAGCTTTGCCGAGGAAGAGCCTTCGCGGAAAGATCCCTGTCGGGGAGGTTCGTCTCTCACGGGGGTCATCGCGGGCATCAAGAAGACCCCCTTCCGGTTGCTGCAGGTGGAATACGGGATTGAAAGCTTCTTCGTCCAGGAAAGGAAGGGGCGGGAAATCGAATCCGGCCGGATCGGCCAGGATCTGAGAGTGGAGGCCGTCCTGCGCAAAGACGGCAAAGCCTTGCTCAAGGCCCTGTGGGTGGATGGAAAAGTCTTTCATTAGTCTTTTGCGAATGTAAGGTCGGTGTTCATCCATGACCCATTCGGTTTTTTTATTCCGCGTCCCAATGTCGTGTTCCCAAAATAATAGGCATACAATTTCACGTGGAGCCGAGGGTCGGACTGATGCGCGCCGCCAAAATCCGGCGGGGGGAAAGTTTTCTTCCACCGCATCTCCGGGTTTCCGCAAAGGAACACGGGCAACGGGCTACCCCCTTCGTAAGTACTTCGAAATCGGACCCTTTGGCAGCATCCGCTGTAAAATCCCCATGGGCTCCGGAGGGACCAATGCCTATTTTGGCAAGCGCAGCGGTCTGACTCTCGGCTCCTGGCCAAGCGCTCGACTTAGCCAGCTTATTTCTGAGACACGACACTAGGACTCCTGCCTCACATCCACAGTATTGCTGTACAAAGGAGGGTAAAATGAAGAAACATCTGGCCTGTTTGACCTTCGATTTTGATGCCATGTCCGGTTTCATCGCCCGGGGCATGACTTCCGCTACCCCTGTGTCGCGCGGGGAATTCGGTGCCGATGTGGGCACCCCACGGATTCTCGCACTCCTGAAGAAACACCGGATCCTCAGCTCGTGGTATATTCCCGGGCACACCCTGGAGACCTATCCCGACCGATGCAAGGAAGTGTACGATGGGGGCCACGAAATCGCCCACCATGGCTGGACTCACGTGCCGCCGGCCCTGCTTACCCGCCAGGAAGAAGAGGACGGGCTCGTGCGGGCCAACGAGGAAATTAAAAAGCTTACCGGCCGATATGCGCGCGGCTACCGCTCGCCGGCATGGGACCTTTCTCCGCATTCGGTGGAACTGTTACTCAAGCATGGTTTCCTCTATGACAGCAGTATGATGGGCAACGATTTCACGCCCTATCGTGTGCGTAAGGGTGACTTAATCACCCTCGACAAGCCAGCGTTATTCGGCCAAACCAGCAAATTAATTGAGATGCCAGTCAGCTGGACCCTCGACGACCATCCCCATTTTGAATTCATCCGCACGAAGGAATGGATCCTGCCCGGGCTGATGAACCCAAACCTGGTTCTCGAAGATTGGATCAATGATTTCAACTACATGAAAAAAATGATGGATTGGGGAGTGATCATCTACACCTTCCATCCCTATGTGATCGGACGAGGCGGGCGCATGACGATCCTGGAAAAACTGATCAGGAAGCTAAAAGATGGCGGGGCTGTGTTCACGACTATGGAGGCCGCTGCTTCCGAATACGAAAAGAGAATCCCCTTCAAAGAATGATGCGGAGGCCAACCGGATACCTCGCCAGAAATAGTTTTAGAACTCCCCGGCTTTTCTCCGAACATTAGCCGCGGTTGAACCCTGAGAGGAAAGGAGATTCCACCGAGGTTCTCTCGAAGAGGTTCAGAAGGATTATGTGCTTTTTTCTGGTGCCCGAATATAAAAATTAGGAGAAAAGGCTATCGAGGGGCACCATGCAAACCGTTCCTGCTAGGGGAAGGGGAGACCACATGGAAGGACAACGGGAAATCTCCGGGGGCTGGCGGGTCACACTATACAGAATCATCTTCGAGGCCGATACGCCCGCGGGAAAGGCCTTTGACGTGGGCCTGATCGCGGTTATCCTGTCGAGCGTCGTCATTGTTCTGCTCGACAGCGTCGGCGAGGTTCATGATCGCGTCGGCGGGATCCTATACCTTTTCGAATGGCTGTTCACCCTGCTCTTCACGCTCGAATACATCCTCCGGTTGGCCTGTGTGAGGAAAACGCTGGAGTATGCCACCAGCTTCTTCGGGGTCATCGATCTCCTTGCCGTCCTGCCCACCTACCTCAGTCTTCTTTTGCCCGGAAGCCAGTATCTCCTCGTGATCCGGATCCTGCGAGTCCTGCGGGTCTTCCGGGTCCTCAAACTCGCCCGCTACATCCAAGAGGCCCGGATCCTGGGCGAAGCCCTCATCGCCAGCCGGCGCAAGATCGTGGTTTTCCTGTCTACCGTGGTCACCCTCGTGGTGATCTTCGGCTCCATTGTCTACCTCGTCGAGGGAGAGGAAAACGGCTTCACGAGCATTCCCGTGAGCATCTACTGGGCGATCGTCACGCTGACCACTGTGGGATACGGAGACATCTCGCCGAAGACGCCGTTCGGCCAGGCCCTTGCCTCCTTCATCATGATTTTGGGGTACAGTATCATTGCGGTCCCTACAGGGATTGTTACCGTCGAGCTCGCCAATGCCCAGAGGGGTAAAGAAGAGCAACTACGGGTCTGCCCCGAGTGCCTCACCGAGGATCATGATCTTGATGCCCGGTTCTGCAAGCACTGCGGGGAGAAATTTCGGCAGAAGGACCGGGAGGAAGCCTCAGGCTGATGGCCAGAGACTTCCTCCGGAAGCCAGGCTTATCTCTTAAACCGCTTCTTGTACCCGCCGAAGACGGCGATAAGGGCAAAACCTAACAAGAAGAAGGTTGCTGGTTCGGGTATAGGGTTGGTATCAAATTCAACCATAAACTGGGAAATCCCCCAGGCATCGATGGGAACATCGTTCCAGGCTTGGTTGGTGCCATATCCCCCTGGCTCATTTCTCCACTCGACATAATCCTCACCGCCACCTGCATCATTGGGTTCTCCCGGCAACCAATGGTTGTAGGTCAAAGGCTGGATGCCTTCCGGACCTGTTACCCATTTAAAAGATCCTTCCTCTTGTACGTCTGTCAAGCCAATCCAGGCCCGCAAACCGATAAGGGTTATCGCGCCGGCAAAGGCATCCAGGACAAATCGATCCTCCTCCGCCGTTAAAAGTGTGGCGAGGTAGCCCCCTTGATCCTCGGCGGCCGTTTTTGCAGAATCCCATCCTATGAATATTTCCGGGTTGCCGGTGCTATAGATCGCATAATAATGGTTATTGGCCGGGTTGAACTCCGGTCCGAATTCCATCGTTACTCCATGGGTCAGGCCTGCGGAAGTGAGAATAACGAATATCGCAGCGATGAACGTCCCCGCGTTCTTTCCCCCTTTTCTCCAATTCCTGTTCATTGATTCGCCCCCCTTTTTTACAGAATGTCGCGGCGGAGTTAGGAGTATCAAGTGCAGAAACCCCTGGTTTTTGGTTCATTCTGGATGGGCCGGATTAGACAAAAGCTTTTTGGGGGATTTTAAATCAAAACCGCTTTTCGATTCAAGGAAAAAATAGCCTTCATAAAGTGAGGCAAATTTTGGTAGGCTGGAATGGAGGTCAAAAAATGAGGGTCTTCTCCCGATCCAAAGGGTAATTTCGGTCGATTCTCCATCGGCCGGCATTCTCGTTGCCAAGGCAAGGGGGATTCGGGAGAAGTGCCAAAAGTGAAAACCCTGTCTGTGTCCAAGGGTAGGATGAAAATAAGTGGGTTGATTGATCCGGTCAACGCCACTGACGAGGGGGCATGATCACCCCGAGGGGCCTCCCGGCAGGTTCGCCCAGAACGTGCCGGAGAAAAAAGCTTCTGCTTTGGATCAAAGGGGAAGGTTTGTTGAAGGGGACCCGGGGAAATGCTAAGATAGCCTGAAAATCCCCAGGAAAGGAGAGGGTAGGGTGAAGACCATTTCCATCGAATACTGCAATGAGTGAAGCTACTATCCCGAGGCTGCCAGTCTGGCAGGAGCGATCCGGGAGAAATCGGGGGTGGAGGCGAAACTGATCAAATCCGGCGGCGGTGTCTTTGAAGTCGTGGCCGACGGGAAATTGATATTTTCGAAGAAAGAGGAACACCGCTTCCCGGATCACGCGGAGATAATGGAGAAGATAAAATAGCAGAACTCGAGACGGAAAATTTCTCTGAGGGAGGGGAAAAATGAAGATTACCAGCGTGGAAAGCTTCATCGTCGATGCAGGCTGGCGGCCCTGGGTTTTCGTCAAGGTCGGGACGGACGAGGGGATCGTGGGGTACGGGGAATGCAGTGTCTCCCGTGGACCCTTCGCCGTGGCCGGGGCCGTAGAGGACCTGAAGCCCCTGCTCCTGGGCAAGGATCCGAGAGCTTACGAGATGAGATTCTGGGAGATGTCCCGCCATGCCATTGCCGAGCCCCTGGGAATCCGCGCCAAGGCCATTGCCGGCGTGGAACTGGCGCTCCTGGACATCAAGGCCCGGGCCCTGGGTATATCGGTGGTGGAAATGTTCGGGGGGCCTACGCGGGACAGGGTGAGGTTATACTGGTCTCACTGCGGGACGACGAGGGCGCTGTACCCCGAGATGGGCACCCCTCCCATAAAGACCATGGGCGATATTTCCGAGCTGGGGAAGGAAGTTGTCCGCCGGGGCTTTACCGCTCTCAAGACCAACATCGTCTTCCCCGGAGACCCCGCCCGGGTGCATTTCGACGGCTTTGGAGCAGCGCAGGGCCGGCCGGTTTCCACGGATCAAGTGGCCTCCAACAGCATGCTGAAGCATATTGAAACCCTGATCGGCACCTTCCGGGAGGCGGTGGGGCCGGAGTTGGACATCTGCCTCGACCTGAACTTCAATTTCAAGCCCGAGAGCTGCATGCGGATCGCCAAGATCCTGGAGCCCTATAACTTGCTCTGGCTGGAAATCGACATGTATAACCCGGAAGCCCTCCGGCAGATCAAGGACTCGACGAGCACCAAGATCTGCACCGGCGAGAACCAGATCTACATGCAGGACTTTCTTCCCTACTTCCAGGCCCGCTGCGCCGATGTTTTCATGGTGGATGTGGCCTGGATGGGTTTCAGCCAGGCGAAGAAAGTGGGCGACCTTGCCCAGGTCTTCGAGTACAACGTGGCGCCCCATAACTATTACAGCCACCTCTCCACGTTCATCAGCGCGAGCCTCTGTTCCGTGCTGCCCAACGTCCGGATCCTGGAGATTGACGTGGACGACGTTCCGCTGCGGGAGGAGCTCGTTACCCGCATTCCCGAGATCAAGGAGGGGTACGTGAAAATTCCCACGGGGCCGGGTTGGGGGACTGAGCTTCGGGAAGATGTGGCACAACTGAGAATCTGATCGAGGAGGTTGGAACGAGGTAATGAGAAGGGCTGTCTCCTGTATTCCCGCTGACCTGTTCGATGCGGGCAAGGATCAATATGCAAGGAAGGATTGCTAAAATGCCAAAATGGTCTATGAAAATTTCTTTGATTTTGTCCAAAGGCGAACCAAGTTAGGAGGTAACATATATCCCGATACCGGGATGATTATGGGTTATATTTCGGTAGGAAACAAGGCAGTCTTAGAACCTGATCTTGACTTCTGGCGGCCCTTGGCCAAGGCAATTGTCAGATTGACTAACGAGGGTCTTTTATCGCCAAAATCTGGCGATCCCACAATTTCTAGTCGGGGATTTGGGAATTGGTCTTAAGAGAAGGATCATGCATGGGAATAATGATATCAGCAATGTCTTTTACTCTTTTGGCGCTGGCATAGGCTTCCCGCATGTCCAAATGGATGCCGGGAGGGATAACTTCGGGGACTTTCTCCGACACCCAGGCAGAGCCGCTTTCTGGATGAAAATTATCCATGACACAGCAGAAACCGGTTATCACCGCCAATCCGGCATACGTTTTTATGGCCACCGACTGACAGCCTGGGCTGTGCCCCGGTGAGAGGAGGAGGTCAATCCCCTCCATGAGCGGATAGTCGCCTTCAATCACCTGGAAATTCAAACCTTCAAACAAGCGCGGCGGATACGCACCGGCAAAAAGAGGGTGGGGGTTCCGGGCATATTCCAGCTCTTTTTTCTGGACCACAAACCGGGCATGGGGGAGCAGCTTGGCATTCGCGCAATGGTCGTACATCAGGTGGGTTAAAACCACCAGGGAAATATCTTCGGCCTTCAGACCCACGCTTGCCAGCGCCTCTTGAAAAGACAGGATGTCTCTAACCGGTTCCACTCTCATCTTGGACATGACTTCCCCAGACCCGCTGGTGTCTACCATGAAGGTGACTCGCTCCCCTTTGACGATGAAAAAGGGGCAGGGCAACCACAGAGCCTTGCCATGTCCGCGCAAGTAAGTCATACGGCCCATATCGATGACCATTTCAGAGGGGATCAAGGGAATGATTTTCCATAGCATAGATGCTTCTCCCATAATTTGGAAAAAGGGTATTTTCGGGCCTATTTATAGGCCATGGAAGGGAGCCAGGTCACCAGTTCCGGCCATATTATCACCGCCGCCGCTCCCATCAGCTGTAAAATGACAAAAGGCATGATTCCCTTGTAAATATCCCACAAGAGGACGTCTTTGGGAACAATCCCCTGCAAGAAGAAGATGGTAAACCCCACCGGCGGGGTGAGGAAGGATGTTTGCAGGATTACCGCATTCAGGACCGTAAACCACACGAGCGACGGGTTCTCCACTACCCCATAGCCATTGATGTTAAGCCCCATCTTGGTGATTGCAGGGGCCACAAGAGGCAGGATAATGAGGGAGATCTCGATCCAATCGAGAAAAAATCCTAATAAAAAAATAACTCCCAAAATCACCATGATGATGCCGTAAGGACCGAGGGGTATTTGGGCCAATAAATTCTCTATCAGCATGTCGCCACCCAGCAGCCGCATCACTAGGGCAAAAAAAGTAGCACCCACGAAGATCCCAAAGACGAAGGCGGTTGTTTTGAAGGTTTCTATGGCCGCCCCCTGGATCATCTTCAGGTTCAGCCTGCCCCGGGCCCCAACCAACAAAATAGCCCCTGCTGCGCCGACTCCTGAAGCTTCCGTAGGGGTGGCCAGGCCGGCAAAGATCGATCCCAGAACGATCACGATCAGTCCCACAGCGGGCAAGACCGATAATAGAACCTCTCCCAATATTTTCCAGGAGATCGGACGCGCATCCGGCGGGAGCGGCGCTCCTTTGGGGTAGAGGAGGCCATACATGAGAATAAAGACGATGTAGAGTCCCCCCAGAACCAACCCGGGGAAAACGGCTCCCATGAAAAGGTCGCCGACCGAGATGGCCAACTGGTCGGCCATCACGACCAGCATGATGGAAGGCGGAATCAGGATTCCCAGGGTTCCCGAGGCACCCACAATGCCAACTGCTAAGCATTTATTATAACCCTGACCGAGCATGATGGGCAGAGAGAGGATGCCCAATAGAGTCACCGAAGCGCCCATGATTCCTGTGGACGCCGCCAAGATGATACCGATGACGGCCACGGTAACGGCCAGGCCCCCGCGAACCCTTCCGAAAAGAGCCTGCATGCTCTTGTGTTCGGCCAACCCGGCATGCTCAAGCACCAGCCCCATGAAGATGAACATGGGGACCGCCACGAGCACCCAATTACTCATCAGGCTGTAGATCCGGCTGACGATCATTCCAATGGGATTAAAACCGATTCCGGTGGCCGAACCCAGGTAGAGGTCGGAAAGGTAGCCAACCAGGGAAAACACGCAGGCCGTGCCCCCCAGGACGAAGGCGATGGGGAAGCCGGTGAACAATAGCCCAATGAAAGTCCCGAACATGAGAAGAACGAGGAAATATTCAGTGGGCATTGCCCTTCTCCGCTTTCCGGCCGGCAACAAGGAAGGCCGCTGCCCGAATCAGTCGGGAGAGCGCTGAGGCGCCCAATAAAAACATACTCAGGGGAATGACCGCTTTAAACAACCATCGGTAGGGAAGCCCCAGAGGGGAATCGGAAGCTTCGTTCACCCGGTAGGAACTGGCCGTAAAATCAAGTCCGTGGATAAAAACAATCACCGCCATGGGCAACAGCAAAAAAAGAATACCCAAAGCCTCGACCATTTCTTTCCTCCGGCCGGAAAAGTTCCTGTGCAGCAAATCCAGCCGGATATGTCTGTCCGTGGTCACCCCGAAGGACAAGCCGAGCATGATGAGCACCCCATACAGATACCATTGGAACTCCTCCAGGGCTACAAAATTTATCCTGAAAACATATCTCAGGGTCACCTGCACAATTATCACGGCCGCCAAAACCACATTGAGCCAGCATACCGCTTTCCCCATGCCGGTAATAAAAGCCTCGATTCTCCTGCAGATGGAAGGGGATTCATCCTTCTTCGGGTCCATGGTCCTTTAAGTCCTTGCAATCGATTTGGTTAGGGCTCAAGATCGTGCCTGGATATTCAGCGGGCGCCCGTGCTATGGTGGGCGCCCGTAGCTCCTCTGTGCAACCCTATTTTTGGGGAGGTTTCGCCCCAGACTCCCGGGGCAAAAAGGCATAACCAGCCCAGTAGGCATATTCTTTGCGGAAATTCTGCAGATCCTCGTAGACTTTCTTGAAAAAGGGGTCTTTCGCAGCCTGCTCGGCAACAACCTCCTCCCAGGCTTTGTGGAAGGTGCTGATAAGTTGGGGAGAGAAATACATGTTCTTCACTCCGTGTTTTTCGGCATTTTCCTTCATGACCTTGGCCTGGGAGGCTTCGCCCAGGGCCAACATGTTGACCACGGTGGCCATCGCACACGTCTCAATGATCGCCCGCTGTGACTTGGTGAGCTTCTTTTCCCAGACCTCCTTGTTTATGATAATCTCATTCGCTGTGGCTTGCTGGTGCCATCCGGGAAAATAGTTGTATTTGCAAATTTTGGAAAAGCCCAGCCGCGTGTCCACCAGGGGCATGGAAAACTCGGTGGCATCCAGGGCACCCTTCTCTAAAGCAGGAAAGATCTCGCCTGCGGACGTCAGGGCAACGGCCGCGCCAAGCTTCTGCATTACCTGTCCGCCTAAACCGAAGAAACGAATTTTAAGCCCCTTCAGGTCGTCGATCGACTTGATCTCGTTGGCGAACCAGCCGGCGGTCTCGGGGGGAACCATGTTTACGATGAACACCTTGACTTTGTAACCGGCACGATCATACATTTCCTGGTAGAGCTTCATCCCGTTGCCGTGGTACATCCAGGCAAGAAACTCCGGGGCCTCAGGGCCGAAGGGTATGCTGGAAAATAAAGGTCCGGCTGGGAGCTTCCCTGCGGAGAAGCCGGGGTTGGAATAGCCCGCCTGAATCCGCCCCTTGGAGACCGCCTCCAGGATCTCCATGGCAGGCACCAGTTTTCCTGGTTCGAACAGTTTGAAGATTAGCTGACCGTCGCTGACCTCTTTCACTTTGCTGGAAAAATAAGTGATCGTTTCTCCAAGAATAGGCAAGGATGATGGATAGGTTAGAGCCGTGTTCAACACTAAGCTCTTGGCCATGGCCGAGGGGGCGATCAAGAGAAGGATCGACAGCCCCACCACAAAAGTAGCGACCGTTATTTTCCTCTTCATCTTCTGACCCTCCTTTCATTGTTTTGGTACGAAGGTTTATGGCCATAAACGTGCATCCCTGGGGAATCACCCGCTAGGATCTGTCCCCCAAGCCAGCGGCTTGGGCGAATTGGGCTGTTGGGAAAAGAGAAAATCACGGGTAATCAAATGACCCCTCTCTTCCGAAGTGCAGAAAACGTCTCCTGGGTCATCCCCAGCTCTTTCAGGACTTCCTCGGTGTGTTCGCCCAATCGGGGGGCCGGCAGGCGAACTTGGCAGGGTGTGGAACTAAGCTTAACGGGGAATCCGGTCATTCTAACCCTTCCATATTCGGGATGATCAATTTCCAGTACCATTTGTTGATGCCGGACCTGTGGGTCGTTAAATACCTCACTTAGGTTCATGATGATCCCGCAAGGAATGCCGCTGCGATTCAGGTACTCAATCCAGTATTCTCGTGACTGGGCTCCAATTTTTTCTTGAATAATGGCATTGGTTTTTTCACGATTGGCCATTCGACGCTCGTTTGTGCTGAAATCGGCATCCTGGTTCAGACGAATCAACCCCAGAGATTCGATGAACTTCTGGTAGATTTGTTCGCTACTTGGGGCGATGGCGATATCCCCGTCTTTGGCTCTAAAAACCCCATACGGGGCAATGATGGGGTGGTCATTACCCGTGCGCCGGGGCAGCTGTCCTGTAGCGAAGTAATTGGCGCTCATATAGGCGAAGAAACTCAATATTCCATCCAGAAGAGACGTCTCGATCTCCTGCCCTTGTCCGGTCTTTGATCGGTTCCAGAGGGCAACGGTGATACCAAAAGCGGCATAAAGACCCCCAATCAAATCACTGATGGGAATTCCCACCCGAATAGGTTCCTCTCCCTCTTTGCCGTTCAAACTCATGAGGCCGCTCATGGCTTGGATGATGAAGTCGAATGCCGGCCGATCCTTGTATGGCCCACCTTTCCCGAATCCGCTAAGGCCGCAATATACAATGTCGGACTTCATATCTTTCAAGCGAGTGTAGCCAAAACCCATTTTTTCCATCACCCCGGGCCGAAAGTTATCCACTACCACATCGCTCTTCTTGATTAAAGATTCCAAAATTTCTTTGCCCTCAGGGGAATAGAGATCTAGGGTAACGGACTTCTTATTGCGATTGAATGAGGCGTAGTACCAGCTAAGCCCGTCTCTCATCGCCCCCTGAGTCCTCAAAGGATCTCCTTCCCTCGGGGGCTCGATCTTAATCACTTCAGCCCCCATATCCGCCAAGAGCATCGTGCAGAAGGGGCCGGAAAGAATACGGGTCAAATCGATGACTTTTATTCCCGTCAAAGGCATAGTCCTTTCCTTTCCAATCTCAACCGATTGCGAAACTGTGCAGATCCAACCGTGCCCCGGCTTTCATGACTTGCCCGGGGAGAGGCCGACCGATTACCTGTTCTACTTTCCGCGCGACTTTGATCAATTCGCTCAAATCTATACCCGTTTGAATTCCCAGTTCATGGAACAGATACACCATATCTTCCGTGCAAACATTTCCGGTCGCTCCCGGTGCAAAAGGACAACCTCCCAATCCAGCCACGGATGATTCAAAATTTGTTAAACCCAGACTCAAAGCCTCATAAACGTTTACCAGTCCGATTCCGCGAGTGTTATGGAGGTGGATTCCCAGGGCCAAACCAGGATAAGCCTTTAGCAACGACTCACAGGTTTTTCTTACAATGAGAGGTGTGGCCATACCCGTCGTATCTCCCAAAGTGATCCCCCTGACTCCCAGCTCCAGCATGCGATCTGCTATCCGATGAAGCCTATCTAAGGAAATATCCCCCTCAAATGGACAACCGAAAGCTACGGCAATATCGGCGGCAACAGGAATTCCTGCTTTTTCAGCGATGCGCATAATTTCTTTGAACCCCGACAGGGATTCTTCAATCGTCCGGTTCACGTTCTTCCGATTATGACTCTCAGAAGCGGAAAGAAAGATTCTCATCCCATCCACCCGGGCCTGAGCGGCATCTTCTCCCCCTTTAGGATTTGGGACCAGGGCCTCTATGAAAACATCTTTCGGGCGAAGGATTTTGTTGACAACTTCGGAAGCATCGCGCATTTGGGGGATCGCCCTCGGGGAAATAAAAGAAGTCGCTTCGATGCGTTTTATACCCGACTTGATTAAGGCATTGATGATTTCAATTTTGGTATCCGTTTCTATGAATCTCTTTTCCATTTGGAACCCATCTCTGGGTCCAACCTCAACCACCGTAGCGGATTTAGGGGAATTCATCATTTATCCTTTATAGAAATCATTCGTTGGGGATAACCCAAAAGCTGGGACCCCTGTTCCAGCTTATTTCTGTTATGGACTGTTGGGCCTTTTGAAGCCGATCACACTAGATATTTGATGGGCCGCCTCAATGGCCAAGACCTTGAATTCTTTTACCTTTTCTGCGGTGAAGCGAACTGTTGGCCCGTCGATGCAGATCGCTGCTATCACCTTTCCGCTGTGGTCCCGAATCGGGACTGAAACGGAGGAGAGGAAATTCATCCTTTCCTGGTGACTGATCGCATAGCCTCGCTTTCGGATCAGGAGGAGCTCCTTTTCTAAAGCTTTCGCCCCAGTAATCGTAGATGAGGTGAAACGTGGCAATCCGGTTCTGGCCAGAATTTTTTTCCTTTCATCTTCCGGCAGAAAAGCCAGAAGCAGCTTCCCGGCGGACCCGGCATGGAGGGGATAACGACCCCCGATATTCAGCATCGGTCGGAGTTCATGAGACCCCTCGAATTTTTCCAGGCAGACACGGTGATCTCCATCCATTACAAAGACCATCACGGTCTCATCCGTTTTATTTCGGAGTTCCTTTAGATAAGGGGTTGCATGGGTTCTCCATTCGATCCCCGAAAGAAAAATGTTGGCCAGTTCTAAGACCTTTGAACCCAAGCAATACTTTTGGTTGTCGGGAATTTTGGCAACCAACCGGCCTTGCTCGAGGGTGGACAAAATTCGAGATACCGTGCTCTTCGAGAGGCCAAGCTTTTTGGAGACTTCGGTTACTCCGAGAAGGGGGGTATCCTTGGAAAAAGAGTTCAAAATCGCCAAACTAGTTTTGATTGATTTGATGATTTTCATGTGTTCGCCATTATGCAACCCTGTTGCATGAAATATTATATAAATGGAGAAAATTTGTCAAGGCAGAATTATGACCGGGGCTTTTCGTGAAGAAGCTATCTTCAGAGCAAGGGACATTGGTTTTTGAGAATACAACCCCCAAGACTTCTTTAAACCTGAATTGGAGCGACCCGGCTGGTGTTTTTCCAAATCGATGATAAGGTCATTATGACGGCAAAGGGAATGCCATGAGAGTAAAAGGGGGGGAAATTCAACCCCGCTCTATTTTTCTTTCACCATATTGACTTTCATCCATAACCTCCAGGTATAATTGACTGCCTTTTCAGCTGGGTCAAAGAGGAAATAAGTTCTTTTCCCGCAAGGAGGAGGACGGCATGGACGGTTCAAAGGATGATAGGGATCAAGGATGGCTGCCGGAGGTGGAAGAACTTCGCCTTCGCGAGTCCCTGGCCTCGCAGATGGGGGGCCAGGAGAACCTGGCCCGCCACCGCGCCGCCGGCCGGCTGAATGTGCGGGAGCGGATCGAGAGGCTGCTGGACAGGGGAAGCTTCCATGAAACCGGGGCCATCACCGGAATTCCCGCTTTTGAGGGAGACCGCCTGGTCAAGCTGTTTCCTTCGAACTTCATCATGGGGACGGGAAAGATCGATAACCGGAAAGTGGTGGTGGGAGCGGACGATTTCACCATCCGCGGGGGGGCGGCCGACGCGGCCATCGGAAGGAAAGCGCCCTATGCCGAGCGGATGGCCCTGGACCTCCGCCTGCCCATGATCCGCCTGGTGGATGGAACCGGCGGGGGAGGGAGCGTGAAATACCTGGAGAAGATGGATCGCACCTACATCCCCGCCAACCCGGCCATGGAGGTCATGGAACCGCTCCTTTCCACCGTTCCGGTCATTAGCGCGGCCCTGGGGTCGGTGGCCGGGCTGGGAGCGGCCCGGGTGGTCTTTTCCCATTTCTCGGTCATGCCGCGGAAGACAGCCCAGCTCTTCGTGGCCGGGCCCCCCGTAGTGGAAGCGGCCTTCGGAAAAAAAGTGGGGAAGGAAGAACTCGGCGGCTCCCAGATCCATACCACCGGATTCGGTGCGGTGGACAACGAGGTGGCTTCGGAGGAGGAGGCCTTCGAGCAGATCCGCCGTTTTCTCTCCTACCTTCCGGGTTCGGTCTATGAACTTCCCCCGGTAAAGGAGGCCACGGACCCGCCCGACCGCCGCGAGGAAGAGTTAATCAGGATCATTCCCAAGAACAAGCGCCTTCCCTACCCGGTGCGAAGCATCCTGGGGATGGTCCTCGACAAGGGGTTCTTTTTCGAGATCGGCCCGAAGCATGGCCGGGCAGTCGTCACGGGCCTGGCCCGGCTGTCTGGGCGTCCCGTGGGAGTGATGGCCCACGACCCGAGGTTCTCCAGCGGGGCGGTTACCGCCCATGCCGCGGACAAGATGGTGCGCTTCATCGACCTCTGCGATACCTTCCACCTGCCGGTGGTCTATTTCGTGGACAACCCCGGCTTTATGATCGGTGTGGAAGCGGAAAAGGAAGCGACCGTCCGCTTCGGGGCCCGTTACATATTTGCCGTGTACCAGGCCACGGTCCCCTGGTGCTCCATCATCCTGAGGCGGGTCTTCGGCGTGGCCGGTGCGGCCCATGGAAACCACTCCCGCCTCAATTTACGATATGCCTGGCCCTCGGGTGATTGGGGTTCCCTTCCCATTGAAGGGGGAGTGCAGGCCGCCTACCGGCGCCAGATTGAAGCGGCGGAGGATCCAAAGGCCCTGCGGGAGGAGATCGAACAAAAGTTGTCCAAGGTAACCTCCCCCTTCCGCACAGCAGAGATGTTCGGGGTGGAAGAAGTCATCGACCCGCGAGACACCCGGCCGCTGCTCTGCGAATGGATCGAAACCGCCTACCGGCTGCTGCCCAGCGGGCTGGGGCCGAAAAAAAGGGGGATGAGGCCGTAAGAAACAGGGTGCAGGGGGCAGGGTGCAAGGCGCAAGAAAATCGGGGAAGAGGATAGCCTCTTACGAGCTCGCGCCTTGCGCTCTCGCGGTATTAAATCGAGTGGATTTCCTCCATCACCGTGATCTCGGGCCTGCCGGCCATGACCGCGGCGCTCTTGGGCAGGAAGGCTTTAAAGTGGGGTGAGGAAGAGTGGGCATCCAGGGCGGCTTTGTCCTTGTACCGCTCCATGACCACCAGGGTGTTGGGGATGGATTTTCCCTGGTTGATGGTGTAACTGAGGGTGCCTTCTTCCTTTGCCACCTGGACCATGAGCTCCTTGAAGATCGAAATGGCTTCCTCCATTTTTCCCTCTTTCACCGGTATCTTGGCAACCACCGAAATCATTTCCCTACCTCCCTTTGCTTTTTGATCCCGCCACCCCATGCCTATCCCTCGAGACGGGGGAGCGGGGAGGGTGAGAGTTTTTATCTCGTCTTGGCGGGTCCGTTTTCTCGGGCTACAACATGGAGACCCAATACCACAAGCATCTTTTTTCGTCAAGGGTAAGGAAGCCGACAGATACGAAGTTTCACCGCTTATTTGATATTTCTCTGGCGGAGAAATTCCTGAGCCTTCTGCTTCAGGGCGGGGGCCACATCTTTGTCACGGGATAATGATTTGAGGTCTCTGTCCTGGAGGTGGGGCAACAGATTGATGGACAGGGAAAGAGGGGTTTTGGGATTGGTGACCAGAGCCAACTTCATGGGATAGCTCTTTTTCCATTTCTGGTCTTTGGCGATGGCGGTGACCACGTCTTCAGAGAGATCTCTTCTCTGGGCGTAGGCCAGGATTTCTTTTTCATTGACCCTTTGGTTCTTCAACACCGCCAGGGAGATCATCCTTTTCGGATCGTGGATGAGCAGGTTCCTTACTTCCCGGTTGGCAAAGATGGCCAGGCGGAATTTATCCGCAGTGCTCATGGTGATGATTTTTTGGTACAGATTCTGGCGGTGTTCCTCGGTGCAGTTTTCCTCGAAATCCTGGATCATCTCGGAAGGAAATTTAGCGGCATCTTCTTCCCGCACCTCGATCCCGTTTACAAGCGTCTCCCCTCCTTCGTGAAGGGGCTCCCATCCGTCCTCTTGAATCAATTCGTCGGTCATCCGAGCTTCCTGAGAGGGGTATAGATTTCCTGCGGGGAAGGCAATTCGATTGCTCCCCGGTCCCCTAGATATCCCGCCTTTTCTTTCTTGACGCCCGCAGCAGGAGAACATACCATCCCACCGCAACCGGAACGCAGTAAATATGGCCCAGCTGTTTGGCGGCGGCGAAGGCCACGATCAATAATCCAAGGATGAAGGCCAACCAGCCAACCATTGCTTTTCCTTTCCGCTTCCAGGGGAATGCAAACCTTTGACCACCGTATCGGCAAGTTTGATGGATTCATTGAATCCCTTCTATCCTTTCGATTTCTTTCAAGTTTCATTGCTCTTGCGGGTAGAAGTTTTTTATTCTATTGTTGGATCAGGAGAAAAGAGCAAAGGGACAACCGCGAGTAGAATGGAGGAGGCCTGATGGAAAGCAACGCCGGCTTGTTTGATTGCATCTTCAACCCCAGGTCCGTGGCGATCATCGGCGCATCGCCCATGGACCTGGCCACCCTCGCCCAGATGAGCACGAAAATTAGAGACCGCCTGTTTTTGGTGAACCCGAAATACACGGAGGTCCGGGGCCGGAAATGTTATCCCAGCCTTTCGGCCGTGGAATCCGGGATTGAATACGCCATGCTCATCGTATCGGCCACGGTTGTCCCTCAGGTTTTGGAGGAGTGCATCCAGAAGGGGGTCAAGGTGGCGCAGATATACACTGCCGGCTTCAGCGAGACGGGAATCCCCGAGAGGATCGAACTGGAAAAGAAGCTGAAACAGGCCGCGGACGGCAGGATCCGGCTCATCGGACCCAATTGTTTCGGGGTTTACTGCCCCCGGTCGGGGCTGGCCATCGTCCCGGAGGCGCCGGAAGAAGGGGGCCATATCGGAGTTGTGGCCCAGAGCGGAAGCGTGGCCGAATCCTTTTCTTATTTTGCCAAGACCAAAGACCTGCGTTTCAGCAAGGTGGTGAGTTATGGAAATGGCCTGGACCTGGACGGTCCTGACTTCCTGGAATACCTGGCCGACGATCCAGAAACAAAAATAATCGCCTTTTACGTTGAAGGAACCCGGAATGCGGAGCGCCTGAAAAAGGCTTTGACCCTGGCTGCCGGGCGAAAGCCGGTGGTCGCCATCAAGGGAGGAATGACCGAACAGGGGATCCGGGCGGCCGCATCCCATACCGCTTCCCTGACCGGGGCCCCTGAAATCTGGAGGTCTCTCTTCAGGCAGACCGGAGCGGTTCAAGTGGAAAGCTTCGAGGAGATGATGAACACGGTCATGGCCCTGGAGCGCTCTCCAATTCCTTCAGGCCGGTCCCTTTCCATCATCACCAACTCCGGCGGCTTCAGTGTGATCCAGACGGATCTGTCCCTGAAGGCCGGAATGGAAATCCCCCGTTTTTCCCGGGAGACCCTGGAGGCGCTTGGCAGGCTGATCCCCCTTGCGGGAACCAGCATCGGGAATCCTCTCGACGCCTGGCCCATCTACTACAATGTATCCACCTCGGGGAATATCGCCGATATCATCCGGATCGTGGCTTCAGACCGAAAGATTCACTCCCTGGTTTTTCAGTTCGATCAGTTTCGGTATCTGCGGCGGGCGCTGGGGCAGGGGGTCGAGGCCCACATGAAGGCATTGATCGGCCTGATGGTGGAAGGGTGCGAACATGCCCGGGAGAAGGAAAAGAAGCCGGTGATGATCTGTGTTTCCCTGGATCCCTACCTGGAGGACGAGGAGGATCGGCACTACAACCTTTTGATTAAGAGGGCTTTTTCGGGGAAAAAGTTCCCGGTCTATGCGAACCTGGATGCAGCGGTAAAAGCTTTATCCCACCTATACCAATTCGGGCTGCGCCGCATCCCTTCCCCCTTTCTTTCTTGATTTGTACGCCGGGTAGTGATAACTTTATAGAATAATTCATGAATAAAAAACGAATGGGGCGCGGATGAAAGCGGATTCACTTCCTCTCTGCCCAATCCGCGGATAAACAGTTTCAAAAAAGGAAAAAAAATGGAACGAAAGGCAAAGATTGAAAGGAAGACAAAAGAGACCGAGGTCTGGCTGGAGCTCAACCTGGACGGATCGGGAAAACATGGGGTCAAAACTTCCATTCCCTTTCTGGATCACATGCTCAGCCTATTTTCGGCCCACGGGCTCTTCGATCTAAAGCTGAAAGCCCGGGGAGACCGGAAGGTGGATGACCACCACACGGCGGAGGATATCGGGATATGTCTGGGAAATGCTCTCCAAAAGGCCCTGGGGGGGAAAGAGGGCATTGCCCGGTACGGTTCGGCCTTCGTCCCCATGGACGAAAGCCTGGCCTCGGTCCACGTGGACCTTTCCGGAAGACCCGGCCTGGTTTTTGACCTTCCCTTCCGCCGCCGGAAAATCGGCGATTTTGACACCGAGCTCGTGCAGGAGTTCTTCCAGGCCCTGGCGAACAACGCAGCGGTAACCCTTCACGCGAAAGTCGTTTACGGGAAGAACGGACACCACATGGTGGAATCCCTTTTCAAGGCCCTGGGGCGGGCTCTGCGCCAGGCCGTCTCCCGGGATGAAAAGATAAAAGGAATTCCTTCCACGAAAGGGAAGCTGTGATCGTCATCGTCGATTACGGCATGGGAAATTTGCGGAGCGTCCACAAGGCGCTGGAACGGGTTGGATTCCCGGCAGTGGTAACCCAGGACCCTACCCTGATCGGCAGGGCCGACGCCATGGTTCTGCCCGGCGGCACCGGAAGGCCCTTCCTGGGAATCTGCCTGGGTCTCCAGCTCCTTTTTTCTGAGAGCGAGGAATTTTCTCTATCCAGAGGACTGGATGTTTTCAGGGGGAAAGTCGTCCGCTTCCCCTTTTCCCTGCCGGGCGTGCCCCAAGGCAAGGGTTCCCTAAAGGTTCCCCACATGGGATGGAATTCGGTCCGGATCAGAAAACAGACCCCGGCGCTGGAGGGAATCGAGGGGGG
>Ga0111180_1040_pt1 | contig 18879 bp, 18 predicted proteins | sample DeeMarSWOR324_28_FD_80237 | JGI IMG/M metagenome (GOLD analysis project Ga0111180, IMG submission 80237) | Deltaproteobacteria bacterium SM23_61
ATGGGGTTGGTTTCTATGAATTGGAAATTAACCGCCACAACCCTTTTTTGCGACTCGGTTAAGAGATGGGTTCCGCTCCTGGTTTTTAAGGATGGGCGTACTCATTGTGGTTATTTTTTCCGTCACGGAGCATCCCGGGGGAAAAGCCATCGGGTCCCGGCCTGCGAGGGCCCTCAGGAATGCACGCTGTGCAAAGCCTACAAGGAGGACGTTTTTCGCCGCAATGGCTAGGAGCAGAAAGGGTGATCGATGGGCAATCTCCGTTGGCTTCAAAGCCAATAGAATAAAAGGAGGGTAAAATGAACAAGAAAGCATCGATCTTGTGGGTGATGATCGCGGGTATGGCCTTCCTTCTGGCATGTGCCGGTCCTAGAGCCGTCTCCACAACCTCTCCGGCTGAAAATCTTCCCCTTTCCGTGGAGTTCCTAGGCATGGAGAGGCTCAATCCCATTGCCGCTAAGCCTCCTTACGGGAAAACGGATACTCTGGTTTTCCGGGCGAGTTTCAAGATTGTCAACCCCAATCAGGTTTGGGCCAAAGTGGAGGATTTCTATTTCGAGGCCAAAGTGGAAGATGGCACGCCCGACAAGACGATCGTGCTGACCGGCTCTATCCCCGGCGGCGTGATTCCCGCACGAGGCGAAATGACCTTGTCTTGTACTGAGCCCTATATTTATGGAGGGGTCTTCGGTTCCTACATCCTTCGAGGGGTGGGGGGAGAGAAGGGAATCAAGGGGGCGGCGAAAAAGCTCGAAGAACTCTGGAAGGACCTGGGAAATGACAAAAGAAAATTTTTCATAAGCGGCAAAATCGCTTCTTCCCTGCCTGAATTTTCTGGCCTGGGAATCGTGCACCGGCAATTCAACGCTGAATTCTCCATACCGACCTTGTAGGGAGTGGAGACGGGAGAGTGGCGGAATTCATCACCGAAAAAACCTGGGCCAGACTGCACCCCCCTGCGGGAGAAGACACCTTTCCCAAGTTGTTACTCCGTAATTACCAGAATTGGGGGGCGAGGCGGGTCGCCTACCGCTATAAGGATTTCGGATATTGGCGGGAACTTACCTGGAACGATCTTTATGAGCGGGTCAAATGGTTGGCGGGCGGACTGGCCAGTTTGGGATTTGGGCCCCGAGATAAGATCGCCATCTGCGGGGAAAATGCTCCCGAATGGTTCATGGGGCAACTGGCGGCGCAAAGCCTGGGCGGAGCTTCCGTGGGATTATATACCGACTCCATCCCTTCGGAGCTTGCCTTCATCATCGATCACTCCGATGCCAAGATCGTCATGGCCGATGATCAAGAGCAGATCGATAAAATCATCGCCTGCCGGGAAAAGATCCCCAAGGTGCAGAAGGTCATTTACTGGGTGGCCAAAGGCATGTGGGGGTACGATGATCCCTGGCTGCTGGGCTTCGATGACCTGATGGAAATGGGGCAGGAATACGAAAAAACGCATCCCACCTTTTTTACCGAAAAGATCGGTCAGACCCAACCCGAGAATCTTGCCGTTCTCCTGTACACCTCGGGCACAACCGGCCTGCCCAAAGGATCCATGGTCACCCACCGAAACCTTCTGAGCCTTTTCCGCGGCTGGGATGCGGCTTTGCCCTGGAAAGAGAAAGATGAGAACCTTTCCTTTCTCCCTCCGGCTTGGGTTGGGGAACAGATTTTTACCGTGGCTCCCAACTTGATAAAGGGCATCGTGGTGAATTTTATCGAAAAGGCAGAGACCATTCGTTCCGATCTCCGGGAGATTGCCCCGGCGGTTATCCTGCTGGGAGCCAGGCAATGGGAGATGATCTGTTCCGAGATCCAGGCCAAGATGATCGACGCTCCTTTCTGGAAAAAATTCCTCTATGATTTATTCCTCCCTGTGGGCTACAGGATTGCCCAGGCCCAGGAGGAAAGGAAACACGTCGCCTGGCCCTGGCGAGTTCTCCGATTTTTTGGGTATTGGGTGGTCTTTCGCCATCTGCAGGACAAGCTCGGCCTGACCCGGACCCGGACTCCCATTACGGCTGGTGCCGCGTTGAGCCCGGATAATTTCCGCCTCCTTCGGGCGATCGGGGTCCCCCTCGTGCAGGGATATGGCTCCACTGAGGTTTCAGGCCTGGACGTCCTGCAACTGGAGGGGAACTACTACCGTTCCGAAGGATCGGGGCAGCCGTTTCCCGGCGTGGAGGTTCAGATCACTGAGGAGGGAGAAATATTGCTCGGCGGGGTCGGCGTGGTTCAGGGGTATTATCGGCAGGTAACGGAGACAGCCAAAAATTTTCGCGAAGGGTACTTCTTTACCGGGGATGGCGGATATATGGATGACGAGGGGGAGCTGTACGTAATCGACCGGGTGAGGGATATGCAGACCCTGAAGAGCGGTGAAAGGTTTTCTCCCACCTACATCGAAGGGCGGTTAAAATTATGAAAATAGCGGGCGGTGGGCGGAAAGAAACCATATCGCCTATACTTCCCATGCGGATCTTTCCCAAAAGGCGGAAGTCCTGAAATTATTGGCCGGCGTCGTTCAGCGGGTCAACATCGCCCTGCCTGCGGTAACCCGGCTGAAGAAATTCGTAGTTTTGTATAAAGATTTTGACCCCGATGAGGCCGAGCTGACCCGGACACGAAAATTGAGACGGAATTTCATGGAACAGCGTTACGAGCAGATCGTCACTGCCCTGTACGAGGAGAAGGACCGGGTGGATATCGAAGCCACCATCACCTACCGGGATGGCCGGACTTCGATGATGAAAATTCCCCTTCGGATCGAGACCATTCCAGGTTAATTTTCTATGGCCGGAAACCCTCAGCAGATGAACAAGAAGCGAGAGCAGCGATACAGCTACGGGCTGTCGTTGCTGCGGGAATGTATGGAAAAGAAGCCAGGCCCTCTTCCGGCTTCGGGAGACCAAGCCTTGCTGAAGGCCGAAAAAATCAGCCTGAGCTTCGGCAAGCTTCAGGCTTTGAGCCAGGTTGACGTGGATATCCGGGAAGGCGAGATCTTAGCCATCATCGGACCCAATGGAGCGGGGAAGACGAGTCTTCTCAATGTCATCAGCGGTTTCTACCGGGCGCAGGAGGGAGAAGTCTTTTTTCAGGGGAAACGGATTACCGGCCTCCGTTCCAACAGAATTGCCGAACTCGGAATGTGCCGGACTTTCCAGAACATTGCCCTTTACAACGGATTAACCGTGATCGATAACATCATTGCTGGCCGCCATCCTTACATCCGGTACAATTTCTTGGCGGGGATGATCTACTTCCCATGGGCTCACCGGGAAGAAGCGAGACAGCGGGCCATCGCCGAGGACATCATCGATTTTTTGGAACTGGAACACGTGCGAGGGGCGGTGGTGGGCACCCTGGCCTATGGCCTGAGAAAACGGGTGGAATTGGGGCGGGCCCTGGCCCTGGAACCCAGGGTTCTCCTCCTGGATGAACCCATGGCCGGGATGAATCTGGACGAAAAGGAAGATATGGCCCGCTTTATCATCGATATCAACGAATTCTTAAATATCCCCGTCGTCCTCATCGAGCATGACATGGGAGTCGTCATGGATATTGCCGACCGGATTGTGGTTTTGGACTTCGGGTACAAGATTGCCGAAGGAATCCCGGAGAGGATCAAAAAGGACCCCAGGGTCATTGCTGCCTATTTGGGAGAAGGATAGAAATGGAAGAAATCCTCAAATCCATCGTCCTGGGACTCAGCAGCGGAGGGATTTACGCCCTGCTGGCCATCTGCTATGTCGTCATTTATAAATCAACCCGCGTATTTCCTTTTTCCCAGGCGGCCATGTTGATCATCGGCGCCTATGTCATGTGGTTTTGTCTGATTGTCTGGAATCTTCCTGTGTGGCTTGGGTTCTTGATAACTTGCGGCACGGGCGCCTTGATGGGGATGGCCATCGAAAGGGTATTCATGCGCCCCCTGGTGGGGCAGCCCATCCTAGCCCCCATCGTGGTCACCTTGTGTCTCATGCTTCTCCTGCGGGGAGTCGGAATTTTGGTGGGCAAAGGGAATATCCAGGGGTTTGGAGAATCGTTTTTGCCTCAAGGAGCCTGGGAGGTCGGATTTTTGCACCTCCCCAAGATTCAGGTCTATGGCTTCTTCCTCTGTGCTGCCCTGATCGCGGCCCTCATGCTGTTCTATGACAAAACCAGAATTGGCCTGGGAATGCGGGTCGTCCATGAAGACCACGTAGTGGCGCAGAACTTGGGCATCAATGTCAAACGGGTCTTTCAGTACAGCTGGGTAATCTCCTGCATGATCGCCGTGGTGGCCGGGATGCTGCTGGGGAATATTCAAGGGGTAGGCCTAGCCCTGGATGCCAACGGTCTCATAGCTATTGCGGCGGTCCTCTTCGGTGGGTTGGAATCCTTTGCCGGGGCGATTATTGCCGGGTTGGCCATCGGGATCTTACAGATGCTGACCATCAGCTATATCGCCCCCCTTCTGCCCGGAGAAACCACGATGATGATCCCCTTTGTTTTTTTGCTGGTGATTCTCTTCCTCAAGCCCTACGGTCTTTTCGGGCTGGTCAAGATCGAGAGGTTATAGGCTATGAGCGTCAATGTGGATAGGCCCTGCGGAATTTTCGATCGAAATTACTACCAGGCTAAAGAGCTTTTCCGGACTCCCCTGCGCAAAGGTTTGCTGGCCCTTCTGATCGTAGCTATGTATCTGTTCCCTTTCTGGACGAACGAATATGGGATCTCCATCCTGATCGTGATCTGTGCCTTCACCATCGGCATGCTGGGACTCCAGATTATTACCGGCTATTGCGGCCTCATTTCCATCGGGCATGCAGCCTTCATGGGGGTGGGGATGTACACGGTGGGAATTCTCCAGAGGCACTTCGGGCTCAGCTTCTGGGTCTGTCTGCCTTTGGCCGGGCTGGTGCCCATGGTCATAGGAATGATGTTTGGAATTCCGGCTCTGCGGATGAAGGGTTTATACCTGGCCTTCGCCACCCTGGCGGCTCATTTCGTGATTGTCTATGTTATCAGCAACTGGCGGTCGGTGACCAACGGGACCGACGGGATGTGGATGAAAAGACCGGGGATGCTCCTGGGGATCGACTTTCAGACGGACCGCAACTATTACCTTCTGGTCCTGACCATCACCATTCTGATGACCTACCTGGCCACGAATTTGAGCCGGACCAAACTGGGCCGCGCTTTCGTAGCCGTGCGGGATAATGACATCGCCGCGGAAATCATGGGAATCAACATTGCCTACACCAAGATCATGGCCTTCGGCATCGGATGCTTCTTCGCCGGGATTGCGGGGGCCTTGGGCGGAGCTTATTACGAGTATGTGAACGTGGAATGGTTCGGTCTGGACGATTCCATCTGGTTTTTAGGATTCCTGGTTGTGGGAGGGTTCGGCAGCATCTTCGGGGCCATTGCCGGGGCGGCGGTTTGGAAGATCATGGACGAGCTCAGCACCCTGGTGACGCCTCTGGCCGAGGCTTTTTTGGGCGGTATGGCCTTTTACGCTTCGGCCGCCTTTTCCTTAATCTTTTATGCTTTGATCGTCATCATCTTCTTGGTGTTTGAGCCCCGGGGGATTGCCCACCGCTGGCAAATCATCAAGAGGTCCTACCGTCTTCATCCTTTTCCCTACTGAGGAAAGGATTGGGGGGAGTGGTTAAAAAGAGAGAAGGTTCGATATTCAGTCATTTCAAGAAAGGGAGGGGGAAGATGAAAACAAAAGGCAAACTTCTGTATCTGGCGGGAACGTTGGCTGCTCTGCTTTTCCTGTGGGGGCCTTCGGTGGGCCCGGCGGCTGCCAAGCCATTCATCACCATCCACAACATCATCGACCTTACCGGCGCGTATGCGCCCATTGCCATCCCCTCCGAAAAGGGAGGGAAGGACTACCTGGCCTGGATCGCCGACCAAGGGGGGCTGGATGTGGACCTCGACGGGAAGGGGGATGTAGAGGTAAAGTACGCCTGGGCGGAATTTGGCAACGTGGATGCCCGGTTCATGTCGGCGTATAAGAGGTTCAGGATGGGGAAACCGAAGCCCACGATCATTGAAATGTGGTCCTCTCCAAACCAAGAGATGATGAAACCGATCCTGGAAAGGGATAAGATCGTATGCTACGGGATCGGTTTTAGTGACCCCCAGCTCTATCCTCCCGCCTGGAACTATATGGACTGCTGGAGTTACGGGGAATCGGCGGCTGGCGCGATCGAGTATTTCATCGACAACCTTTGGCCCCAAAAAGGCCAGGGGAGGAAGGCCAAGGTGGCCCACCTGACCTGGGACACCGCATACGGACGGGCGGCCATTGAGCCCACCAAAAGGCATGGAAAGAAGACCGGCAAATATGAGGTAGTGGTAGAAAGATTCTGCACCTTGATGCCCACGGACCCAGAAATTATGGGCTTTCTGTCGGATTTTGAGAAACGGGGGGTGGATATCATCTGGTCGAATTCCATCGTGCAGACCCCTGCGGTTATCATGAAAGGGATCCAAAAGTTAGGCCTGACCGGTAAGATTTTTCTGATGGCCAATCTCTGGGCACCGGCGGATCAGCTGCTGGAGATTGTGGGTCCGAAATCGGCCGAGGGCTATATGTGTCCTCAGCCCGTTTTTGTTCCTGCGGCCGAACCGCAGGCACCGGGCGTCAAATTCGCCAAGATGCTCAATGATAAATACCGGAAAGAGCCCGCCATGCCCAACATACAGTACATGAGGGGCGTCCGGATGAAAGCCAACATCCTGGAGTCGGTGCGCCGGGCTCTGGTGGGAATCATGAAAAGAGACAAAGTCGACCTGGCCAAAGCCTGCCAGCGGATCACCGGAAAAGACGTGAAAGAGCTGGGCATTCAGACCCTCGCGGGTTATAACGCCCATGACACGACCACCAAATTTCAGAGTGCCCCAGCGGGCAAGGATGATCGGCGTCTGGCGAACCACGACCGACTGATCGGCATAAAGAATGGGAAGGTAACCGTCCTTTCGCCCTGGTATCGGGTTCCCCGCTTGGTCCCCGACGATATGATCAAGAAGGGATTCTTCAAAGATGAGACCATCCAGATCCACTACGCCCCGGTAAAATAGACAGATTCCAGGGAGAGGATCCTGCATGCTGGAATTGAAGAATGTGGAGGTTAAATACCTCAATACCATTCTGGTCCTGAAAGGGGTCAACATCCAACTCAAGCCGGGTGGGTTCTCTTGCATCCTGGGGGCCAATGGCGCGGGGAAGACGACTACCCTGAAAGCCATATCGGGATTGCTCCGGACCGAGGAGGGGGAAGTAACGGATGGGGGGGTCTATTATGAAGGGAACCCGATCCATAAATATTATCCCGAAGATATAGCCCGAATGGGGATCCTCCAGGTCATGGAAGGAAGGCGCTTGGCTGAGCACCTCACCGTGGAGGAAAATCTCAAGGCCGGAGGCCTGATCATCCGGGGGAATGGAGGCCGAGCTAAGAAAGACCTGGACAGGGTCTACGGTTTCTTTCCCCGGCTGGAGCATATTAAGAATTCGACTGCCGGCTATTGCTCCGGCGGGGAACAGCAGATGATCGCCATGGGCCGGTGCCTGATGGGCCACCCCAAAATCATGCTCCTGGACGAACCTTCCATGGGATTGGCGCCTTTGCTGGTCAGGGAGATTTCCGGAATTGCCCGCAGGATCAATAAGGAAGAGAGGGTGTCCATCCTGTTAGTCGAGCAAAACGCCCATATTGCCCTGGAACTAGCGGAATACGGATATATCCTAGAGAATGGGAGGATTGTGTTGGATGGGCCGGCGGAGACATTGAAAAGAAATGAGGATGTGAAGGAGTTCTACCTTGGTTTTACCGGAATGGGGGCCCGGCGAAGCTATAGGGACGTGAAGCATTACAAACGGCGCAAAAGATGGCTGGGGTAGGCAGGCGACTCGTAACATTGACAATGGTTACGATTCTATGCTATTTGCAGATACCAGGTTGTGCGCAAAGGCATGAAATTTGCTAAAAAAATTTCCCGGATGGGGAAAGGAAAGAACCGCACTCCATCCCAGGGAAAGGAGAAAATCGAGTGTTTCCCATCGTCGATGCCAGGCTCCTGGCGGCCTCGGTGAAGCAGTTCAGAGTGGCCGCTCCGGAGATCGCCGAAAAGTGCAAACCCGGCCAGTTCGTGGTGCTGCGAACGCATGAAGAGGGAGAACGGATTCCCCTGACCATTGCCGACGCGGACCCGTCGGCGGGGACCATCACCCTGATTTTTCAGGAAGTGGGCAAGTCCACCATGTACCTCGGCAAGCTCAAGACCGGGGATTCGATCCTGGATTTGATCGGGCCGCTGGGCCGTCCCACCCACATCGAAAACTTCGGGACGGTAGTGTGCATCGGCGGCGGAATCGGGATCGCCCCGGTCTATCCCATCGCCAAGGGCATGCGCGAGGCGGGGAACAAGGTGATTTCCATCATCGGGGCCCGGACCAAAGATCTTTTGATCCTCGAAGAGGAGATGGCCAAGGTTTCCCATGTGCTCAAGGTTTCCACGGATGACGGTAGCTACGGGTATCACGGCTTTGTCAGTGATGTATTGCAGGACGTCATCGACGAGGGAGACCCCATTCACCTGGTGGTGGCCATCGGTCCGGTGCCCATGATGCGGGTGGTCTGCAATGTCACCCGGGGAAAAAACCTCAAGACCGTGGTGAGCTTGAATCCCATCATGGTGGACGCCACCGGTATGTGCGGGGCCTGCCGGGTCAGCGTGGGAGGCAGGACGCGCTTCGTCTGCGTGGACGGGCCGGAGTTTGACGGCCACGAGGTGAATTTTGCCGAACTGGTGAAGCGCCAGCGGGCTTACCTGGATCAGGAGCAGCAGGCGGCGAAGATGTTCCTCCATCCGGGGGACGCCTGTGCGGGAGGAAAGAGCGGATGACCGAGCCGACGGAAAAGAAGAAAAAAGCCCAGATTCCCCGGACCCCCATGCCCGAGCAGCAGCCCAAGGTCCGGGCCAGGAATTTCGACGAGGTGCCTTTTGGCTATACCCCGGAGCTGGCCAAGCTGGAGGCCAGCCGGTGCCTGCAGTGTAAAAAACCCGTCTGCGTGACGGGATGCCCGGTTTCCGTCGACATCCCGGGTTTCATTTGGCTGATTCTCCAGGAGGACTTCCGGGGGGCGGCCCGCAAGCTCAAGGAGATGAACAGCCTCCCTGCGGTCTGCGGCCGGGTCTGTCCCCAGGAAGACCAGTGCGAAAAAGTATGCATTCTGGGGAAGAAAGGGGAGCCCGTAGCCATCGGGCGGCTGGAGCGCTTTGCGGCTGATTTCGAACAGAAGCAGGGAGAATTCACCAGGCCCGCCATGGCCTCCCCCACGGGGAAAAAGGTAGCCGTGGTGGGCTCGGGCCCCGCCGGATTGACGCTGGCCGGAGACTTGATCAAGAAAGGGCACAAGGTGACGGTCTTTGAGGCCCTGCACAAAGCAGGGGGGGTCCTGGTTTACGGCATTCCCGAGTTCCGCCTGCCCAAGGCCATCGTCCAGGCCGAGGTGGACTACCTGCAAAAGCTGGGGGTGGAAGTCAAGTGCGACATGGTCATCGGGAAGATTTTCACGGTGGATGATCTCATGGCCAACGGGTACGATGCGGTCTTCCTGGGAATGGGGGCCGGCCTCCCGACCTTCATGAACATCCCGGGCGAGAACCTGAACGGGGTTTACTCGGCCAACGAGTACCTGACCCGCTCCAATCTGATGAAGGCGTATCTCTTCCCCCAATACGATACTCCTATCGCCCGGGGGAAAAAAGTGGCGGTCCTGGGGGGCGGAAACGTGGCCATGGACTCGGCCCGAACGGCCCTCCGCCTGGGGGCCGATGAAGTCTACATCGTTTACCGCCGGTCCAAGAAAGAATTGCCCGCAAGGATCGAAGAAGTCCACCATGCCGAGGAAGAAGGAATCCAATTTCATTTCCTGACCCTGCCGGTGGAAATCCTGGGGAAGGACGATGGTTGGGTCTGCGGGATGAAGTGCCAGAAAATGGATCTGGGAGAGCCCGATGAATCGGGCCGACGCCGGCCCATTCCCATCCCCGGCTCGGAATTCGTCCTGGAAGTGGATATGGTGGTCGTCGCCATCGGAACCGGAGCAAATCCCCTGATCCCTTCCACAACCCCCGATTTAAAGACCAACAAATGGGGCTACATCATCGCCGATCCGGAGACCGGAGCCACGAGCAAGAAGGGGGTTTACGCCGGAGGAGACATCGTGACCGGGTCGGCCACGGTCATCCTGGCCATGGGGGCCGGACGGAAGGCGGCGGATGCAATCCACAAGTACGTCATGGGAGAACAAGCAAGGAGCGGAGAGCAAGGAGCATAGCGTAGAAAGCGAAAACCAACGAGCAAGGTGCATGGGGGAGGCTGAAGGAGATATGGATTGCCCTTCTCTGTCCCTTTCACATCCCTACCCCAGGTCTTAGGTTTCAGGTTACAAGGATAAAAGGAATCCCGAGTTTTATTGCGATGTAGAGAAAATGATTATTCCGGTTCAGACAATAGGGCGGCGGCAATTTTCCTTACTTGCATCGCGGCGCCCGTATTGCCCGGTAGCTTTTGGCCGGTAAACCCGGCCTGGCTGATCTGAGGGTCGAGGTAAACAGCGCCGGTCACTTTCCTCTGTTTGTTCTCCAGTTCCTTGCACACCTTTTCCTCTATCTCCGGGGAAGGAATTTTGTTCCTAATGGCCTGAATGGCCGAAATCCGATCCCCTCGGCTAGGTGACGGATTTTTTTCGCTTTTCCTCCTTTCCTCCATATTCTCATTCCCGCTGGCCAGGCTTCAGTCTCCCGAGAAATAAGCAACGGGCCAAGAGCGGAGGGGGAAAGAGATATAAGCATCCCAAAGGAGAAAGCCTATCTCCCCTTGTATTGAGGCTTTCGCTTTTCCAGGAAGGCCTTCGACCCCTCCTTCTGGTCTTCGGTACCGAAGCACATGGCAAAGAGGTCCCGCTCGCAATCCATGCCGATCGATAAGGGGACGTCGAGGGACTTGTTAATGGCCAACTTGCAGAGCTTCAGAATAACCGGGCTATGGCGCAATATGGCTCCAGCCATCTCCATGACCGTGTCCCGCAGTTTTTCCTGGGGAACCACTTTATTAACCAGCCCCCGGGCCAGGGCCTCCGGCGCGGAGATAAAAGCCCCGGTAAAGACCATTTCTCTGGCTTTCTTTTCCCCCACCAGGCGGGGGAGAACCTGGGTGCCCCCGGCGCCCGGGATTACTCCGACATTAATTTCCGGCTGGCCAAATTGGGCATTTTCGGAAGCGATGATTAGGTCGCAAGCCATGGCCAGCTCGCATCCGCCGCCCAGGGCCAGGCCGTTGACCATGGCGATGGCCGGCTTGGGAATTTCCCGGAGCAAGTCCGTCATCCTCTTTTTTCCTTTTCCCCGGAGAATATCGGCCGGTGTCCTCTTGGGAAATTCGCTGATATCCGCGCCGGCGCTGAAGGCTTTATCCCCGGCACCGGTAATAATGATGATACGGACATCTTCGTCATCCCTGCTGTCCTCCAAAGCCCAGAGGACCTCCGCCCGCAAATCGTCATTCTGGGCATTGCGGACGTTCGGACGGTTCAGGGTAATCCAGGCCAGGGAATCTTTCTTCTCATAAATAATGTTTTTCAATTCCATCTTTTTCTCCTCTCCTGGTTTGCTTTTTGAACCACGCCCATTATAAAAAGGGGGGTTTTGGGTGTCAAAGGAAAAGGCAACGAAAGGCAACCATTGGCCGGGTCGCCGAATCTCTTGTAAAATCAGTATCTTGGGCAGAGGCATTGGAAATCCGCTCCGTTGAAATTTTCATTGACAATCCTATTCCAGAGTGTGAAGATAAGGCAATCGTCAGTAGCCAGCTCTCAGCATTCAGCGATCAGGAAAAGAATCTATGTTTTTGTATTAGCTGACAGCTGAAGGCTGATCACTGAACGCTGTAGTTATTTGCGAGACGGTAAGGGAAGGTAGTGCAAGTCTACCGCTGCCCCGCAACTGTGAGCGGAACGAAAGCCACACGAAAGACTGGTTTGAGGTTAGAGGTAAGAGGTTAGTGGAAAAGACCAAAGATAAAAAATAGAAAATTCGTCTTTTGCCTCGAACCTCTAACCTCAAACCTCGTACCTGTTTTTCAGCCACTGGACTTAGGTCCGGGAAGGCGTGGTAAGTAGGAAGCCGCAAGCCAGGAAACCTGCCCGACTCGTCATGCGCCTTGCAATCCTTCCGCGGGGAAGGGCGGGTAACCGGTTTGAATTTCCAGAACCCCAACTTTCTTCCCCGGGAAGTTGGGGTTTTTTAATTTTTCACCGCAGAGATCGCAGAGGACGCAGAGGATGCAAAATAAAAAACCAAAGGCCAGCCTCTGGAATGGGAATTTTCATTTCCCCCTTTTATTTTTTGGTTTTAATAATTTCATTTTTTCTCAGCGGTCTCTGCGTGCTCTGCGGTGAAAGGTATTTATGAATAAAAAGATCATCTTCATTACCGGCGGGGCCAGGAGCGGGAAGAGCCGTTTTGCCGAGGAGCTGGCCCGGCAATTCTCGGGCGCCAAAGCCTACCTGGCCACGGCCCAGGGCCTGGATGAAGAGATGGCCGAGCGGATCCGCCGCCACCGGGAGAACCGTCCGGCTGGCTGGCAGACCCTGGAGGAGCCGCTCAAGGTCGCCGACCGCATATCGGAAGAGGGAAACCACTTTGACCTCATCCTTTTGGACTGCCTGACCCTCTGGATTTCCAACCTCCTGATGGCCGGGTGGAACGAAGCAAAGATCCTGGAGGAGGGGAATCGTCTGCTGGAAGTTTCCCGGCAGGCCAAGTGCTCCCTGATTCTCGTCGGCAACGAGGTAGGTATGGGAATCGTTCCGGAGAATGCCCAGGCCAGGCTTTTCCGGGATCTCAGCGGTTTCATCCAGCAGAAGGCGGCCCGGGAGGCGAATGAGGTTTATTTCCTGGTGAGCGGAATCGCGCAGAAAATAAAGGGTGCAGGGGGCAGGGAAAGAAAAATGCATGGAGCAGAGAGCAATGGTCAATGACCAATGTCCAATGTCCAATGACCAATGATCATTGCCCAATGACCAATGGCCAATGAACCAGGATCAAGCATAAGGGGAAATGTTTAAGAGATGAGTCTTGAGGAGGAGCTAAAAAACCGGCTGGCCGCCATTCAGCCGTTGAAGAAGGAGTTTTTCGATCGGGCCCAGGAACGCCTGGATCAGCTGACCAAACCCCGGGGAAGCCTGGGACAGATCGAAGAGATCGCCAAGCGGTACGTGGCCATTGTCGAGAATATCCATCCCCGGATCCAGGGGAAGATGGTTTATACTTTTGCCGCAGACCACGGGGTGACGGCCGAAGGAGTCAGCGCATACCCCAAGGGGGTCACTCCCCAGATGGTCTACAATTTTCTCCGCCAGGGGGCGGCCATCAATGTCCTGGCGAAGCATGCGGGAGCGGAAGTGGTGGTCGTTGACATCGGCGTGGACCATCCTTTTGAGCCCGTGGAAGGGCTGGTCATCCGCAAGGTGGCCCGGGGAACGGGAAACATCGCCCGCGGTCCGGCCATGTCCAGGGAACAGGCCCTGCAGGGCATTTCTGTGGGAATGGAAATGGCGGATCACGCCAAAAGCCGGGAGGCCGACCTGGTGGGAACGGGAGATATGGGCATCGGCAATACAACCCCGAGCAGCGCCATCCTGGCGGTCATGACCGGCCTTCCCGTGAACCGGGTAACCCACCGGGGAACGGGGATCGATGATAGGGGTCTGGTGCGCAAAATCAGAACGATCGAGAAGGCCCTGGAGATCAATTCCCCGGACTCCAGGGATCCCCTCGATGTGCTGGCCAAGGTTGGGGGGTTCGAGATTGCCGGAATCGCCGGGCTGATCATCGGGTGTGCGGTCCACCGGATCCCGGTGGTGGTGGATGGGTTTGTTTCCACCGCCGGGGCGATGATTGCCGCAGCCCTCAATCCCGTGACACGGGAGTACCTCTTTGCCTCGCACAGATCCGCGGAGGTCGGGCACCCGTTCATGTGGGAGTACATCGGACAGAAGCCGATTCTCGACCTTTCGCTCCGTTTGGGCGAAGGAACCGGTGCAGCCCTGGCCATGCCCATCATCGAGGCATCGGTGAAGGTTTTAAACGAAATGGCCACCTTCGCCGAAGCGGGAGTCTCGGAAGGGGAAAAATGACCAGCTTCCTTCTGGCCTGGCGGTTTCTGACCATTCTTCCCGGCGGCAAGAAGGACGCTGACATAGGCTCCCGGGACCTGGGTCGCTCCATGTCCTACTATCCCCTGGTCGGGCTTCTGCTCGGGGTCATTCTCTGGGCAGCCTATTGGTTGTTTTCCCATGCTTTTCCCCGGACCCTCTGCGACGGGCTGATCATCCTCCTGCTGGCCATTCTCACCGGAGCCCTTCATCTGGACGGGCTGGCCGACACGCTGGACGGGATGGCGGCCGGAAAGTCCACCGAAGAAAGGCTCCAGATCATGCGTGACCATCGGGTGGGGACCTTCGGGGTCGTGGGCCTCATTCTAACCCTGGGGGTTAAATTCCTGGCTCTGAATTCACTCCCCGAAGAGATCGTCGGCAAGACATTGCTGGTGGCCTTGGTCCTGAGCCGCTGGTCCATGGTCCAGCTGACCTACCGGACTCCCTATGCCCGTCCGGAAGGAGGGCTGGGCAAGATTTTTAAAGAAAACGTGAAGAAAAGAGAGATGGTGATCGCCACGGCTTCCTCCCTGATTGTGGCCGCATTTTTCCTGCGGTTCTGGGGGGCGGTCCTATGGCTGGCGGTGGGAGTCTCCGCCCTGGGGATTCAGCTGTTTTTCGAGAAAAAGATCGGCGGGGTTACGGGGGATATCCTCGGGGCCGCCAATGAGATCCATGAAATCCTGGTCCTGCTGATGGTGGTGGGGGTCTTTCATGGGTTCTTTTAAAAAAGTTTCGAGTTAAAGAGGATCGATCATCTCCAAATTAGTTGAGCGTCAAGGATCTGGTATTTTCGAAATGCCCAGTGATTCCAGGGTCCCGGAAGGAAAGTCCTATTGCTTGCAATCATGAGGCAGCCATCCCTTCTTAGCTGTGGCGGGGGTTTCCTGTCTCTACATCGAAGTTTTCTTTTGCCGCCCCCGCGGTGCTTTGCGGAAGTCAACCAGGGAGACTTGGGAAAGCAATATCCCGCCGATGCTTGCGGCGCAATCTGACTTTCCTTCCAGGCCCTTGGCAAGCTTTCATAAATTATTTAACTGACTAATTTGGAGAGGATCCAAAGGGAATTGAGCCTGAGGCTCGAAACTCGAAACTGGCCTCTTTGCTTGACGGTTTTTAGTTTTGAATATAAGAAATGCGAGGACAAAGAGTGGAACCCGATCGGACACGACTCTATCTCACGCGCCACGGGGAAGTTGTAAGTCATGGGGTGTACAACGGCCAAACCGATGTGGATATCACTTCCCGGGGGATCCAACAGATGGAGAGGCTCCGTGACCTTTTGGGAGACAAAGAACTTCGGGCGGTATACAGTAGCGACCTCCTGCGCACTCGAAAAGGGGCGGAGATCATTTCCCGGCCCCATGGCCTCAAGCCTAAGGTTTTCCCCGAGTTCCGGGAAGTCCATTTCGGCCGCTGGCAGGGCTTGACTTATTCCCAGGTCATGGAGCGCTACCCAACGGACATTCCCCAGTGGTTGAGCAACGTGGAGGCCTTCCGCATTCCCGAAGGGGAGAGCATGGGTGAAGTTCGGCAGCGGGCGATCCCCAAGCTGGGAGAGCTGATCGAACGCCACCGGGGAGAGGAGATGGTGCTGGTCTGCCACGGGGCCCTGAACCGGGTGATCCTGGCCGATGCCCTGCACCTGCCCCTGGGCCATCTCCTGCGGATCGAACAGGACTATGGATGCCTCAATGTGATCGATTACACGCCCACGTGGACGGTGGTGAAGCTGATGAACGGGTAACAAGAATGATGAATGAAAGGAAACGTTACTGGTTACACGTTACTCGTTACTGGGAAAAGGATTCAAACGGAAAGGGAGAAGTGACCGCTGACCGCATTTCAAGAACCGCGCTCGGCTGTCTGCGGTCCGAACTAAATTACTCCGAACTGTAGGTGGACGAATTCTTGAAAAGGCATCTGGTTATTCTCTTTATTTGTATTCTTTCCGGCATGGGCGATCGGGCACTCTCGGCCACCTTCACCGATGAGGTGGGGCGGACGGTGGAAGTCAGCAGGCCGCCCCAGCGGATCGTTTCCGTAGCTCCCAACGTGACGGAAATCCTTTTCGCCCTGGGCCTCGAAGACCGGTTGGTGGGAGTCAGCAACTACTGCCAGTATCCGCCCGAAGCCAAGAAGATCGAGAAGATCGGGGGGTATATCAATCCCTCCCTGGAAAAAATCGTTGCCCTGCGGCCGGACCTGGTGGTGGGGATTGCCGAGGGCGATCTGAGGACCTTCGTGGATAAGCTGGCCGGTTTAAAGGTCCCGGTGTACATCGCCAACCCCCGGGATGCCCTGGAGGTCCTGACCTCCATCCGGAATATCGGGGAGGTCACCTTTGCCCCGGAGCCTGCCCGGAGGATCGTCCGCTCCATGGAAGAGAAGATCCGCAGCATCCGTGACAAGGTCCAGGGGCGGCGCCGGCCCCGGGTGCTCCACATCCTTGATTTCAACCCCCTGATCAGCGCCGGCAAAGGGACCTTCGTGGATGATCTGATCCGCCTCGGCGGGGGGCGAAACGTGGCCGAGGCGGCCACGGGAAAATACCCGCGCTTCAGCATGGAGGAAGTTCTGGTCCAGGACCCGGAGGTAATTCTCCTGGCCTCCATGAAATCCGGGGATCCTCTGGTCAAGCAGCGCCGATGGTGGGAGCGGTGGAAAACGATATCCGCGGTCAAACAGGGCCGGGTATACGTTCTCGACTCGGACCTCATTCACCGGCCCTCCCCGAGGATGGTGGAGGGATTGGAAAAAGTGGCCAAGGCCATCCATCCGGAAGCATTCAAATAGCTGAAAGCTGAAAGCTGCTTTATGTCCCGCTGGACCTTCAAAAGATGGCTGCTCTGGATGGTCATCCTGGCCGCTCTTCTGGCCGGGGTGATGGGGATTTCTGTTTCCCTGGGGGCGGTGACCATCCCTTTCTCCAAGAGCTGGTCTATCCTGGCCCACCGGTTTGCGGGGATTTCCACCCCTGAAAATTGGACGGCGAGCGAATCCTCGATCATCCTCGACCTTCGGCTTCCCCGGATTCTCTCCGGGGCCCTGGTGGGTTCGGCCCTGGCCATGGCAGGGGCCGTTCTTCAGGCCCTGCTGCGGAACCCCCTGGCCGACCCCTTTGTCCTGGGGATCTCCAGCGGGGCAGCCGTAGGGGCCGTGCTGGCCATCCTCTTCGGGCTGGGGTCTACCTTTTTGGGGACTTATGCGGTCCCGGGATTCGCCTTTGGAGGAGCCCTCTTCACCCTGTTCCTGGTTTATTTCATCGCCCGGGTGGAAGGCCGGGCGCGCACGAATACCATGCTGCTGGCCGGCGTCATCGTGAGCTCCTTTTTCTCGGCGGTCATCATGTTCTTGATCTCCGCCACCAGCGACGAGCAGATCTACAACGTGACTTTCTGGCTCATGGGCAACCTGGAATACATGGCTTCCCAACCGCTGGGGGTGATCTTCCTATATTTGTTGGTGGGTGGTGGGATCCTCTTTGCCCTGGCCCGGGACTTCAATCTCCTGTCCCTGGGGGAAGAGACCGCGTCGGAGCTGGGAGTGGATGTGGAGAGGGTGAAAAAAACGGCTTTCATCTTCGCTTCCCTTATCACCGGAGCGGTGGTTTCAGTGAGCGGGCTGATCGGTTTTGTGGGCTTGATCGTCCCTCACGTGGTGCGGATGATCTGGGGGCCGGACCACCGGTTCCTTCTCCCGGCTTCCGCCCTGGTGGGAGCGATGCTCATGGTGGTGGCCGACACGCTGGCCCGGACGGTCATGGCCCCGACGGAGATTCCCGTGGGGGTTGTCACCGCCATGGGAGGAGCCCCCTTTTTCGTTTACCTCCTCAGGAAAAAAGGCCATGCCGTCTATCGTTAGAATGGAGTCGGTAGATTTTCGTTACCCGGAAAGGCAGATCTTTTCCGGTTTAAGCCTTTTCCTGGAAAGAGGGGAGGTTCTGGGCCTCATTGGGCCCAACAGTTCGGGCAAGACCACCCTCCTGAAACTGATGGATGGGCTGCTCCGGCCCCAGAGGGGAAGAATCCTGCTGGAAGAGAGGAACCTGGACCAGATTCCCCGGGCGCAGGTGGCCCGGAAGATCGCCGTGGTGCCGCAGGCCATGGAGGTTCCGTTTTCTTTCACTGTGGGGGAGATCGTCCTCATGGGAAGGGCGCCGTACCTGACCCGCTTCGGCTGGGAAAAGCAGAAGGACCTGGATGTGGCCCATGAGGCCATGGCCCTCACGGATGTGGCCGGTCTGGGAGAGCGGACTTTTTGGGAGTTGAGCCAAGGGGAGAGGCAGAGGGTCTTGATCGCCCGGGCCCTGGCCCAGGAACCCAAGGTCATCCTGCTCGATGAGCCCACTTCCCACCTGGACATCAATCATCAGGTGGAGATCAACGAGTTGATCCGGGGGCTGAATCTCCAGAAAGGACTCACGGTCCTCCATATTTCTCATGATTTGAACCTGGCGGCGGAGTATTGCCACCGGGTTATCCTGCTGCATCGGGGGTCGGTCTTTTCTGCGGGGGTTCCCTCCGAGGTGATCACCGAAGAAAACATCCGCCGGGTTTACGAGACCAAGGTTTTGGTCGAAAAGAACCCTCTTTCCGGAGCACCACGGATTACCCTGATCGGCAAGGAGAAGATGAAACCGTCGGGTCCCCAA
>Ga0111180_1120_pt1 | contig 18845 bp, 14 predicted proteins | sample DeeMarSWOR324_28_FD_80237 | JGI IMG/M metagenome (GOLD analysis project Ga0111180, IMG submission 80237) | Deltaproteobacteria bacterium SM23_61
CTCCATCCGATTCGACAATCCCTGGGAAAAGCAAATATCCCCTACGAAATATTCGACCGCGTCGAATCCAACCCATCCGACCGGACGGTCATGGAGGGGGTTCGGCGATTCCAGAAAACCGAATGCAATGCCATCCTCGGAGTGGGCGGGGGAAGCCCCCTGGACGCATCCAAGGCGATTCAGGTCATGGCTTCTCATCACGGGGAGATCTATGAATATTTCGGCGCGGCCGCCGCTTCCAAGATCACCCTGCCCAGGCCTTACCTGATCGGCATCCCCACTACCTCGGGAACGGGTTCGGAGGTGTCCCGGGGAGCGATCATCACCAATACGAAAACCAACACCAAGTCGGTCATCCGCACGGGCCCCTCCAACCTGGCCATCCTCGATCCGGAAATGACCCTGAACCTGCCGCCCCAACTGACCGCGGCAACAGGAATGGATGCCCTCTCTCACCACATCGAAGCCTGCGTATCCAATGCCTACCAGCCCGTCTGCACGGCCCTGGCCCTGGAAGGAATCCGGTTGGTCGGCAGGTCCTTGAAGAGGGCCGTGGAAAAGGGGGACGACCTGGATGCGCGGACCGATATGGCCGTGGCCTCCATGATGGGCGCCCTGGCCTTCCAGAAGGGGCTGGGAGCGGTTCATTCCCTGGCCCACCAGCTCTCGACCGAGGCGGACGTTCATCACGGATTGGCCAATGCCATCATGCTCCCCCATGTGATGCGGTTCAACATCCCCCACGCCCGGGAAGAGCTGGCCCAGGTCGCCCGCACCCTGGGAGAAAAAATCGATTCCCTCACTGTTGACCAGGCGGCAGAGCAGGCCTGCGTGGGCGTTGCCCGTCTTTCCTCGTCCATCGGGTTGCCCTCCCGCCTGCGGGATGTGGGAGTAAAAGAAAGCCAGATACCGCCCATGGCCGAAAAAGCCATGGGCGACTGGTGCCATCCCTATAACCCGCGTCCCTGCACGAAAGACGACATGGCGGCCCTTTACAGAGCCGCATACTGACGGGAACGAAATATTCTTCTTTATTGCGTGTGGCTATAATAACCTATACTCCAAAATAGACGACATCACCTATTGCTCATCTACGGGTTACCTTACGTATTGCCTACTGCCGGTGAAATAGTCCATTCCGATCCAATATTTAAAAAGCATATCGAAACTTTTTCAGTGACCTGAAAAGGGGTGAGATATCAGCTGTACGCTATTTCAAAATTGTACCTTTCACCAAGTCTTCGCTCCAACAACTCCTTCTGAGTTGACGATTACGAATAGAAAGTAGGAACAAAAAAACACCCACCTTTATCTCGCTTTCTGTCTTAGTTAATCCTGAAACTATTCAACAAGGCAAATGGCGATTCCGGCTCCATGATTGATAACCTTGCTTACAATGCTGCCCATTAGAAAGTGGGCAGAGGCAGAACGACCACACCGTCCCATAACCAACGTCTGATACCCACCAATCCTGGCTTCCGTCAAAATGCATTCGGCCACGTTAGTATTGGACTCATGGACTGACTTCCTTTCAATCTGCTCTGGCTTTATTCCTTTCCGGATCAAGCCTTCAAGAGCTGCCTGGAAGATAGGCTCAGCCCTCAGTTTCTGTTCGCTGATTAACTTGTCGGGAACAGCCTTCCTGTCCCTTTTTTCTTCCTCGCTAAGAATATGTCCATCATCCCATAGATCCGGCGGCACTCCCTGCGAGGCCAGGAAAAGCGTTATTTGCAAATCCCTTATTTCGGAAAAGTGGTCCCCATATAATCCAGTGCCTTCAGAGCGCCTCTCGATCCATCAATCGCGATTAACATTTTCTTGCTCATTCCCTTACTCCTGTCACCCGCCATTTGGAGATTATTAAACAATGAATGTGAGTTATATAGGAGAATACTGCACTTTATTTGAAGTATGCTCCATTACTCTTGAGAGGTGCGGGGTGATCTTTTCTTTTTTGCTTTTAAGCGTTCTATTTCTATCTCCGAATTGATCTCATGGAGCTGGCCTCTCAATTTAGCCTCATGCCCTTTTTCCTGCTCAATCAAAAGGGAAAAAACGCGACGGGCCGTTTCGGTCCTTGCTTTTCTAAAGGCTTTTGTATAGTATTCAACCGATGACTTTTCACGCGCTATGGCGATAGATATTATTTCTGCCAACTCTTCCAAGTCCTTGATGATATCCATAAATGGGTCCTTTCTAATGAGACTTATCAGCGGAAGGTTATTTTCCCTCCCAAATAGCCAAGGAAGATAACAATCGGGGTTTGACTTACCATCATGCCCAGGTATAAATAGCTAAAATACGTTTTTGAAATAAGGATATTGGGGTCATTGACCCTCCAAACAAAGCATAAAGTCACCACAGCGATTAAAACAATAGTGTATAGGATTTTGCGCAAATAGGTTTTGCTCATCGTTCTCTCGTAAGTAACCACCCAGCTAAAGAGCCCGGATAATCCTGCAGGTGGAGCAGCTAGGAAAGCCAAAATAAGCATGTAATAGGATGCCTTTTCAAAGGACCCCTCCTCTGTTAAAATATATAGCATCGAAAAGAGGGAAGCCCCAATAGAGTAAGCTATGGAAAAGTGGACCAATACGGGATGAAAATGAAAGTTTTCTATCCTGCGAATGAGTATCTCTCTGAATGATTTTTGTTGGCTAAGCTCGCCAACAACAGGAAATTTCATCAGGACCTTTTCATCGTGAGGCGCATTGCTCAATAATTGCGACATGTCTTCACCGGCAACGTGCCGGCTTGCATGTACCCCATTTTTCCAAAGAGGACTCCCAGAAACATCGTAGACTTTTCCTTCATAGGCAGCATACGCCGGTCTTCCGTCTCTCCCATCGAATGCCTTCAGTTCGCGTTCGGTAAAGATCTTCATAAGAAATTTCTCCCAGCTGCCATCGCCATTGTAAACCTTTGTATGATACCACGACGTGATATATAATTATTAAGATGCGGTTTTTAATATTTGGATTCTCTGCTCTCAAGGTTGGCAGAAGAGGACGAAATGGATAAATGGTCCCGTACAAAATTGGCCCACCCGCGAAATCCGGAATTCATACCCAGAATTCGCCTGGCCGGTTTAGTCGCGCCAACGATGGTGTCGCCAAAAAAAGGTTACTGGGTGGCGCCTCGCGTAATCGCATTCCGGGTTTCAATATTTTTCGCCAGATTATCAAATAAGAGGAGGAAAATGAATCAGTTGAAGCTTCCATCTTAGGCAGGGTGAACCCAAGTATTTCCGATGGAAATGGGGTCAGGCTTAAGTAATTTGCTTTTGTGAATTTTGTATTGCCAATCAGATTTTTCTTCAGGCGTCAGAGTTAAAGATTGAGTAGTATCCTCGCCTTTGTAAATTTCGGGTGCCAACCCTTCTCCTTTCGATCCTTAGGGCCGACTCCAGTTCCCTGCAAGACATTAGGGGGGCGAATAACAGAATTCCCCGCTTCGCGTCCCCTAGAGGATGGTCCAGCCTCCATCCACGTATATCGTCTGGCCGGTTATATAATCAGAATATTCCGAGGCCAGGAACACCGCTGCATGGGCAATGTCCTCGGGTTTGCCCAGCCGGTTGAGGGGGATCCGCTCCAGGACAAACCGACGGACCGGTTCCTGAGAAAAGTAGGACTGGGTCATTTCGGTAACCGTCCATCCCGGCGCAATAGCGTTCACTGTGATGGCATGCTTTGCCCACTCCGCGGCCAGGTCTTTGGTCAGGGCGACGATCCCCCCTTTGCTGGCGCAATACGCGGCCCTGGGGGGAAGGGCGACGCCCCCCATGATGGAGGAAATGTTGATGATCCGCCCGCCCTGACCCCCTTTTATCATGGCTTGGGCGGCGGCTCGGCCGCAAAGGAAGCTTCCCTTTAGGTTGATATCGATGACCCGGTCCCATTCTTCCTCGGCGATCTCTTCGGCCGGCTTCCGCAGAATGATCCCGGCGTTGTTGACCAGGACATGGATCCCCCCCAACTTCCGGACGGTGATTTCAACCATCCGGTTGATCTCTTCTTCATTCCGCACATCGGCCTTCACCGGAAGCGCTTTCCCCCCCGAGGCCTCAATCCCGCGGGCGACCTCTTCGGCCGCACCCAAATCCACATCGTTGACGACGACCGTGGCATGAGCCCCGGCCAAGGCCTGGGCGATCGCCTTCCCGATTCCCCGCCCCGCCCCGGTTACGATGGCCACTTTCCCTTTCAAGTTTATCTCCATAAAAATTTCCTGCCTTCCAATGGTGAATGGAATGGACAAAAAACGCTTTCGCTGAGTCAAATATACCAATCGGGTCCGACTTTGAAAAGAAGAAATCGAGGGGAAGGCGAGGGGGAATATCAGGTGGGTCGTGTCGGGTTTCTCCGTGTTCCAGGCCCGGAATTATGGTAGAATGAAATAAAATTTTTTGCCGCCCTTCAACGCATGGAGAAAGGTAGGGTCATGAAAAATGGCGACCAAAGAATATAGCTTCAAGTATGGAAGAAAAGAAGTCCGCTTCAGCCTGGATCCCCAGTTGGTGATGGGGGAACTCACCATTCAAGATTATCCGCCCCTCAAGGATCCTGTGGCGGAGATCCTGAAGGCGATCCGTAACCCCATCCAGTCCAGGCCGTTCCGGCAAATCGGGAAGCCCGGCCAGACGGTCTGCTTCCTGGTAAACGACCCCACCCGGATCGCCAACAGCCATGTTTTCATGCCCCTTCTGCTCGACGAGTTGAACGCGGCGGGGGTTCCCGACAAGGACATGTTCATCTTGTTTTCCCTGGGAGCGCACCGCTTGCTTCCCGAGACGGAAATGGCCCAGCTGGTTGGACCGGAGACGGCCAAACGAGTGAAGATGTACAACAGCGACGCCCGGGACCCCTCGCAATTCAAGTACGCCGGGAAGACTTCCCGCGGCAACGAGGTGTATTTCCACAAGCGGGCCATGGAGGCCGACCACGTCGTGTGCACCGGCAGCGTGGTGTACCACTTTTTCTGCGGGTTCGGAGGAGGGCGGAAGGCCCTGTTCCCGGGGGTTACCCGGTACGATACCATCTGCCGCAACCACGCCCTCCTGCTGGAACCGGGAGCAGTCGCCGGCAGGCTCAAAGGAAACCCCGCCTATGAAGACCAGGTCGAAGGCACCGAAATGAAGAGGCCTTCTTTCCTGCTGAATGTCGTGCTCAACGAGAAGAGGGAGTTCCTCCAGGTCTACGCCGGGGATTACATTCAGGCCCATCTGGAGGCCTGCAAGTTTGTGGAAAGCATATACGGCACACCCATCGACGGGTTGGCCGATCTGGTGATCGCCACCTGCGGCGGCTATCCCAAGGACATCAACGTCTATCAACTGCAGAAGACCATGGACAACGCCTGGCTGGCCGTGCGACCGGGCGGCGTGGTGATCATCCTGGGGGAGTGCGAAGAGGGGGTGGGCGACGATCTGTACCTGGAGTGGATGAAGAAGTACAAGACCCCGGAGAGAATCGAGGCGGAGATCCGGGCCAACTTCGTCGTGGGCGGGCACAAAGCCTACGCCGTCACCCGCCTGATGAAGAAAGCCCAGTTTATTCTCATCTCCAGCCTGGACCCGGATTTGTCCCGGACGCTGCTCTTCACTCCGGCCAAGGATATGAAGGAAGGCCTGCAAACGGCTCTCGCCAAAGTGGGCCCCCAGCCCCGGGTTTTGCTCATGCCCCAGGGAAGCCTGACAGTGCCCATCCCGAAGGGATGAAGGAAAAGGGCTGAGTGCTGAGTCCTGAGTGCTGAGAAGTAAATGATTATTCGTTATTAGTTATTAGTTATTCGTTATTAGCTATTAGCTATTCCTTATTCGTCACAAGCTGCAGGTTTCAGATTTAAGGTTCCTTCACTGACCCTGACACTCACACCGACACTTTATTTATGGGAAAACGGATGAAAACCAGGCGGATTCCCGATCGGGTGATGAAGCGGGACGGGGCGGTTGTTCCCTTCACCCCGGATAAGATCCAGTACGCCATCTACCGGGCGGCTCTCGAGGTTCTGCAGGATGCGAGTCAGTCCGGCAGGATCGCCAGGCGCCTGGTGGATATCGTGGTCCAAAGACTGGCCGAAAAATACCGCGACCGTCCCCTCCACGTGGAAGCCATTCAGGACATGGTGGAAACGGTCCTGATGAACCAGGGGTACGCCCGGATCGCCAAGAGTTACATCCTCTACCGGGAAAGGCGCAGCGAGATCCGGCTGGCCAAATCCGTCCTGGGGATGAAAGACGACCTGAAGCTCCCCCTCAACACCATGGAGGTCCTGAAAAGGAGATACCTCCAGAAGGATGACCAGCGCAAGATCATCGAAACCCCGAGCATGCTCTTCCAGCGGGTGGCCCATCATATCGCCAAGGGAGAGGGGAACTTCAAGTCCTCCGTAAGCCCGGGGCAGGCCGAAGAGAAATTTTACCAGATGATGCGCAACCTGGAGTTCATGCCCAACTCCCCCACCCTGATGAACGCCGGCGCTTCGCTGGGCCAGCTCTCGGCCTGTTTCGTCATCCCCGTGGAAGATTCCATCGACGCCATCTTCGGGGCTCTTACCAGCATGGCCAAGATTCACCAGACCGGCGGGGGAACCGGTTTCAACTTTTCCCGCCTCCGCCCCAAGAAGGACCTCGTGGCCTCCACCAAAGGGGAAGCCTCCGGACCCGTCTCCTTCATGAACATATTCGACCGGGCCACCGAGGTGATCGTCCAAGGAGGGAGGCGGCGGGGAGCCAACATGGGAATCCTGCGCGTCGACCACCCGGACGTCATGGAATTCATCGAGGCCAAGGTGGACAAGCACCGCTTCTCCAACTTCAACCTGTCGGTGGGGGTCACCGACCTTTTCATGAAGGCCGTGCTGGCCAACCGGGATTTCGACCTGGTGAACCCCCGCACCCGGGAAAAGGTGAAGAGGGTGAAGGCCCGCATGGTATTCGACCTGATCGTGAATGCCGCCTGGCTGACGGGCGACCCGGGTTTGATCTTCCTGGATGAAATCAACCGCAAGAACCCCACCCCCCAGGTCGGCCCCATCGAGGCCACGAACCCCTGCGGGGAACTGCCTCTCCTGCCCTATGAAAGCTGCAACCTGGCCTCCCTGAATCTCTCCCGGATGGTGAAAAAAGGGGGCTTGGACTGGGAAAAGCTGAAGGAATATGTCCACTGGGGAGTGCGTTTCCTGGATGACGTGATCGAAGTGAATAAATTCCCCCTCCCCCAAATCGAAGAGATGACCTTCGCCAACCGGAAGATTGGCCTGGGGGTCATGGGCTTCGCCGACCTTCTGATCCGCTTGGGCATTCCTTACGGGAGCCGGGAAGCCGTCCGGTTCGCGGAAAAGCTCATGGCCTCCATCCACCGGGAGTCCATCCGGGCCTCCTGCGCCCTGGCTGAAGAGCGAGGGGTCTTCCCCAATTTTCCTCGGTCTATCTATGCCCCCCGGAACCTGAGAATGCGGAACGCCACGGTCAACACCATCGCCCCCACCGGAACGATCAGCATCATCGCCGGATGCTCCAGTGGCATCGAGCCTCTATTCGCGGTCAGCTTCATCCGCAATGTTCTCTCCGGGACCCGTCTCTTCGAGGTCAACCCTTTCTTCGAAGAAACCGCCCGCTCCCGGGGATTTTACCGCAAGGAACTCTTCGCCCAGATTGCCCAATCGGGCTCTCTGCAGAAGATCAAGGGGATTCCCGCCGATATCAAGAAGGTCTTCGTGACCGCCTTCGACGTCGTTCCCCGCCAGCACCTGGAGACTCAGGCGGCCTTTCAGAAGTTTACCGACAACTCGGTCTCCAAAACCATCAACCTCCCCCGGCAATCAACGGTCGAGGACATCCGCAAAATTTACTTTTCGGCTTACCGCCTGAAATGCAAGGGGATCACGGTCTACCGGTACGGGAGCAAGGAGGAGCAGGTTTTGTCCTTCGGTATGGGCGAAACCGAGGGACCTGTGGTGCATCCCGATCTTCTCACCGTTGAATCCGAATATGCCGGCGGCTGTACGGCCGGGACCTGCCTCTTTTAGGCGCCGTGTTTGCGCTTCGCGCAAAGACCGCTTCGCTCGAGGACCGTCACGCCGGGGCGCGACTCGAGGATCGGCCAGGCAGGCCTTGAGGCAAAGGCAAAGAGGATTCCGATTCAAGCATCCGGGAAAGGTCAAACTGTGTATGTCTCCAGGGAGAGTCGGAAGTTTATTTCAAGGGGAATACCTCATTCGCTCCGGCCTGGACGCTCTAGGGGGTAAGGAATGGCGGGTAGAAATTTATCGGGGATTTGATAAAGATGGAATCCCCCTCCCCCTCCCCCGTGTTTCTACGGGGGAGAGGGGACGGGTCAGGGGGATTCCCGAGTATGGGTAAGGCGTGAAAAGCCCGGAGAAGCGAAAATATTAGTGCCGGGCGGCCGGACGGGATCGGGAAGTCGGACGAGTCAGGGTTAGCTTCTTGCCGATGGGACAATCCCGGCAGACGGAAAGTCCCCTCATGTAGGTGTACTGGAAAAAGTCCCCTTTCAAAAGATCTTTCAGGTTCTCCCTCCTGCTCATGGCATAGCGCTTCGAGCAGGAGGCTCTGGAGATCATCAACTGACCCGGCTGCTTCGGGCAAACAAACATGTCTCCCCGGTTTTTTGCCAGCCATTTATCCGCGGTAACCTGTTTTTGAGCCAAGGGCCTCTCCTTCCGAGGATTCGATTTTCTCTGATCCGCTTTTCTGCCGGCCGCTCTCTTCCGGGTTTCCAGCACCGCTCTGATCTTTCCGTATCCCGTGGCTTCCATTTCCAACGCCGCCGATTAAAATAGGTTAGGTACAGGGATAGAATAACAAAAGAAGGGGAGAAAGAAATAGGGTGAACCCCTTATTTTTAGTCGGAAAATCATGTATTTTATTTATTTTCGGCCCTTGGATGGGGTTCTGAAATTCGCCGCGGCGGGGCGCAGGCCTTGGTTCCGGGGGAATCCCCCCTAGCCTGAAAAGGGGCTAAAGCGCCTGATTGAAGGTATCCTTCTTCAACCCGTGGGCCTGGGCGACGGCGGAATAGACCACCTTTCCGTTCAGCACATTCACCCCTTTGGCCAGGGCGGAATCTTCCCGGATGGCCTTTTGCCACCCTTTCCGGGCCAGGGCTTCTATATACGTGAGGGTCGCATTCGTGAGGGCCACGGTGGAAGTCCGGGGGACCGCCCCGGGCATGTTGGCCACGGCATAGTGAACCACTCCGTGCTTGATGTAAATCGGAGCATCGTGCGTGGTTGGATGGTCCACGGTTTCGATACATCCGCCCTGGTCGATGGACACATCCACGATTACGCTTCCCGGTTGCATGGAGCGAACCATATTCTCCGTAACCAGGTGCGGGGTGAGGGCTCCGGGGATGAGAACCGCTCCAATGACCAGGTCCGCCTGGCCAACCGCCTCGGCGATATTATAGCGGTTGGAGGCCAGGGATTCGATCCGGCCGTGGAAAATATCGTCCAGATACCGGAGCCGGTCCAGGCTTTTGTCGATGACCGTAACCCGGGCCCCCAGCCCCACGGCTCTCTTCAGGGCATTGGTTCCCACGGTACCGGCTCCTAGGATCACCACCGATCCTGGATGGACACCGGCCACGCCTCCCAGCAGGACCCCCTTTCCCTTCTGCGGCTTTTCCAAAAAAGTCATGCCCACCTGGATGGACATGCGCCCGGCAATTTCGCTCATGGGAGTGAGAAGGGGCAGGCTGGCGTTGGGAAGTTCGACCGTTTCATACCCGATGGCCACAACCTTTTTTTTCATGAGGGCCAAGGTGAGGGCTCGATCCGCGGCCAGGTGTAAGTAGGTAAATAGGATGAGTTCGGGGCGGAAATACTTGTATTCCGATGCCAGGGGTTCTTTCACCTTGACGATCATCTCCGCCCTCTTCCAGATTTCCCCGGCGGTCCTGGCGATCCTGGCCCCGGCCTTCCGGTAATCTGAATCTAAAAACCCGCTTTCCTGGCCCGCTCCCTCTTCAACNNNCAACCATTACCCGGTGGCCGGCCCGGACGAGGGCGTCGGCCCCCGCCGGAGTCAGGGCCACCCGGTATTCCTGGGCTTTGATCTCTTTGGGCACGCCGATGATCATGGCCTCTCCTTTTCTTTTTTTGATCTTTCGGGAAAATGGTCGGCCTCCCCCTGGCAGGGTTGGATTCTTTCTCACTGCGGATTTTCTGAACCGGATGCCCGAAACCCGGCAAGGATCGGAAAGAATCGTCAAGAGATCTCCGCAGGGCGATCCAGAAATCGCCAGTCATCCCAGGCGGTCGGCCAACTCGTGGAAATCTTTCACCACCACATCGGGCGGAAAGGGCGTGTCCTCATAGGGAAGCCCGTAGCGGTTCACGTAGGCAGCCCGGAATCCGCACGCCCTCGCGCCCACCAGGTCGAATGGGTGGGCGGAGACCATCATGCACTCACCCACCTCGAGTCCCAGAAGGACGGCTGCCCGGCGGTACACTCCGGGGTGGGGCTTGAAGGCCCCCACCTGTTCAACCGAGATGACCCCCCGGAAGTCATAGTTCATTCGGTTCTTCACCAGGTAGTCCAGGTAATGCGCTTCCCCGTTTGACAGGACGACCAGCTGATATTTGTTCTCTAGTCTCTGAAGAGCCGGCAGGACGTCGGGGAAGGGAGACAGCTCCTGCCAGGCAGACATAAACCGCTTGACTTCCTCCGGGGAGGCTTTGATCCCGTTCAGGGACAGGGTGTAGACGAAGGACCGCCGGGCAGCTTCCAGGTAGCCGCAGTGGCCGAGCATCATGATGTTGTCCTGGTACTGTTCGATCCGCTGGCGGTAACGCCACTGTTCCCAGAAACGGCCGGGGTCAACGGCGGAGCCTTTGGTTTGCAGGAATCTGCCGATGAAAGGGGTCAGGCTTCCGGCCAGGTCGAGAATCGTGCCGAAAAGGTCAAAGGTAAGAGCCTTCACATTCTTAAAACTTGTCATGCCTGTCTCCCACAATACGATTTTTGAATTTTGGTTCTTCTCCCAGCCGATGAGTGGAAAAAGTACCCCCATATTCTCTGCCCAGGGGGTGCGCCCGTCCCTGACGGGACGGAATCGGCGGGAACAACCTGAAATCCGGAGCGGCTGCCTTGGTTCCGCAAGGCACCGGTCCCCGAACCCCTTTCGGAAAACCGAATCCCAGATCCGATCCGGACAACTCAATCATGATCCGACGCGAACCGATGAAAGAACCAGCGCCTCATTATGTCCCGCCAGGGGCGGGGCGCAACCCCTGGGCCGTTCCCGAGTCCCCTCAGCTTTAACCTTCCCTTTTTTCATCTCAGCAGGTAGGGGATCTCCACATAAAGCGCCTCTTCCGGACACTCGATCTCGCAGGGCAGGCAGAACCAGCAGGTGCGGATTCCGAAGGGCACTCCGCAGTCCAGGCAGCGCTCCGCCTCGGCCATGGCCTCCTCTCTCGAATATCCTTTCGCCACCTCCTCGAACCCCTTTCTTCGGGAGAGGGGAATGGCCGGCATGGCGACTCGCTCCCGCGTCTTGGCCCGGGAGAGGTCCGGTTCGAATTGGAGCTCGTAGATGGCCGGGTTGACCCGCCCGTATTCCAAATCCTCTCCCTGCAGAAGGCGCTGGATGGACAGGGCCGCTTCTTTCCCCTGGGCCATGGCGTCCACGATCGTCCTGGGCCCGCTCAAGAAATCCCCGGCAGCAAAGATTTTCGGGTTGGAGGTCTGAAGAGTTATGGGATGGCAGCGAATTCCTTCCGGACCGTGCAGGGAGGAATCCAGCATCGCCCTTTCCGCCTTCTGCCCCACCGCCAGGATTACGGTGTCGGCAGACAAGTCCAGGGTGGTCTTCTCATCGTAGCTGGGGGAGAAAATCCCCTGCGAATCACAGACCGCCACGCATTTCTTGAAGCTCACCCCCGCGACCTGATTTCCCCCCATCCTGAATCTCATGGGTCCCCATCCATTTTGGATGTCTACCCCCTCCTCCTCGGCCTCGGCCACGCTCCAGGCAAAGGCCGGCATTTCTTCTCTCTTCTCCAGGCTGACCAGATGGACTTTCCGGGCCCCCAGGCGCAGGGCGGTCTGGGCCGCGTCCACGGCAGCGTTCCCACCTCCCACCACCACCACCTTCGCCCCCAGCCGCGGGGGGCTCTTCTCCCGCACCCCTTTCATGAAATCCAGGGCCGGTAGGATTCCTCGGGCTTCCTCTCCGGGCACTCCCAGCCGGGGGTGCCCATAAGCTCCCAGGGCCAGAAGGGCGGCATCGTACTGCCCCGCTAATTTTTCCAGGGCCAGGTCTTGTCCCAGGGTCCGGTTTCCTTCGAAACCAATCCCCATGGCCTTGAGGAAAGAGAATTCGCGCTCAAGGACCTCCAGGGGGAGACGAAATTCCGGGATGGCCCAGCGCATGAGTCCCCCGGGAGCCGATTCCCGGTCGTAGAGGGTCACCCGGAATCCCCAGGAGCGGAGGTAGAATGCGGCCGTCAGGCCCGCCGGCCCGGCACCCACCACGGCTATTTTTTGCCGCTTTTCTTCGGGCAGGGGCGGGAGCCAGGGTTGCCCATCCTGATCGGCGAGGAAACGCTTCAAGTCCCGGATGGCTACCGGCTGTCGGTCCACCTTGATGCGGTTGCAGGCCGCTTCGCAGGGCCGGGAGCAGATCCTTCCCAGGACTCCTCCGAAGGGAACGGCCTCCCGGATCTTTTCCAGTCCTTTGTCCATTTTCCCCTGGGCCAGTTGATGGATGTATGCCTGGCAGTTCATCCCCACGGGGCAGGCCTGGCGGCAGGGAGAAAGTTGGAGCCGAAGGTTGTCCAGAATACAAACCTCCACGCACCGTCCGCAGGCGGTGCATTTATTCCGATCGATCCTGATATTGTCGTTCAAACTGGTAAGCAGGTTAAAATCCATGGCCCCTCCTCACTGCATCCTGGCGATGGGGCGGTGGGAAACCCGGATCTCTGCCGGATCAGCCCCCTTCTGCAGCATGATGTGCTTGCGCCAATTTTCGTCATCCTTCTTGGGAAAATCGGCCCGGTAGTGCCAAAATCCCCAGCGGCTTTCCTTCCGTTCCAGCGAAGCGGTCGCCGACAGCCTGGCGCAGAGAATGATGTCTTCCACTTCCAGAACCTTGAAGAGATCGTGAATGTGCCGGACCCGGACTTTCTCCCGGATCTCTTCCTGGAAGCGGTCCATCCACCAGAGGGCCATGTTTAGCTTGTAGGCGTTCTTGGGGGGAGTGACATAGTCGCTGATCAAACGACGTACCTTGTATTCAAATTCCTCGACGGCAACCTCTCCCCCCTGCTGGTTCATTCTCCGGAGAAGGTCCGCCTTCAGGCCCGCCAGTCCCGGTGTTTCGGCTCCCCGGGGCAGGGGATGTTTCCGGGCATATTCGGAAGCCTCTTCGGCGGCGATCTCGCCGTACACAAAGGCCCCGCTCAGGTGTCCCCGGGCCACCAGGGAGACGTCTCCTGCGGCATAGAGGCCGGGGAGGGTCGTCGCGGCCTTTTCGTCCACGAAGATCCCGGTCATCCCATGCCCCCCGCAGAGGTAATACTCCGTGGGCCAGAGTTCGATATCCCCGGATCGGAAATTCACTCCCCGGCCCTCGAAGAAGCGCTCCTGCACCGGCCGTTCGGTGGAGAAGAGGATGTCTTCGATCTCCCGGATCTTCGATTCCGGCAGGTGTCTCATCCGGATGCGCAGCGGCCCCTGGTCCTTGCGGTGTTCCAGGATCATGGACTTGATCGAGGGGTGGCTGTCCTCCAGGTGGACATCCATGGCGGTCAGCAGGTGAGCCCCGCGGGTGAGGGTAATATAGAGGAGGGGGGCATTGATGTCCTTGATGATGTAGTAGTTCAGGGTGTACTCGAACCCGGTCAGCTCGGCGCCGGCCCGAAAAGCCATGGCATAGCCGTCCCCCGTATTCCCCGGGAAATCATAGACTCCGTAAAGGTAGCCGTTGTTGGGCAACCCGAAACGGGCCGTTCCTCCGGAAGAAAGGATCACCGCTCCCGCCCGGCAGACCACCAGTTCTCCGGTGTGGATGTTGATCCCCACCGCGCCAGCCACCCGCCCTTCCTCCACGATCAGCTGCAGGCCCATGACCCGGTTGAAGACCTGGCAGCCCAGGCTCATCAACCGCTTGGCCAGGATGGTCTTGAGTTCGGGCTCCTTCATGGTCAGGCAGAATTTTCCCTTGGGGTGCACCTGGAGAAGTTCATAATTCCCGTCCTTGTCCCGGGGGAAAAACACTCCCCAGCTTTCCAGCTTTTTCATCAGGGGATAGCTCCGCTGGGCCATTCGGTAATTAACCGGCTCATCCATGATCCCCTCGCAGGCCATCCCGTTGGATTCCACGTACAGCTCGGGGGTCGTCTGCCCGGGGACCGCCACGATGTTCAGCGCATCCATCCCCCGGGCGATGCACCCGCTGTAAAGGATGTGGCCTTTCTCAAAGACCACCACCCTCTGCGCAGGGTTTACTTCCTTGGCCCGGATGGCGGCCATGGCCCCCGCGCTTCCCCCGCCGATGATAAGCACATCGGCCTTGATATGGGTCTCCCGAAAATCCATAAAACCTCCCTGAAGAAAGTACCTACAGTGTGCTGAATTTTACTGAAGTGCCTCAAGGCAGGCGCTTCTCAATGTCCCTTGGGCCGCTCCTCAAGTCATGTCCCTTTTGGGCGAAGTTCTTACTCCTCACTTGACCAACAACCAATAACGAACAACCCTAATGTATAACCTTTTTCCCCCCTGCACCCCGCCCCCTGCACCCTGCTCCCTTACAGGTCTACTAATTTATTACTTTATAATCCTTTTGAGGTCAAAGAATTTTTCTAGGCGATGGGAGAATCCTTTACAGAATATGGGGTTCCGAGATTGAGGCCGTCCCACATGAGGAATCAAAGAAGCGAAGGTGCAGGCTGTGGCTTTGAAAAGAGAGAATTTCGCCGACGTGAAGGGATTTCGCCGCCCCAAGGCCTTGGGCCGGCAGGGTCAGAAGAAACAAGGCGAAGGGTTAATGTTTTTCGTTCACCGATGGTTTGTTTTCCATTCGAGGGGGAAGGGGATGTCTTAGCTGGAGGTTCATCAATTCCTGGATTCCCGCAGGGTAAGAGAACTCCCCGGTCTCCAGCTTGGCGCACAGATCTTTGAAAAGGACCAATAATTTGTCATCCTTCTTTTTTTCTTTGGCCGGGAGGATCCCCCGGATCTGCCGGATCAGTTTCTTGATCTCCTGGTTTTTGCTCTGCCTCTCCAGAGATTTCTTGACCTTCGTGTTGATGTCGAAGACATCGAAGGGCTTGATGATGAAATCTCCGGCTCCGTAGTAAATGGATTCACCGGCATTGGTCACCGTGCCGTAGGCGGTGATGATGATCACTTCTACGTCGTCCCGAAGCTTCTTGACTTCTCGCAGCACATCGATCCCCGAGAGGCCCGGCATCTTCAAATCGAGGGTGATCAAGTCGATCTTGTGCTGCCGGGCGCACTCGAGGGCTTCCTGTCCGTCAGCCGCCGTAAAGATCTCATATTGAGGCTTGAGGATCTGACGTAAAGATTCGCGTACCCCCTCTTCATCGTCCACGATCAAAATGGATTTTTTCGTCTTGGTCACCATCCCCGATGCCCCGCTCGGAATTTTTATGGAAAAAAAGATAACTCAATGAATTCATTTGCAATTTTCATGCCCAGCCGGAGTTGGCGCGGATTGCCTAATATAACCATCTGGAATTATAAAGGATTATGGGATTGGGTAGCATATGAGGGTCCGCCGGAAACCCCAGAAAATTTTTTTCACCTTCTGAAAAGCAAAAATTATGACAGAAGAAGTCAAAATCCTCATTAGGGACACCTCCCTATTTTACAAAAGTAAAATAGGGAGGTGTCCCTAATAAATTCTTGCATATTCTCCCCGGATGAGTATTCTATGGGGGAAAACGAAACCATGAGAGGGATTTCGGGATGTTCCGGATTCTGATTACTGACAATATCGGCCATGCCGGGCTGACTTTGCTGGAAGCGGCCGCGGATGTTCAATACGAAGTGGTGAAACTCCCCGGGGCCGAAAAATTACTGCAGATCATCGGTGACTATGACGCGGTCATCACCCGCTCGGGAACCCCCCTCACGGCCCCGGTCTTCGAAGCGGCCGGGCGGCTCAGGGTGGCTGGGCGCGCCGGGGTGGGGCTGGACAACATCGACATCGACGCCGCCACCCGCCACGGCGTGCTGGTGATGAACACGCCCGAGGCCAACACCCTGGCGGCCACCGAGCTGACCCTCGCCCTGATGCTGGCCCTGTGCCGGAACCTGCCCCGGGCGAACGCTTCGCTCAAAAAGGGAGAATGGACCCGGGGCAAGTTCATGGGGGTCCAGTTGCACGGCAAGACCCTGGGCGTGATCGGATTGGGCCGGATCGGTTCGCGCGTGGCCACCCGGTGCCAGGCCTTCGGAATGAAGGTGATGGCCTATGACCCCTACATCGCCGAAGAAGCAGCCGAGCGGATTCACGTTCGGCTGGTGAGCAGCCTGGAAGAGCTCCTCCGCGAGGCCGACCTCATCACCGTGCATACTCCCCTCACCGATGAAACCCGCTGGATGATCGGCGCTAAAGAGATCGGCCTGATGAAAGAAGGCGTCCGGCTCATCACCTCCGCCCGGGGCGGGATCATGGACGAAAAAGCCCTTCTCGACGGCCTCTCGGCGAAGAAAATTGCCGGCATCGCCATGGATGTGTACGGCAAAGAACCCCCCAAAGGAGAACTCATCCAGCAGCTCCTCTCCCGGGATGAAGTGGTGGTTACGCCCCACATCGGGGCCAACACCTGGGAGGCCCAGCGGGACGTGGCCGTCCAGGTGGTCCAGCAGGTGATCGAAGCACTGCGGGGAGAAAATTTTCGCAACGTGGTGAACCTGCCCTTCCCCGAGGGCGTGGATTACCGTTCCCTGGCCCCCTACATGGAGCTGGCGGAAAAGATGGGGTCTCTCCAGATGCAGATGATCCGCGGCCGGATCAACCGGGTGGAAGTGGAGTTCCGCGGGGAGGACGTGGAAGCCCACGGGAAACCCCTGACCGTGGCCCTGTTGAAGGGGATCCTTTCCCCCATCCTCAGCGAGGACGTGAACTACGTCAATGCCCCCCATCTGGCCGATCAGCGCGGGATCCATGTGGCCCAGACCCGCCATCCTGCGGCGGAGGATTATTCCAACGTGATCCTCTGCCGTGTGGTCTCCACCAAAGAAACCCGCCTGATCGGCGGGGCGCTGTTCCTCCACAAGATCCCCCGGATCGTCCTCCTGGACGACTACCGGATCGACGCCCTCCCCTCCGGCCCCGCCCTGATTCTCTCCAACCGGGACATTCCGGGGGTCATCGGCAAAGTGGGAACCCTCCTGGGGGAGAAGAAGATCAACATCGCAGAATGGCAGATGGGACGGAACGAGCCGGGAGGGATGGCCGTCTCCTACATTAACATCGACACCCCGGCGAGCGAGGCGGTCCTCCAGGAGCTACGCGCCTTATCCCCCATCGTGGACGTTCGGCAGGTGAAGCTCTAACCCCTACCCCATTCCCCCCATCCCTCACCGGGCCATATCCCTCCTAACGTTGAGAAACTTTTGAAAAAACATGCCCAACCTGCCGATAAGATTACTGAAGAGAATGCAGGTGCGCCCGGGGCTCAGCAGGGAACCCGCATTCGCCCGGGAAAAGGCATGGAAGCGAAAAAAATTCTCATCGTTGACGACGAAGAACCGATGCGCCACATGCTTTCCCTCATTCTGAAGGGGGAAGGCTATGAGTCCAAGGCTGTGGGATTGGGGAGGGAAGCCCTGGAGGTGGTGGCCACCCAGAGCTTTGATTTCATCCTCCTGGACGTGGTCATGCCCGAAATGGACGGCCTGGAGGTCCTGCGGGCGCTGAAGGAAAAAGGGGTTGAATCCACGGTGATCATGATGTCCGCCCATGGCAGCCTGGATACAGCCGTGGAAGCCATGAAGCAGGGCGCTTACGATTACGTCTCCAAACCTTTCAAGCCCGATGAGATTGTGCTCGCCCTGCGCAAGGCCGAGGAAAGAGAAAACTTGCGGCGGGAGAATATCCGCCTCCGCCAGGGAGCAGGCCAGGATTTTTCCTTCGAAAACCTCATCGGCCAGAGCGAAGGGATGCAGAAAGTCTTCGAGACCATCAAGAAGATCTCGGACTACAAGGCCTCGGTCTTGATCCTGGGGGAGAGCGGGACGGGGAAGGAGACGGTGGCCCGGTGCATCCACTATAACAGCTCGAGGGGCAGCGGGCCTTTCGTGGCGGTGAACTGCGGCGCCATCCCCGAAACCCTCCTGGAGAGCGAACTCTTCGGCCATGAGCGGGGCGCCTTTACTGACGCCAAGAGGGAAAAGCACGGCAGTTTCCAACTCGCCCACCAGGGGACTCTTTTCCTGGATGAGATCGGCGAAATGAGCCTTGCCGCCCAGGTGAAGCTCCTGCGGGCCCTCCAGGAAGGTGAAATCAAGCGCCTGGGGAGCGAGCAGCCCGTCCGGGTCGATGTGCGCATCATCGCCTCCACCATCCGGGACCTCCCCCATGCGGTGGCCGAGGGAAAATTCCGAGAAGACCTCTTCTATCGTTTGAATGTCCTGCCCCTTCATCTTCCCCCCCTGAGGGAGAAGAAAGAGGATATCCACCTCCTGGTCGATCATTTTATCCGTAAATACAACCAGGAGCATCACCTGGAGGTTGAGGGGTTCACCGGGGAGGCCATGGCCCTCCTGCTGGATTATTCCTGGCCGGGGAACGTGCGGGAGCTGGAGAATGTGATCAAGCGGTCGATGATCCTGACCCCGG
>Ga0111180_1031_pt1 | contig 18538 bp, 18 predicted proteins | sample DeeMarSWOR324_28_FD_80237 | JGI IMG/M metagenome (GOLD analysis project Ga0111180, IMG submission 80237) | Deltaproteobacteria bacterium SM23_61
CTTCGGCCTCAGGTCCCTAATGGGATTCAGTGCCGCAGCCGTTGCACCTTTGGTTTTCGGTGCAGTCCTGGACTGGAGCAACCCCATAGCTTCTGGACAGCGACTGTACACCACCTGGGGGTGGGCTTTCAGCATGCTGGGGTTGGGAGGGTTGGGTGCAGTGTGGGCCACTCGCCAATTCGGCAAGGTCAGCACCTCCGCGAGGTGGGGAGCCGGGAGCAAGTCATGAAAGGGGTGGAGGAAGGCGCCAGGAAAATAATGGGCTGAAGCAGAAACGGAAAGAGCGGACGCTAGGGTCCCGCGTTCCGCGGGATTGGTGTTTGGGATTTTTTTGAGTTTTTCTGCGGTGAAATGGTTTAGGCTTCGCTGAAATCGTGCTGGTGTTTCTCGACGCTGGCGATGAAGCTTTTTGTTTCCCGGGGCATGGCCTCGGGGCGCTTTTCCAGGTTCCCCATTCCCCAGTTGTAAGCGGCGAGGGCCAGCTTCACATCTCCCCGGTAGCGGTCCAGAAGCCTTCGCAGATAACTCGTCCCGGCCATGATGTTCTGGGTCGGGTCAAAAGGATTGGTCACTCCTAACTCGGCTGCGGTTTCGGGCATCAGCTGCATCAAACCCCGGGCTCCCGCTCTGGATACGGCCAACGGATTTCCCCCGCTCTCGGCCTGTATAACGGCCCGGATCAACCCGGGGTCCACCCTGTACCTATGCGCGGCTTCCTGGATAATGGATTCAAAATTCCGGTCCACCGGTAAAAAGTTTGACGCCTCACTACCGGCCCCCAGGTCCGTTAATTCAGGGGGAGGGGGCAAAGCAGGGGAGCCCTGGGTTTGGGAAAAAGCAAGGGGAGGAGAAAGAAAGAGATCAGGCTCTTTCGTCTCTCCTTCCGACAGAACTAAGTCAACGGTTTTCTTCAGGATTTGCAGGGCCAGCCGTTCCATGGCGATGGGCTCGCCCATTTTTCCTTCAAGGAAAGAAAGGAATTCAGACCGATCCCGGTTTTGGGCCGCCGGGGGGGAAAAGGGGTTTTGGGCCAGGGGATTTTGAGGGGCAATTTTTTCGATCATGACAAAAGATGATATAAGTGCAAGCTTCATGCCGTAGTATCCTGAGTCAAAAGTTCGCTGCCGAATTCGAGGGGGGAGCGATGGCCCGGGCGAAGGCTCGCTGGGCTTGCCAAAATGAGGCGCTGGTCTCTCTTGGGTCAACAGGGAACTTATTTCGATTTTCTTCCTCAATGGGGTTTCATTTTGTTCTTGCATGGGCTTATCCCCACGGGCCACCGTCTCCTTGCGGAATCCAGGAGGAACCGGATTGACTCGGGTTTGCTCCCGCCGATTTTGGCGGCGCCCATCGATCCTCCGCCCGGGCCATGGGAAAATTATGAACCCAATTTGTGACTCAGGACAGTAGCTTGAGGTTTAATAAAAGAAGAGATTCAGGGAGTGGATTTCCGGGGGAATTCTCCGGCAGGAAAAGGAAGGACCTGATTGATGGATGACGCTTCTGCGGGTTCCTCGGGGGGCGATTCGAATTCCGGCGGTACGATTCCCCGTTTCTGCATGATGCCGTAAATCACTTCCGCGCGGCGTTCCACATACCCCTGACTTCCCGCCGGATCTAATTTTCTCGGGCTGGGCAGGACCACGGCCAGGCGGGCCGCTTCCCGGGGAGAAAGCTGGGAGGCCGGCTTATCGAAGTAATGGCGTGAGGCGGCCTCGGCGCCGAAGACCCCGTTCCCCCATTCGACGACGTTCAAGTAAAGCTCCAGGATACGCTTCTTGGGGAGAACCTGCTCCATCCTCCAGGTGATCAAGACTTCCCGAAATTTGCGCCAAAAGCTCTTGGCCGGGGAGAGGTAAAGATTTCTGGCCAGTTGCTGGCTGATGGTGCTACCCCCAAACTTCAATCTGCCCGACTGCAGATCTTTCTCGATCGCCTGCTTGATGCTTTCATAATCAAACCCCTCGTGGCTCCAGAATTTATCGTCCTCTGCTATTAAGACGGCCTTGACCAAGTAGGGGGATATGCGGGAGAGGGGGACCCATACCTGGTGAACTTGAACCCGGCGCCCCTTTTCCCGCCATTGCTTCTCCCGGTATTCCATGAAGGCGGTTTGGGAAGGATTTCTATCTTTCAGCCGGTAGAGGTCGGGCATCAGCGCCCCGTAGGCGGTGCCCAAGGAGGCGACGATAAGCAGCAAAAGGATCCAGATCTTAGATGAGCGTCCTTCGTCCATAGACAGGGTTTCTTTTCAAAAAGGCGGATGACAGTTTCTTTTTTTTAACATATCCTAGTAAAAAGGGAAGGGCCAATTGGAGAAAACGGAGTAGGTACAACTCCGGATAAGGGGTGCTTATGGGTGGGGCCGTAAAGGATAAGATCGCGGAGATGAAAGATTGGCTGGTCGAGACTCGGCGGGCCATTCACATGAATCCCGAGCTGGGGTTCGAAGAGGTGGAGACCGCCAGGTTGGTCGCGGGGTATCTCGAAAAATTCGGCCTCCAGGTGAAGACCGGGATGGCCAAGACCGGGGTCATCGGCCTCCTGAAGGGGGAGAAGCCTGGAAAGACCGTGGCCATCCGGGCCGATATGGACGCTTTGCCCATGGAGGAAGCCAACCCGGTTCCTTACCGGTCCAAGGTGAAAGGAAAGATGCATGCCTGCGGCCACGATGCCCATGTGACCATCCTTCTGGGAGTGGCCCGGCTTTTCTCATCGATGCCCAATCAGGTGCGCGGGAACATCAAATGGATTTTCCAGCCCGCCGAGGAAGGGGGCGGGGGAGGGCGGGTCCTGACGGAAGAGGGGGTACTGGAAGATCCCAAAGTGGATGCGATCTTCGGCGCTCATCTGTTTCCGGACCTGAAAACCGGGACGGTGGGAATTCATGAGAAGGAAGGCCTGGCGGCCACCGACCGGTTCGTCATCAGAATGATCGGCCGGGGAGCCCACGGGGCTTATCCCCATCTTTCCAAGGATCCCATTTTGGCGGCCGGGCACCTGATCACCCAGATTCACTCCATCGTCAGCCGGAATATCAACCCCCTGGACAGCGCGGTCGTCACCATCGGAAAAATGAGCGGGGGCACAGCCTTCAACATCATTCCCGACGAAGCGGAAATCCTGGGGACGGTGCGCTCCCTGAACCAAAAGGTCAGGGAGGAGCTGAAGTCCAGGATGGAACAGGTGACCCAGGGGGTGGCCAGGTCCTTCGGGGTGGATTATAAATTCGATTTTCAATACGGATACCCCGCGCTTATCAACGACCCGGAAATGTCCCGTCTGGTAGCGGCGGCCTGTGCCAAAGGGATCGGCAGGGAGAACGTGGAATTCATCCGGCCCTCCATGGGAGGCGAGGATTTTGCTTACTACCTGGAAAAAGTTCCCGGGTCTTTCTTCCGGCTGGGTTGCCGCAATGAAGCCAGGGGGATCGTTAATCCCTTCCACAGCAGCCGTTTTGACATCGATGAAGACGTCCTGCCCTTCGGGGTGGAGATGTTTGCCCGGATCATCGACGAGTATTTGGGGTTGAAACTCTTCTAAATGCGGAATGCGGAACGCGGAATTTAAAACAAAAAAAAATTTTTCTGGTTGCTAGTCTCTTGTTGCTCGTTCCATCCTTACCCGTTCTCTATTCCTATCACCAGCAAGGAGTAACGAGCAACGAGTAACCGGGTTTCCATTCCGCATTCCGAATTCTGCATTCCGCATTCTGAGGATTCCTCTCATGAGTCTCTCAGAAAAATTTCCCGGAACCCTGTACGTCGTTTCCACGCCCATCGGCAACCTGGAGGATATCCCCCTGCGGGCTTTGCGGGTCCTCAAGGAGGTGGATCTCATCGCCGCGGAGGACACCCGGCGGACCCGCCAGCTCCTCACCCACTACGGAATCCGTAAACCCCTGATCAGCTACCACGACTTCAACCGCCGCATGCGGGAAAAAACCTTACTCCAAGAGCTCCGCGGAGGGAAGAGTATTGCCCTGGTAACCGATGCGGGTACCCCGGGGATCTCCGACCCGGGAGAGGAACTGGTGCACGGGGCGATCCAGGAATCCATTCCCCTGGTTCCCATTCCGGGGCCGGCTGCTCTGGTTGCCGCTTTGAGCGTTTCCGGGCTTCCCACGGAGAGCTTCCTTTTCCACGGATTTCTTCCCTCCAGGGCAGCTGCCCGGAAGAAGTGGCTCATTTCCCTCAAGGATCGACCGGAAACCCTGGTCTTCTACGAGTCCCCGAGGCGGCTGGGCTCCCTGCTGCGGGATGCGGCCCAGATCCTGGGCGACCGGCGGGTGGTGGTGGCACGGGAGATGACCAAGGTGTATGAAGAGGTCTATCGGGGAAGCGTCTCGGAAGTTCTTGAACGGCTGGGCGAGGAAGAGGTGAAAGGAGAGGTGACGATCATCCTGGAAGGAAGCCCTCTTGCGCCAAAGGCGGAAGCTTCCTCGATCGTCGAGGCCCTGAAATCCTATTCCCGGGACAGGGGGCTGTCCATGAGGGAATCGGTCCATCGCGTGGCAGAGGACCTGAAGGTGTCGCGACGGCAGGTTTATCAAGAGAGTTTGAAGGTGAAGAAAGAATTTGAGGAATAGCTCCGCTTCCCGGAAAACTCTCCTTACCGGGGAGCGGGGAATCGATCGATTACCGAACCCGTTTCTTCTTCATGGGCCTCATGCAGCAGATGATGGGATGAGCCTCCGCACAACCGCAAGCCTCGTCGACGGTTACCGACAGGCCGCAGACCCCGCATACGTAGCCCGTTCCTTTTTTGACTTTCTTTTTTGCCGCTGTCTTTCTTGCCTTCTTTACAGCCATGACGGCCTCCTTTGTGGGTTTTGGTGGCGTGAACCTTCCGGTTCACTGGAAGACTTCCACCGGCCCCAGGGATTCAAAAGCCTTGCGGAAATCTTCTGCCCTTCCTACGACGACCGCAAGCAGGTCCTGAGGATGAATATGCTCCCGGGCGGTGCGGGAGATCTCTTCCAGGGAGACCCCGGCAATCCGCCCGGGGTAAGACGACAGGTATTCGACGCCCACCCCGTGCAGTTCTGCCTGGATGATTCTTTGAGCGATCTGGGAGAGTGTTTCGAACCGCCGGGGGTAGCTGCCGGTAAAGAAGTTCACCGCCTCTTCCCGTTCCTGCGCGGTGGCCCCCTGGTCGAGGAAAGATCGGAGAACCGCGCCGATTTCCTGAACGCAGGGAAAGGTGATATCGGTGGGAGTAAAGGTGGATATGGCAAAGGGGCCCGGGAATTTTCGCGGCTCCAGGGAAGAATAGATCCCGTAGGTGTATCCCAGCTCGGACCGGATCTTCTGCATGAGCCGGGAGGAGAATCCGCCCCCTCCCAGAATATAGTTCATGACTTCAAAAGGGATGTAGGCCGGATGGGCGAAGGGAATTCCCATGTGCCCCAGGCGGATCTGGCTCTGGGTTAAATCGGGGCGGTCAACGATCCAGGTTCGAATGCCGCGGGACGAAGGCGGTGAGAACCCCCGAACCTCGGGCTTCTTCCCCCCCGGGGCGGGGAAAATCCTCTCCACCCACGGGAGGCAACGATCGAGGGATAGATCCCCCACCAGGACCAGGAAGCTTCCCGGGGCCAGAAAACTCTTCCGGTAAAATTCTTTCACATCGTCAAAGGTGAGTTTGGTCAGCGACTCCAGGGTTCCGTAGGTAGGGTGGTCGTAAGGAGTCCCCTGGAAGAGCGTCTGCTGGAACCGCTCGTCGGCGATGATCTGGGATTCATCCTTCTGTTGGATCAGTTGACCGATCCGGCGCTGCTTGAGCTGCTCGAATTCTTCCGGAGCATGGGCGGGCTCCGTGTAAATTTCCCGGAGCAGCTCCAGGAGACGTTCCAGGTCTTCGCTGAGCCCGGAGATGTGCAGGGAGGTGACATTCCATCCGGCGTAGGCGGAAAGGATGGCGCCCATTCCATCCATCTCCGCCGCCAGCCGGAGAGAAGAGCGCTTCTTGGTTCCCAGGGTGAGCATCTCGGCGGAAAGATCCGCCAGCCCGGCTTGGCCCACCGGGTCTGCTTCGGCGCCGCAGGGGACGATGAGATGGATGCTGACCAGGGGAAGGTCCGGCAGGGGAACGGCATAGAGCTTCAGTCCGTTCCCCAGAAGCGAAGCGGATATGGGGGGCAAGGAAAAACCTCTGCTCGGGCCGACGGACTTCATTCCACCTTTCCCAACTCTTCGTGCTCCTTCGGGCTGGCTGGCTGAAGCGTGACCACGGTCCGGTTCTCCGGGCGCAGGTACTGCCGGGCAACGCGCAAGACGTCGTCGGGGGTTACCGATTCATACCGGTCGAGGAGCGGGTAGATCAGGCGGAAGTCTCCCGCTCTCACCTGATAGAGGCCGGCCAGCAAGCCTTTGGAGAAAAGAGTCTGTAATCCCTGCAAAAAATAGGAGCGGGCCTGTTTTTTGGCTTTGTGGACCTCTTCCTCGGGAAGAGCTTGCTCCCGGAGTTTTTCCGTTTCTTCCCAGATTTCTTTCTCCAGCGTGTCCACGGAGATGGCGGGAGAAGCGACGGCGGAGAGCTGCAGGAGACCGGGGTCCATGGAGAAGAAGGGAGGATATCCCACTTCGGCCTGGGCTTCCACCGCTTTTCCCGGCTTCTCAAACTTCTCGAAGAAACGGGAAGAGCGCCCCACGGAGAGGATCACGCAGAGAATCTGCAGGGGAATCAGATCCGGGTGGGCGATCCCGGGAATGTGGAAACCGGCGAAAAAGGCCGCCACCTGGGACACCTTTTTAAAAACGGCACGCTTTTCCCCCCGCTGAGGTTTTTCCGGGGTGATGGTCAGGCGCGGGGGAGGCTGGGAAGGGATGGGACCGAAGTGCCTCTCAACCGATCTCAAAGCTTCATCCGGGAGGACATCGCCCACGATCACGACCACCGCATTGTTGGGGGCGTAATGAGTCCGGTGGTATTCCCTACAGTCTTCCAGGGTCAGGCTTCTCAGGTCTGAATCCCAGCCGATGACCGGCCAGCGGTAGGGGTGCTGTTCGTAGGCCAGGGCGACCAGCTGCTCGACGAGCAGGCCGAAGGGGCTGTTCACCGAACGGAGTTTGCGTTCGCTCCGCACCACTTCCCGTTCGGTCTCCAGGTTCTCCTGGGTCAGGAGGAGATTCTGCAGCCGGTCCGCCTCCAGGCGGGCGGCGAGATCCAGCCGGTCCGCGGGGAGATTCTCGTAATAGGAAGTGTTGTCCGTGGTAGTAAAGGCGTTGAGCGATCCCCCGTTGGCCTGGATGATCCTGGAAAATTCTTCCGCTCCCACCTGACGGGTCCCCTTGAACATCATGTGCTCGAAGAGATGGGTGATCCCGGTGATGCCCGGCCGCTCGTAACGGGAGCCGGCGGCAAAATGGATCTGGAAGGAGATCATGGGCAGGGAACGAGCCTCGCCCACCAGGAGACGCAGACCGTTCCCGAGACGGTGTTCGGAAAATTCCGGAAGCCCTTTCATTTCAACTCTCCCAGTGGATGCACTGAACCGGGCAACAGTCGATGGCCTCTTGAATCTTTTCTTCCGAAGCACCGGCAGGGTTGTGCACTTCGGAGAGATCCTTGTCGTTCAGGCGGAACACTTCGGGACAGACCTCGGCGCAGAGTCCGCAGGAGATACAATCGTCCTGATTGACCACCGGATGTTTCATATCTACGCTCCCGGTTCCTGGTTCTCTTTTTCCAACGTTATTCGCTTGACGTCTCCTTCATAGCGGCCGCAGGGGCATCTCCCCCCCGGTCCGAGTTTTTGGGAACGGGGAGAAATAAATATATAAAAAAGTATAACATCGGGATATTTGAAAGTCATCCAATCAAATGGGGGATCAAAAAAAGACTTCCCCTTCCTCGTTCTAAAAACCAGCAACGAGCAACCGGTAAGCCGCAACGAGTCGTTGCCACCCGTATCTCGAATTCGGGTTGACTTGCTCTCCCGCTTGGGCAATAATGCAGTACCAAAAAATAGGGAGAGTATGAGTTTCAGTGTCGCTGTTAGGAAACGAAAAAATCCCATTCTCTTACTCACACGGATAATGACACCGACACTTTCTTGGTGATGTCGCGATGACCCGGGTTTATCTAATCCGCCATGGAACTACAGAGTGGAACCGGGAAGAAATTTTTCGGGGACGGGTGGATTGCGGACTCGACGAGACCGGACGGGCAGAAGCCAGAGCTGTGGCCGCCTATTTTGATGGGGTAAATCTTGAGGGGATCTACACCAGCCCGCTGGCCCGGGCGGCGGAGACTGCCGCGGCGATTGCGGTCGGGCGGGGCTTGAAGGTCTTTTCTGATCCGGCTTTCATCGACCTCGACTTTGGAGAGTGGCAGGGACATCCGCTGAAAGAGGTGAGAGAGAAATATCCTGAACTGTACCGGGCCTGGCGGGAGAGGCCCCGGGAGGTGACCTTCCCGGGGGGAGAGAATCTGGACCAAGTCCGCGAGCGGGCTTGGGAGGGGCTTCTCAAGGTCGTGCGCGAGAACCCGGATCGAACCGTGGTGATCGTTTCCCACCGGGTCATCACCAAGGTTCTCATCTGCGCGGCCCTGGGCCTGGATAACTCCCATTTCTGGCAGATCAAACAGGACACCACGGCAATCAACTGCCTGGAATATGCCCGGGGGATTTTCATCGTCTCCCTGCTGAATGATACCTGCCACCTGAAGTCCATTCACCCCCGGGGTGGAAAGAAGGATTTCTGATGGAATCCTGGAAGCAGACGGCCGTCTCTCTCTGGAACAATCGATTACGCTTTCAATTGCGGGCGGGGTGGGATATCCTCTGGGAGGCCCGCGGATCCTTCATCAAGGACGGCTGCATGAACCTGTCCGCCGCGCTGGCCTTCTACACGATCCTCTCCCTGATCCCCTTCTTGTTTTTGATCATTTCCGCCGCCGGTTACCTTCTCGGCTCCTCCGAGGAGGCCCATCAGATGGTTCTGTCCTTCGTGGATCGTTTTTTTCCGCAGGCCAGCGCCCTGATCTTCAAGGAGGTCAAGGCCATCTCCCAGAGGGCCGGGGTTCTGGGATGGGTGGGAATTCTCACCATGATCTGGACGGCCAGCGTCATCTTCTCTTCCTTGGAGTTCGCCATGGGAGTGGTCTTCCGGGTGGAGCAAAGGAGGAAATATTGGAAATCCAAATTGATGGCCTTTTCCATGATTCCGGCGGCATCGGTCATTCTTCTTCTTTCCCTTTTTGTAACCGCTTTTACAAGAGTGATGGAAAATTACGGGCTCCAGGTTTGGGGGTGGGGATTCAGTCGCTCCGCCTTCTTCGAGTTCCTAGTGGGGTACCTTTTCCCCTACCTGGTCTTGGCCTTGGCCTTCACCGCCGTCTACCGAATCATTCCCAACACCTCCATCTCCTTCCGCCATGCCCTGGCGGGGGGGGGCAGCTGCGCCTTTCTCTTCGAGCTGGCCAAACACTTCTTCACCTGGTTTGTCGTCCGATCCCCCAAGTATAACGTCATCTATGGTTCCATGGAGGCCATCGTCATCCTGGTGGTATGGGTGTTTTATTCTTCGATCATCCTCTTGTTCTGCGCCGAAGTCGTCTCTGCCTACCGGCGAAGAGACATCACCCTGCTGGAGAAGGCCTTTGTTTAGGGAAAGATCGGACGCAGAGCAGGGTGCGGGGGCAGGGAGCAAAGAGGAGCAAAAAGGACTGAGTCCTGGGGGTTGGCCAGAAGATCTAAAGACAAATAGTCAAGAACAAGGGAACACGGATAACTAACATTTCAGCAGATGTTCATGGGTGATGGCCCGTGAATGTTGCCGACCCCCGGTTTCACAGGCCCCATGGAACTTGAAACCCGAAACCCGAAACCCGAAACGAATCATTCGAAATCCAGCCATCGGGCCCGGGCCCTTTTGTCCTTCTGTAGCTACCACTTCATCGACGACGGGTTCGCCGATTCCATATACCTTATTCTTCCCTTCATCGCCGCCGAGCTCCATCTCTCTTTCAGTCAGGTGGGCCTCCTGAAAGGGGTATTTTCAGGGGCCATGAGCCTGCTCCAGCTTCCCATGAGCCTTCTGGGGGAGCGCGTGGGGGAGCTGACGGTGATTGCCGTGGGCACTTTCGGCTTGGCCGGCGGCTTTCTGCTCTTGAGTTGGGCCTCCACCTTCTTTTCGGTTTTTCTGGTTCTCATTCTGGCCAAGGGAACCGCGGCCGGCCAGCACGGCCTGGGCTCATCCGTCCTTTCCCGGGTTTTTGAAACCTCCGGACGCCGGGCAGCCATGGGAACGTATAATTTTTCGGGGGACGTGGGGAAAGTCGCCGTCCCCTTCCTCCTGGCTCTGCTCATAAGCTGGATGGGCTGGAGATGGGGGGTGTTTTTTCTCTCCATCGGCGGAATCGCCGCCGGAGCGGTCCTCTGGTTTCTGGCCAGGAAGGAGAAGGCCGAATTATATGCCCCGAAGGTGGAACCGAGGCAAAAGAGGAAAGGAATCGGCTGGGGCATCCGCGACCGCAAGGCCTTCTCCGCACTCCTGACGGTTGGAATCCTGGACATCGCCACTCGGACGTCTCTGCTCACCTTTCTGCCCTTTCTTCTGCTGCAGAAAGAAATCCCGGCGGCCCAGGTGGGCTTCGCCCTGACGCTTCTCTTTGCCGGCGGAGCAGCGGGGAAATTTGCCTGCGGATTATTGGCCGAAAGGCTCGGGATCATCCCCATGGTGGTGGGTACCGAGGCTTTGACCAGCGCCGGGATCTTATCACTCTTCTGGGTATCCCCAACCGGGGTCTGGTTCCTTCTGCCTTTTGTAGGGGTCGTGTTGAATGGAACCTCCTCCGTGCTTTACGCCACGGTGGCGGAGATCATTTCTCCGGGGGGCCGCTCCCGGGGATACGGACTTTACTATGCCATTACTCTGGGGGCTGGAGCCGTGTCGCCGATGATTTACGGCATGGTTACCGATTTGCTGGGGCTCACCTTCAGCCTGGTATGCATCGCCCTGATGGCTTCGCTCACCATTCCCCTGAGCCGCTTTCTGGCCAAAACCGAATCTCCCCTTCCATCCCAAAACTGAGAGGGGTGCGGCTATGGTTTTCCCCTTTGGCAACTCCGTTTTAGGCCGAAAAGGAAGGTTATGGGAGCAAGGCCGAAAGAGCCCTTGTTTTTTTGTGATTTCTAGATAAAATATATTGATCGATGGTGGAGTGGGATTGTCTTTGGTTTTTCCGCCCGCAGGCCATCCTCCGGAAAGTCCCCCAGATGTTCATCCTAAAGAACAGCAGCCGAATGGGAAGACCCCAGGGGGAGAGTTTTGTAACCGCTCGGGTGTAAACTTCAAAAAAATGGAAATGGGTTATGGATTTAAAGGAGATTCACCGCATTGCCAGGGAAAAGTTTAAGGGGGCCTGTCGGGTCTGCCCGGTGTGCAACGGGAGGGCCTGTGCGGGTGAGATGCCGGGAATCGGGGGGATTGGAACCGGTTCCTCTTTTATCGCCAATTACGAAAGCCTGGCCCGAATCAAGCTGAACCTGCGCACCCTCCATGAGATCCGGGAACCGGATATTCAATATGACTTTTTCGGACGCCCCCTGAAAATGCCCGTCCTCGTCGCCCCCCTGGCGGGAATGGCGATCAACATGGGAAATGCCATGGAAGAACAGCCCTATCTCTCGGCCATGGTGGCGGGAGCGAAAGAGGCGGGCTCGATGGCCTGCACCTGCGACGGCCCAAACCCCATGTTCTTCGACCTGGGAATGGAAATCCTGCGGCAAAACGAAGGCTGGGGGGTTCCCACCCTCAAACCCCGGCCTGAGGAGGCTTTTCTTCCCCTGGCCCGAAGGGCCGAGGAGTGCGGGGTCAACGCGATTGCCACGGATATCGACGCCGCGGGCATCATCCATTTAAAAAAGGCGGGGCAGCCCGCAGGACCCTGGTCGGTTCGAGCGTGGAAAAAGGTTATCTCCCAGGTAAAGGTTCCGGTGATCCTCAAAGGGGTTATGACCGTGCAGGATGCCAGGCTGGCAGTGGAAGCCGGGGCCGCAGGGATCGTCGTCTCCAACCACGGGGGCAGGGTTCTCGACCATACCCCAGGGACAGCGGAGGTACTTCCCGCGATCGCCGCAGCGGTGAAGGGCAAAATCAAGATCTTTGTCGACGGCGGAATCCGCAGCGGTGCGGACGTTCTGAAAATGCTGGCCCTGGGCGCAGACGCGGTCCTCGTGGGCCGGCCCATGGCCATCGCCGCGGTGGGAGGTGGAAAGGAAGGGGTGGCCTTTTTGTTGACCCAGTATGCAGACCAGCTCAGGACCGCCATGATCTACGCGGCATGCGGGTCGCTGGCTGAAGTATCCTCAGCTGCATTGCAGAGCAGGGAAATGGGGTGAGCCGGGCCGAATATAAAATGAACTCGTCCTACGACCCTTGAGCGCAATCCTCGCAGTCATCACTATCCTTTTATGGCTGTTCCCGCTGATTTTCCGCATTCGAGAAAAACTGAAAAGCGGCTATCCACTCCCCATCGATTTCGGCCGATCAACTTTCTTCATGCAGTAAAAAAATTGCATTACCCATCAAACAACTGCATAGATTGTAAATCCTTAAAATAACTATTTTTTTATTTTTGGCGTGCAGCAATAAAACTGCAGACCCTGTGCTTTTTGGTTTTTTTTGCGTTAAGAGACAGCCGGGCCATCCTTTTAAAACATCATGAAATAAATAGTGATTCTTGAGAAGCTTGGGGAATGGTTCGTCCGGGCATAGGGCTTGCAAAAGCAAGGATGAAAGATAAATTTTTCCAAGGGGGGGAGAAAATGGACTTGAACGTTTTATATAACCTTCCGGACTTTGCGAATTCAGCCATGCCCATAGGATGGCCGATCGCCATTTATTTCTTCCTTACCGGTTCCATGGCCGGGCTTTACATTACTTCGGTCATTGCTACCCTGATGAAAAAAGAGGAATGGAAGCCCACGGCCAAAATCGGGGCGGTGGGTGCCCTGGTGCTTCTCCTGTCCGCTCCCGTGCTCCTAATTGTGGACCTGAATCAACCCTTCCGCTTCTGGCACCTCTTCGTGTACATGAACCCGAGTTCTCCCCTGACCTGGGGTTCCATTTTCCTGACCTTGGATGCCGTCGTTTGTGTGGTGTATACCTACTACGTTCTCCAGGAAAATTCCAAGATGGCCCGGGCGTGGGGTCTTGCCGGGCTGCCGGTGGCCATCGCCGGCCATGGATACACAGGATTCTTCCTGGCCCTTTCCAAGGCGCGGGCTTTCTGGAACACGGCCCTGAACCCCGCCCTCTTCATGGTTTCGGCCATGGTTTCCGGACTGGCCGTGCTCATTATCCTGAGCAATCTCTGGCTCCGCCGGTATGCCCCCACGATGAGCGCAGAGCAGGTGGAAAAAAACAGAGGGGTCATTGGAACCCTGCTCCGCCTCTTCATTGTCTTCATCGTCATCGACCTCTTCCTCATCGGCAGCGACCTCACCGTGCTGGCCTCTTCGGATACGGAGTCCTACGCCATGCTGCAGCTCCTGACCACCGGGGAATACGCCATCTGGTTCCTGGGGATCGAGCTCATGCTGGGAGCCTTTCTGCCCCTGGGGCTGCTGGCTCATCCCAGGACCAGAATGATCCCGGCGGTGCAGTATTGCTCCGCGGCTCTGGTGATTATCGGGATTTTTGTGATGCGGGTGATTATTGTGATCGGCGGCCAGTCGGTACACTTAACCTAGGGCAACGGGGAGCCCTTCAGCAAAAAGCTCCGGCTCTGGATATCCAGAGCCGGAGCTTTTTTATTACCGCAACATCCATATTGCTCCGCGTTTATCCGCGTCCCATTCGATCTATTGATTTTAAGTCTATTCGAATAATAAATCTGTACTACTGTTTTGCAAAGTCTTTAAATTTTATTAGGCAAAAAGCATCCCCCCCACCTTTACCCTGTGGAGTAAGCTTCAATACTCCACAGGGCAACCCCTCCCCCTCGAGGGGGGAGGGGAGGGAGGGGGTGAATGGTTTTGGTTGCGGCGAAGCCGCGCTGTGTTCATCTGTGTCCCATTGGGTTTTTATGGGGGGCCCCCTTCCGCCGTCTACCGCATTTTGCTGCGCACCGATTTGATCTTGTCCCCCAGCACGATTTTCTTGTCCCTGCGGTCATCCAGCTGGATGGTAGTATAGACGCGCTTCACTCCTTTTTTGAAAGGGAGTTCATGAAGCCTGCGGGCCAGCGCCAGAAGCTCTCCGGCCTTCCCCTCCACGATCGTCCCCATGTCGTGGAGCGTGTGGGGAAACCCGGTCTTCTTCAGATATTTGTGGATTTGCGCCACGTAGGGGCTGAGGGATTCCCCCTGGTAGATCCGCGGTGAAATCACGATCTGCATGAGAGCCATCTTATTCTCCTTTCGATGATCCGAGTGGAGGATTTGCAGCTTTCAAATCCTCGATGAGCAAAGTTAACAGCTTGGAAAGAATTTCAAAAGTACCCAGAAGAGGGTCCTTTCCCGAGAAGACCGCGGTTTTCTCCCAAACCTGCGAGAGAGCCGGGAAATTCCCTTGCGCAGATAATACCATAACCGGACGGTCGACGCTCAACCCGATCATTCCGTAATAAAGGTCTTCCGCCCTCCTCTTGTACAGCATGATCCGGATATAAATGGCAGCCCCCTCTTTTTTATCCAGAGAAATTGGGGGAAGGGATTCCCGAAAGTGGGCCCGCACCTGGCTTTCGATGGTCTCTTCCCTGAGTCCTGCCTGCCTGGCATCGGGAGTGAGGGATTCAATGATCACCCGAAAGGCGGAAAGGTCCCGCAGATTCTGGACCCTGGGATCCTCACCGGCATGGAGAGAAAAAGGGAGAAGACAAAGGCCAAAAATAATAATGAGAGACTTCATGGGCATTTGCAGGAAAGCACCGAAAGCCAAAATTCCATAAACCAGACCCCGGATGTCAAAGGTTTGCAAGTGCGGATATGCAAGGTTGTTCGGAATTTGGCTCCTGTCCCGCCTTGGCGGGATTGGAATTTTAAACTTTTATTTTTGCCTTTTCCATCCCCTTTCTACAAAGAGAGAAACGTACTCTTCGGGAATGAAAAGACGGTCTTCCAGGTTGGATACGGTGTAGTATTTCTGGGGCTTAACCAGGATATCGTCATCTTTCCCCAGGTCGATGACCCACCGGTCCGGAGGCCGCCTGCGGGCCAGGAACCGGACCTCAAAGGGAAGGAGTTTCAGGGGGTCCCTCCCGTCGAAGATCCCCAGCTTCTTCTGCCTTACGGTGCGGACCCACTGACGGGCCTGACGCAGGGCCTGATCCTCCTCCGCCACCTGGTTAGCCTTCCCCGGCGGGATGACAGCTTGGACCGCTGAGCCCTGTTGCCGAAAGGGGTTGATGTTGGGCCAGATGAAATAGGGTACAACCTTGCCTGTTTTCAAGAGACGCTCGTTGTAGCTGAGGGGGCGCTCCTCCGGGTAAAGGGGATCGGGTTGATGTCGGTTGATAAAGCCGAGCAGCCTTCCGTAGCGGTCCATGACCTCGCCGGCAAAGACCAGGAAGAACTGGAAGTCTTCTTCCGGTTGGTTGAGGACCTCCAGGTCTTTGCGGACTTCTTCTTCCAGCAAGTCTTCCGCCGTGGAGGCGTGGCGGTGATGGTTTAGGGCGGTTCCCCTTCCCACGCGGGCTTTCAGGTGCTGCCGGAGCCCCTGTCTCAAGGGAGGATTGAAAGGAGGAAATCCTTTATCGAAGGGGTCGGCCAGGAATGTATCCCAGCGGGGGTTGGACAGGCCGGTGAAGGTCCGGCCCCCGGGGAGGGTGAAGCTGATCTCCGGGGCGTCCACCCCCAGAAAACGGACCCCAAAATTCCCGATGGCCCGCACGGTGATCGTGTCTCCGTCGTGGACCTGCTGGCGGACGCTCCCGGCCACTCCCCCTCGGTATCCCAGGCCGGCATGACCAACTGTCACCCCGGAGGGCAGCTGCTCGATTGCTTTGGCCATGGTTTTTCCCCCCAACTCAAATGCGGGATGCGGAATGGAAATTCCGTTATTTATTCCTCGTTGCTTGTTAATGGTTAAAGGAATAAGAAACAGGCCAGGATGGAAACCACGAGGAAACAACAACGAGCAACGAGAAACCAGTAACCAGTAACCAGAAATCCTTATCCATAATCCGCAATCCGCGATCCGCAATCCGAAATGGACAGGGCTTGTTTCAATTGCTCCAGCGAAGTGTTACCCCCCGAACAGACCAGGCCGACCTTGAGCCCCTTCAGCCCCTCCCGCAGGCGGTAAGCGGCGGCCAATGGCGCCGCTCCGGCAGCCTCGGCCAGGGTATGGGCCCGCTCCACCATCCAGACCATGGCCCGAAGAATCTCCCCGTCGGAAAGAAGGATGAAGTCCTTCAGGTACTCCCAAAGGATCGCCTGGGGAAGCGAAAAAGCGGTTCCCGTGGCCAGCCCCTCGGCGAGGGTCCGGTTGGGGGCTTCCACCATTTTTTTCTCCTTCCAGGACTGGTAGGCCGCCGGAGAGGCTTCCGATTGGACTCCGATCACCCGGATTTGGGGATTCACGGCCCGGGCCACGATACAGGCCCCGGCCGCTCCGCTCCCCCCTCCCACGGGGACGAAGATCACCTGCAGGTCAGGCTGGTCCTCCAGCATCTCCAGGACTTGGGTGGCCACCCCGGCGATGAGCAGGGGTTCGTCTCCCGAATGAATGTAGCGGTATCCCCTTTCCCGGGCCAGGGCTTCGCAATGAAGGCGGGCTTCGTCGAAAGCGGCCCCGTGGAAAATCCCCTCCGCTCCCATCCCTTCCATGGCCGCCACTTTCCCCGGGTTGGCCTTCTCGGGTACCACGATCCGGGCCTGAACGCCGAATCTTTGGGCTGCAAAAGCCACCGACTGTCCGTGATTTCCGGTGGAGGCGGAAATCACTCCCCGCTTCCGTTCCTCCGGGCTCAGCTGGGAGATCAGGTTGATCCCTCCCCGGACCTTGAAAGCCCCCACGGGCTGGTAATTTTCGTGCTTGATAAAGATTTCGGTTCCTACCAGCTGGTTGACGGCCGGGTAACTGTGGAGCGGGGTTCGGGGAAGGTAAGGCCGGATCCGGCTTTGGGCCAAAAGGACATCCTTGAAATCGGGGATCTTCATGGGCGGCGCTCCTGGGGGAAAAACAGCTCGATGGTCTCTTGAATCGTGGAGGCATCAAAAACGATGCCCAGTCCTGCCAGGGTGGCGAAAGCATACCTTTCCGTGCGGATGGCGGTGGTTTCCGTGGCAGAGACGATGCCCAGGAGATAGGGAACCGCGGTTCCCATTTCGATCTTGTCCTTTATTTTCCTTCCGATGATGGGCTTGAGGACCACCGGGCTTCCGCTGGAGCCGGGTATGATCGCGGCATCGATGAGGAATCCGGGGATTTCCACTCTCTGGGGATCCCCTGAAGAAGAGTGGAATCGAACCTGGATTCTCTCCCCGATCTTGGTGGCCACGATCCCCTGGCGCACCAGGGGGGAATGGATACGGGTATGAAAGAGGCCGAGGGGATACCCGAGAATCAACACCTCTTCTCCCTCGGTAATATTTTCTTCCTTGAGGATTCGAGGAGTGGCAAAAAGGGAGTAATCCGCTCCCCGGTTTTCCAGGTTGGGATGACTGTTGATAAGCGAGGTAATATCCACGGCCAGCACGTCCACGGGAGGGTTGGGATGTTCCCGCCAGAGCTTTTGGTCATCTTCCATCAGGGGAACCTGGAAGGATTTCCCCGTCACCGTTCCATCCTTTTCGCGGACATTCAGGAAAAGGGTCAGATGTTGGGCCTTCTCCCGCGCTTCCGGGGCCGGATGGATCACATGCTTGTTGGTGACCAGAAAAACTTTCCCCTGCTTCTTTTCCATCTTGCGGATCAGCAGAAACCCCGTTGCCCCCTTTCCCCACTCGTTTTCCACCCGCACCGTGGCATGGACCCAGGTGAGGGAGATGGGAGAGCAGAGGACCCCTTGGGGGATGAAAAACAAAGCCGCCGCGGGAATGATCAGGGAAGGAGATAAAAAGAGGCGCTTGTTACGATGGATCATCCCTGAATTCCCCGTCTTCCTTCTGCGGATATCCCCAACCATTTGGGATCGGCCAGGACAACGGAAGTTTCCACCTGGCGGTCCGGGATGGACCAGTATTTTTTGAGCAGCCGATTTTTCTCTTCGGGCGATACCAGGCGGAACCCGTGCTTTTCATAAAACCGGATCGCCCAGTAAATGGCCGCCCAGGTCCCCACCAGAAGAGGGCGGTCGTTTTGAGCTTTCAGGTGAGACAGCAGTTTTCCCCCAATCCCCTGATTCCTCCAGGCGGTCCGGACGTAGGAGTGGCGGATGAGGCATACATCCTGGACCGGCTGAAGTCCCATGACCCCCAGCATGCGATCCTCTTCTTCATACCCCCAGAAAACAATTCCCTCATCGATTTCGTGCCGGAGTTCTTCCCGGGGCATGTAGGGATCTTTCCACCGGTCTTCAGGAATCACTCCCCGATACGCCTGGGCGGCATCGTTGATGATTTCGTAAATCACTTCGAATTCAC
>Ga0111180_1045_pt1 | contig 18533 bp, 16 predicted proteins | sample DeeMarSWOR324_28_FD_80237 | JGI IMG/M metagenome (GOLD analysis project Ga0111180, IMG submission 80237) | Deltaproteobacteria bacterium SM23_61
TGGTTCCGCCCATGACATCGACGATATTCATTCCGATTGCCGGCTGGTAGAAATGAATGTTCAGGCACTTTTCCGGCCGACCGGTGGCGCTCTCGCTCCGGGAGACGGGAATGGATGAGCTGTTGGTCGCCAGAAGCGCTTGCTTCGGCGCCAGGGAGTCGAGCCGGGCCCAGACGCTTCGCTTCAGCTCGAGATTTTCCGGCACGGCTTCTATGACCAGGTCCGCATCCTTCAAGGCATCGGCCAGATCTTTCACCACATTGACTTTGGATGCGGCTTTTTCCCACCCCTCCGCCGGCATGGTGGGGCCTTTGCCCAGGAACTTCATCATTCCTTTGACCTTCTGGATGGTCTTCGGAAAGATCTCCGGGTCCTGGTCATATCCCCTGACCTCGCACCCATAGTAAGCCGCCTGGATGGCGATCTGGGTTCCCAAAGTCCCCAAACCGATTACGCTGATTTTTTTGATGGCCATTTCTCCCCCTTTCTCCCCTTCGCTTCAACGGTAGGGAAGCATAGAGAAACCGATCTTTTTTCCCTTATCCTTTGGGCTCACGGAAGCTTCAATATACCCAACTCTTTCATAGATAATCTTTCTTCACCGGAATTGTCAACGGGATTCATTCCTTGTCCACCCCCATTCTTTGGGAAGAGAGACCATGGCCGAGAAAAACCCGGAAGAAAGAGCGGGGTGGCGCATGGGGTTCAGCTTGAGGGAATTTAAATCATCATCCTAAGGCAGTTACTCTTTATTTGGGCCGGGCCTGTCCCGGGGAGATTCGCAAGGGAAGATGGTTTAGTCCAATCTTGCCTCTGGAGCTATTTCATCGCAGGCCTCCCCTGGCGGAGGAAAGGTGGAGGGTGTTTAGAAAACGATGATCCCGCCGAGCCTGATGATCCAAATTCCCTCAAGCTGAACCCCAACGAGCACAAAAAAACAGGGGATGGGCAAGGATTCTTTGGTGAAAAAAGGACGCGGGTGTCGACCCTTTCGACGGTAACTACAGCTCTTCCCTTCCGGTCAGATAATTTGGAGCCAGCGGCCGGCGGATGATTCGTCGGCTGTCGGGGGAGGGGAAGGAAAAATCGAAGACGATCTGGAAGAAGGTTTGGATCACCTTGAACGTGGCTCCCCAGAGAATCTCCTCTTTGCCATTCTCCAAGTGGACTAGACAGGGAAATTCCCAGGGGCTGGGGATGCCCTGGGCGACGAGCTTTTCCGGAACTTCCAGGGAATAGATGGCATAATTTCCCGGATTGAAAAAAGTCGATAGCGGGATGGGAACGATCTTTTCCACTTCCCAGCTGAGCTTGGGCTGCCAGGCTTGTTTCACTCGGCCCACGAGGGGAAAGATGATCCATCTCCGGCTGGAAAGGGGGTAGGTCGGCAGGGGGCCGAGAAATTCCACGTTGAACGGGCTGAGCCGCAGCTCTTCCCAACTCTCCCGCAAGGCATTCCCCAGAAGGAAGAGGATTTTTTCGTAGGCCCCTTTTCCCCTCCTCCTGGCCGGTTCCAGACCGGGTCCCCCCACTCCGGGCAGAAGCTTGAATCGAAGTATCTTTTGGCTAAGGGAGTCAAAAAAGGGGTGAATCCCTCCGCCGGGTGCACAGAGGTCTCCCGGCTGCAGGACTTTCTTGGATCGCTTGTTGAGGAGAAAGGCATACTCGCCATGTCGCTGTTCTCCCGATTTCTTTTCTTCCTGAAAGAAAAGCGGCAGCAGGACCGCTCCGCCGGCGAAGCTTTCCTCCTCATCTCTCTGCCGCTCGATGAAGGCAAACTGTTCCACATAATCCACAGGCCCCCTAGAGAGAGCATCAATGACCTGCTGCCGGAAGCCCGCTTGATCTCGAAGAATGTCCGTGTTCATTACCGATAGAATACCGGAGAAAATTCAAGGATCAAAATCCAAAACCCATTATTCATAGCACAGCTCGAAGGCGTTCTGGATCACTTCAATACGCGGCGCGGGAGGGAGGAGTTCGACGGCCACTACGTCAAAACGGGCGGGTACGCTGAAAAGCTTCTTTTGGTTCAGGTAGAGCAAAGCGACTTTGGATAGCTGGCGCTGTTTGCGCTCATGAACCGCTGCCGCCGGGCCTCCGAAATCTCTCGTTGCCCTGGTTTTCACCTCGATGAAGACCAACGTGCTTTTATCCCGGGCGATGATATCGATCTCCCCCAGGGGGCATTTGAAATTCCTTTCCAGGACTTTGTATTTCAACGCCTTGAGCCGCTCGACGGCCAATTCCTCGCCTTTTTTCCCGAGAGAAACCCGATCCTGGGTCATAGGAGGGAGAGCTGATAAATGGTCCGGAAAGATTGACGGTGGAGGGGGCAGCACCCGTACTCCCGGATGGCCCGGAGGTGCTCCCGGGTTCCGTATCCCTTATGCTTGGCAAAGTTGTACGCGGGGTATTGTTCATGGAAGGCAACCATCAGGCGGTCCCGGGTGACTTTGGCCACGATGGAAGCGGCGGCAATGGAGAGACATCTTCCGTCACCCTTGGGAATGGCCTGTTGGGCCTGCGAGCATCGGAGGGTATGGAGTCCGTCGATCAGAAGACAATCCGGATCCAGGGAAAGCTCTTGCAGCGCCAGTTCCATGGCCTTCAGGGAGGCCTGGAGGATATTCAGGCGGTCAATCTCCTCGGCATCCACGATTCCAATTCCTACGGCCAGGGCCCGTTTTTCGATGAGGGCGAAAGCCTTCTCCCTCTTCTCCGCGGTCAGGTCTTTGGAATCCGCCACCCCTTTTATGCTCCTTGTCCGGGGAAGGACGACCGCCGCGGCCACCACTGGCCCGGCCAAAGGACCCCTTCCGGCTTCATCCAGCCCGGCGATGACTCGAAAGCCCTGTCTTCGGGCCTTCTCCTCGAAGGGTTCCCATTTCATAATGACCCGATTGGGAATTGCAGATTCTAAAAAACCTGAGTTTTAATCTGAAATCGGAAATCAAAGGGTTGGAATCACATTTCTCTCTGCTCCCGGATCCGAGCAGCCTTGCCTCTCAGTCCTCTCAGGTAGTACAGCTTAGCCCTGCGGACTTTCCCCTTCTGCACCACATCGATGTGGTCAATGGCCGGGGAATGGGTGGGGAAGATTCTTTCCACGCCGACGCCGTAGGAGACTTTCCGCACGGTGAAACTGGCCCGACTGGCTCCCTGGCGCTTGCGGATCACGATGCCTTCAAAGACCTGGATCCGCTCCTTTTCCCCTTCTTTGATCTTTACATGAACTTTGACCGTATCGCCAGCCCGAAAATCGGGTATGTCCATGCGCATCTGTTCTTTTTCGATCTGCTCAATCGCTCTCATGACAACCTCCAAACTTCTTTGATAGCCCTTGGGGAACGGAAAAAATGTTAACCGCAGAGCACGCAGAGATCGCAGAGCAATATAAATTGAAATAATCGAATGATGAAATAATGGATTTAGGTGTTTTATTTTTTGCCCATCCTTTATTCCATTATTCTTTTTTTAATTCTCTGCGTCCTCCCGAATCTCTGCGATTTGTGGTTCTTTTCTCTTTTGGGAGAATCAGAATCATTCTTTCTCGGCATCCTCCGTGCACGATGACCAGAGGCTGAACGAAGAGGAAGCAGAGCGCGCAGAGATCATTTTATGAAAGCCCATTGGCAGTTTCGTCCATTTTTCCGCATGCATCCTGGGCCTTGAGCCTTTTCCCGTCTTTATCTCTGTGTGCTCCGCGAGCTCTGTGGTTAAATTCTTAATCGATCTTTTGGCGGCTTTTCAATTCAGCCAAATACTCCAGATCCGCTTCGCTCAGGGCCGCCTTTTCCAGAAGGTCGGGCCTTCTCCCGTAGGTCCGCTTCAGCGACTCTCTCCTTCGCCACCGTTTGATGTCCGCGTGGTTGCCGGAGAGAAGAACTTCGGGAACCTCCATCCCCCGCAAGACCGGCGGCCGGGTGTACTGGGGGTATTCCAGAAGGCCGTCCGAAAAAGATTCCTCTTCCATGGACTGCTCGCTTCCCAAAAACTCGGGGACATACCGGCTGATGACTTCCAGAAAGACCAGGGCGGGAATCTCCCCGCCGTTGAGGATGTAATCTCCGATGGAGATCTCCCGGTCCACCGCCCCCCGCCGGACTCGTTCGTCCAGCCCTTCATAGCGCCCGCAGACCAGGATCCAGTGCTTCTGCCCGCTCAGTTCTTTGGCCAATCCCTGATGAAAAAGCTCCCCCTGGGGGGTGAACAGAACCGCCCGGGCTTCCGGGTTTTGGGACTTGATCTCTTCCACCGCACGGAAGATGGGCTCGGCTTTCATGACCATGCCGGCACCGCCCCCGTACGGGTAATCATCCGTAGTCCGATGCTTGTCCCCGGCAAAATCCCGCAGGTTCCAGACCCGAACCTGAAGGAGTCCCCGGTCCAGGGCTTTCTTCAGCAGGCTCTCCGACAGGGGGGATCGAAAAATCTCCGGGAAAATCGTCAGAATATCAAAGATCATCTTCCGGCAGCAGCCCTTCCAGGGGACGTATGATCATGAATTTTTCCTGCAGGTTGACCCGGGAGATCACTTCCTCCGTGGCCGGGATGAGAATTTCTTTCCCCTCCTTCCGGACCACGAAAACATCGTTGCTCCCCGTGGCAAAGACCCCTTCCAGAATACCCAAATATCTTCCCTCTTCAGTCTCTACCCGGAGTCCCCGGAGCTGGTACCAGTAAAATTCATCCGGGGGTAAAGGATCCAGATTTTTCTTTTCTGCGTATACAAAACAGCCGATCAGCTTTTGCGCTTCTTCGATGCTCTTGATCTCGCCAAAGGCGAGAACGGTCAGTTTTTTCAGCGGCCGGGTTGATTCTACCGTGAGCGCCCTTCGATTCCCCTCCGGGTCCTCCAGGTAAACCGTTTTCCCCCGGGACTGAGCCAGCGCTTCCTTTCCCGGAGAAGAAACCCGAACCTCGCCTTTGATGCCCTGCGTCTTGACTACCCGGCCGACCCGGAGCAGCGGATCTTCCATGGAAGGTTCACTCGATGATCTCCAGCACGGCCCGTTTCTTGATCTTGGTCGAGGCTGCGTTCAGGATCGTGCGCATGGCTCGGGCGGTCCGACCCTGCTTCCCGATGACCTTCCCCAGGTCTCCTTTGGCCACCTTCAACTCGATGACTGAGGTTTGTTCACCTTCAACTTCCGAGACCTCCACGGCCTCAGGGCTATCCACCAGGGCTTTGGCAATGTACGAGATCAAATCCTTCATCTCCATAGAACATAGCCCCCCTTTCCCTGTGAGTTCGGTCTCTGGCCAACTCTATCTCAGGTGCGCCCGGTTGAGCGAACAAATCCCTCAGTGCAGATGGACTTCTCTAGTTCAGGCCGGCGAATCCGCCTGGGGTCCGCCCGCCTTGGCAGCAGGGGGTGATTTCTTGGCCGGCTGGATGGAGATCCCGCTTTTTTTCAACAGGCTTTTCACCGTGGTGGAAAAATGGGCTCCGCGATTCACCCAGGTTTCCACTTTCTCCCGATTCAGTTTGATCGCCGGAGGGTCCAGGTTGGGATTATAGGTTCCCAAAACCTCGATGAAGCGCCCGTCCCGGGGAAACCGGGAATCGGCGGCCACCAGCCGGTAAAAGGCTTTTTTCTTAGCACCGGTGCGGGTTAAGCGAAGAACAACGGACATACCCATTCTTCCTTTCTGTTGATCGGAATCTGCTTCCAAATAAAAAAATGAAAGATGAACCGCAGAGAGCGCAGAGGCCGCAGAGTTTATGAAATATTCAAAATTCTTTTTGGCCTATGCCGTTTAGCAAGAAAAACCTGCGATCTTTGCATGGTCTGCGGTGATCTTCTTTTCTTGCCTAAGGAAAAATGAAAACTGGACGGAAGGGGATTTCCTGTTCCCCCGAAAACCTTCTTCTACCTTCAGGAAAAGAGGCCCCGGGGCAGCCCTTTCATCCCGCCTTTCCTGAAGGTCCGGAGCATCTTTTTGGTCTGCAGGTACTGCTTGAGCAACTGGTTCACATCCTGAACCGTCGTGCCGCTGCCCGTGGCGATCCGCAGCCGGCGGCTTCCGTTCAAGATCTCCGGATGCCGTCTCTCCTCCCGGGTCATGGAATTGATGATCGCCTCGACCCTTCCCAGTTCTTTTTCGCTTGCCTGGAAATCTTTGGGAAGCTTGAGCCTGCCCATCCCCGGAACCATGGACAGGATCTGATCGATGGAACCCATCTTTTTGATCTGCTTCAGTTGCTCCGCGAAATCTTCCAAGGTAAAAGAGTCTTTGAGCAGCTTCTTCTGCAGTTCCTGGGCTTTTTTCTCATCGATGGCCTCTTGCGCTTTCTCGATCAGGGAGAGGACATCTCCCATCCCCAGGATCCGCGAGGCCATCCGGTCGGGATGAAAGAGCTCCAGGGCGTCGAGTTTTTCTCCCACCCCCACGAACTTTATGGGCTTGCCGGTGACCGCTCGGATGGAAAGAGCGGCCCCTCCGCGGGCATCCCCATCCAGCTTGGTAAGAATGATCCCATGAATGTCTAAGATATCATTGAACTTTTTAGCCACATGAATGGCGTCCTGTCCGGTCATGGCATCGGCCACCAGCAGGACCTCCCGGGGTATGACCTCCTTCTTGATCTGCTCGAGCTCCTTCATCAGGTCTTCATCGATATGCAGCCGACCGGCGGTATCGATGAGGACCACATCCCCGCTCTCTCCATCCGCCCATTGGACCGCCTTGCGGCAGATCGTCAACGGACTCTCTTGGGGATCGGAAGGGTACACCGGGATGGAGAGTTGTTCTCCCAATTTCTTCAATTGTTCAATGGCCGCCGGCCGGCGCACATCGGCGGGAACCAGAAAAGGTTTTCGGCCTTTGTCCCTTAAGAATTTCCCCAGCTTGGCCGCGCTGGTGGTCTTTCCGGACCCCTGCAACCCCACCAGCATGACGGGAATCGGGGGTTTGTAGGACAGGTTGAGCCCGCTATTGGATCCTCCCATCAGGGAAACGAGTTCTTCGTGAACGATTTTAACGACCTGCTGTCCCGGCGTCAGGCTCCCTAAAACTTCCTGCCCCACGGCCCGGGCCCGAATGCGCTCGATGAAGTCCTTTACGACCTTAAAATTGACGTCCGCCTCCAGAAGGGCCAGGCGGACTTCCTTCAAGGCGTCGGAGATATTCTGTTCCGTGAGTTTCCCGTGCCCGCGGAGTTTCTTGAAGACCGAATTTAGCTTTTCGGTTAGGGAATCGAACATAATTTTTTTTGATAGAAAAATAACCTTAAATAATATAGATTAATGGATATTTTAGCATGCGTCAAGGTATAAATGGGCAGCGCCTGAGTGCCCATTCGTTTTTTCGTTCCTTTGGCCCCATTTCCCTGCTAGGATGAATTAACGAAATGTGGACCCGTAAACCTTCTTTTCTTTTTTCCACCTCCGGTCTCCACCCCGGCAAAATTAGAAACCTTATGTTTTCTAAGGGAAAAAGAGAATCTAAAATCATCCTTAGAAGTTCTTCCATTTTTCCTCACCCTTCCCCCCCAGGGAAAACCCGCTGGCGGGGGTCCCGCCTCCGCCGCATTCTTGAAAACCAAGCGGTCTGGGCAATTTTAGGATTCACCGTTTTCACCCTGTCCTTTCTTCTCTCTCCCCCGTCCCCCCGGGCGGAAGTGGCCAGGGTCGGTTTGCTGATTTCCTCGGGGCAATCCGGAAGGGGACCTCACTACGCTTATCTCCGGGGGGCGGAGATTGCCGTTGCCGAAGTGAATTCCGTTGAAGGAAAACAGGGCATCCAATTTCTTCTTTTTCTGCGGAGAGGGTCTTTCCAACAGCGTAGAGAACTGAACGCCCTCCGCGACTTCTTTTTTGAACAAAGGCTGCATTTTCTGCTCGGGGCGCTTTCCAGAGAGCCCATTCTTCCAGTTTCCAGGTTAGCTCACGAATATCAGATCCCTTTCCTGGTATTCCCGGTGGATTTTATGGAAGCAGCCTCCACCGGAGAAGAGCCCCCCAACCTCTTCTGGATCAGCCCGACCCCCGAAGCTTACCAGCGGGCGGCGGTCCGGACCGTGGTTCAGTTTCCCCAAAAACGGTTCTACCTCCTGGCTCGAAACTCGGCCACCGGCCGAAACTGGGTGAAATATTTCTGGGAATCAATGAGCAAGCAGAAGCCGAATGCGCAGCGGCTGGGGGAGACTTTTGTTCCCACGCCGATTGAAGATTACCGTCCTTTCCTGCAGATCGTCCTTTCGGCCAACACGGAGGTCTGCCTGAGCCACCTAGGAGTGAAAGACTGGCTGGCTTTCTACCGGACGGCCAATCAGCGGGGTTATTTCAGGAAGGTAACCCATTTCGAACTTGAATCGGGAAATCTGGAGTCCCTGGCGGCCATGAAGAAAAAAGTGCCTGAAGGAATTTGGGGCGTAAGCGCTTTTCCTTTCTGGAATCTGGGATGGAAGGAGGCCAAGGAATTCGTGGCCAAATACAGAAAAAATACCGGTTCCTACCCCAGCCTCGCCGCCTTGAGCGGATACATCAGCATCTACGCTATTTTTGAAGCGATCAAAAAAACCAAGCCCATGGATCCGCAAAAAACTATGGAGGCCTTGAGGGATTTAACCTTTCGCACCCCTGTGGGCCAGATGAACATCCGTAAAACAGACCACCGAACCATGTGGCCCATCTGGGTCGGGTCCACCGGGTCCAGTTCCGATTACCCCTTTCCCATCCTGGGAAATCTAAAAGCTCTGGGGCCAGACTCTTTTTCTCCCTGACCGTGGGAGAACAGGAGATGCCCTTCTTACCCCCTGCAGAGATTGTGAATATATGAGGACTTCCAAGCTGCTACGCCCGTCTCTCCATTACTCGGAAGAACCGGTTTATCATCTCCTGAAAAAAACCGTGGAACATCTACCCCATAAGGTGGCGGTCATCGACCCGAAAGCAGAGAGGGAGCTTACCTTCCTGGACATCGACCGGGAGAGCGACGCCCTGGCTCGCGCCTTTCTCGACTGGGGGATCCAGGTGGGGGACCGGGTTTCCTTCCTCCTGCCCAACGGGTGGGAATACTTCGTGGGGTTTTACGCGGCCATGAAGGTGGGAGCCGTGGTCTCTCCCATGAACCCCACGCTGCGCCAGCGGGCAGTAAAGAGCCAGGTCAACGATGCGGAGAGCAGGGTGCTTCTTGTCCAGCAGGACCTCCTCCCGATGGTGGAGAAAATCCTCCCGGAAATGCCTTCCCTGGAGAGGGTGATCATCACCCGGCATGTCGACGAACCGGGGGATAAGTTTTTTCCCCTGGCGCGGCTTTTGAATCAACATGCCCCGTCTTTCACCGTTCCCCTTCCCCGGATTCATCCTCAAAAGGATCTGGCCGCTCTTCCCTACTCTTCGGGTACCGCCGGTCTGAGCAAAGGGGTCATGATCACCCACTTTAACCTTCTCTCCAACACGATTCAGTCCATGCAGGCCGTGGAGGCGGGAGAAAGCGATGTCTTTATCAGCTTCCTCCCCTTCCATCATATCTACGGTTTCACTTATTTCCTCTGCGGCTCCATTTACCTGGGCGGCACCCAGGTCGTCTTGGCCCGTTTCCATGCCGAAGATTGCCTGCGCCTCATGGAAAGATACCGGGTCACGGTAGTCTTCGGCGTCCAGCCGGCCCTCCTGGCCTTTCTATCGGTGCCCGAACTGGATAAATTTGACTTTTCCTCCCTGCGGTACATATGGATCGGAGCCGCTCCCCTGGTCCCCTCCGTCGGCCGGGCCATTCAGGAGAAGTTCCGGGTTCCCATCGCCCGCCATTATGGATTGAGTGAGGCTTCTCCCACCACCCATTGCAACCCCCCTGGGTGCCCCAAAGAAGGCTCGGTGGGGATCGCCGTGAGTGACTTGGAAGACAAGATCATGGATTGGGAGACGGGAAAGAAGGAGATGAAAACGGGAGAACCCGGTGAGCTGGCGGTCCGGGGCCCCAACATTTTTCGGGGCTACTGGAAACACCCGGAAGATACCAAGCTGGCCCTGCGCGACGGATGGCTCTACACCGGGGACATCGCCTGGATGGACGAGGAAGGGTACGTGTTTATCCTGGACCGGAAAAAGGAGATGATCAAATACCGGGGATACCAGATCGCCCCGGCGGAACTGGAAGCGATTATCATGGAACACCCGGCGGTGAAAGACTGCGCCGTCGTGGGGATCCCCGAAGAAAACCTGGGGGAGATTCCCAAGGCCTTTATCGTAAAGAAAGAAGAGGTCACTCTTTCCGCCGAAGAAGTTATGGCTTTCGTGGCCGAGCGGGTCGCCCCCTATAAGAAGATCCGCGACGTGGCTTTCATTCACGAAGTGCCCAAGAATCAATCCGGAAAGATCCTGCGGCGGGTCCTGAAGGTCGGATAAGAACCCTTGACCGCAGAGGTCGCAGAGCACGCAGAGGTTAGAAGAATCAAAGGCTAAAGGACAGGAGGCGGAGAAAAAGCGGCCTTCTTTTATACCCTTTCCGGAAGGTCAAAAGAATCCAGGGCTTTTCTAAAAAATGATCTTCGCGCTCTCTGCTTCCTCTCCGTTCACCATTTTTTTATCACCGGAGGATGGAAAGGCAAAGAGTAGACCCATTTCCATAAATGGATTTGTGTTTTTTGTCTTTACAAAGAAAAAAGCTCTGCGGTCTCTGCGTACTCTGCGGTTTATTTGTCCTTCAATCTTGAGGGCGGGGAGATTTCCTGTGCAATAAAAAGCGGAAGAGGAAAGAAACGTGGCATCGGACATCCTGCAGGCGTTTGAACCCATCTTTTACCCCAGATCCGTGGCGGTCATCGGCGCTTCAGCGGATATTTCCAAGTTCGGCAATGTTATCCTCAGCGCGATCATGGAGGTTGGCTACAAGGGGAAAGTTTACCCGGTCAATCCCGAGGCGGAAGAAATTAACGGGCTGAAGGTTTACCCCTCTTTGAAGGAGATCCCCGGAGAAGTGGATTTTGCAGTCCTAACCATACCTGCCCCCTTAGTGAGTAGCGCCCTCGAGGAGTGTTTGCGAAAGGGAGTTAAGGGGGCGGAAATTCTAACTTCTGGTTTCCGAGAAACGGGAACTCCTGAAGGGCGGAGGATGGAAGAGGAGATCGGCCGGATTGCCAAGCGGGGAATCCGGATTCTCGGCCCCAACTGCTTCGGGATCTACTGCCCGGAGAGCGGCCTGACCATTCTTCCCGGCCAGAATTTTTCGCGGGAGGCAGGGCCGGTGGGATTTCTTTCCCAGAGCGGCGGTCTGTGCGCGGACCTGGGCCAGATGGCTAAAGGACTGGGAATCCGGTTCAGCAAAATGGTGAGCTACGGCAACGGATGCGACGTGGCGGCCTGCGATCTCCTGGAATACTTCTTCGCCGACCCCCAGACCCGGATCATCGCCGGGTACCTGGAAGGAGTGGAGGACGGCCCGCGATTCCTGGAGATTCTGAAAAACAATCGGGGAAAAAAGCCGGTTATCCTCTGGAAGGCCGGGTTGACCGAAACCGGAAGCCGCGCGGTTATGAGCCACACGGGGTCCCTCAGCGGGGCGGCTGAAGTTTGGAAGTCCGTCTTGCAGCAGTGGGGCGTAGTCCAGGTGGGCGGCGCGGAGGAGCTCATCGATACGATTTACGCTTTCCTCTACCTCCCGGGCAATGCCGGGCCGAAAGTGGCTCTCATGGGAGGGGGAGGAGCGATCGGGGTTGCCGCCTCGGACGCCCTGGACCGGCTTGGGCTGTCCCTCCCGGTCTTATCCCCCCCCATTCTGGAGAAACTCAAGGCCTCCTTTCCCGCGGTGGGAAACAGCCTGAAGAACCCCGTGGACCTGGGCAATCCCATGATCCCTCCCTCCATGCTGCGCAAGGTGATGGAGGCTGCCGGAGAGGACGGGGGGATCGACACCCTGGTTGTGATTCAGATCCTTTTTTACATCCTCTACCAGGTCCGCCACCGTTTGGGGAGGGATGACAAACCTCTCTCCCAGTTCAGCTTCCAGCCCGAGTTGCTAAAAGCCTGCCAGGAAGTCCAGGAGAAATACGGGAAACCCATCCTCCTGGTCCTCCCCGATATCGTGACCGATGGAAAGATGATCGACCTGGAGATCGAATGGCGCCGGGAGAGGGACAACTACCAGGCTGCCGGGTTCCCGGTCTTCAAAACCCTGGACCGCGCCGCCCGGGCATTAAGCCATTTCGTGAGATATCATCAGCGGCTTCCTGCTTGAGGGGAAAAGGCCGTTCTCACGGGAGGGGTAAAAACATGAGTCTCTGGAAAAGCCGGATGGAGGAGAAAAAAATATTGATCGCCGACGGCGGATGGGGGACGGAGCTGCAGAAGCGCGGACTGCCGCCGGGCGAACCTCCTGAGATCTGGAACCTCAGCCGTCCGGAAGATGTCCTGGCTGTCGCCCGATCCTATGTGGAAGCCGGGGCGGACATCCTCCTGACCAATACCTTCGGCGGCAGCCCCCTGAAGCTCGCCAAGGTGCACCTGGAAGGCAAGCTGCCGGAGATCAACCGCCGGGGGGCGGAGATATCCAGGCAGGCGGCCGGAGGCCGGGCCCTGGTATTCGCCTCCATCGGGCCCAGCGGTGAATTCATGGCCCCCCTGGGGATGATCAGCGAAGCGGACATGGTAAAAGGCTTTGCCGCGCAGGCCAAGGCCCTTGCGGAGGGGGGAGCCGATGGCATCGTGGTCGAGACCATGATGGACCTGGCCGAGGCCAAAGCCGCCCTTCAAGCGGCCAGAGACAACACCTGCCTGCCGGTGGCGGTCACCCTGACCTTCGACAAGGGCCCCAAGGGATACGCCACCATGATGGGGGTCCGTCCGGAGCAGGCGGCCGCCGAGCTGGAAAAGGCGGGGGCGGATATCATCGGGGCCAACTGCGGGGCGGGGATCGATGTCATGATTGAACTGATAGGGTGGATGCGTTCGGCCACGTCCCTGCCCGTCTGGTGCAAGCCCAACGCGGGCCTTCCAGAGCTGGTCGATGGGAAGACGGTTTACCGCGAAACGCCGGAAATGATGGCCTCCAAGCTGAGGGCCCTGGTGCAGGCCGGTGCCAACATCGTGGGCGGCTGCTGCGGCACAACCCCTGCCCATATCCGTGCCTTCGTCTTGGAACGGAACAAGGTAATAAATTTAGGATCATCTCCAAATTAGTTGAGACCCGAAGAGTGGATGTATTCGAAATGCTAGTGTGGCGTCCCAGAAATACGTTGACAAAGTCAGCCCCCGTTGCCAGGAGTCGAGGCTCGGACCGCTGCGCTTGCCAAAATATGTGGTGGTGCCTCCGAAGCCCATGGAGATTTTACGATGCATACTGCCCCAAAGCCTGCTTTTTGGGAATTTATGAAGGCGTGGCTTTTGTGCCCGCGTTCCTTTGCGGAATCCCACGGATCTCTGCCGAAGGAGGCTTTTACCCAGCGGATTTTGGCGGCGCACATCGGTCCGAACCTCGACTCCACATGGCGATTTATTCGGATTATTTTCATGACATAACACTAGGTGATTCCAGGGCTTGCATGAAATATTCGATAAACTAATTTGGAGAGGATTCTAATTTTTTCTTAGATAAACGGTTGCATTTTCTGCCCTGGCCAAGCCGGAATCAAGCAGGAGAAGGAACCCATGGCCGGAATCGAACCAGTTTCCAGCGATCAGAGGACTTTGGGGGGTTGGGATTTCTTCCTCCTGTGGGCGGGAGCGGCAGTTTCCCTGGCGGAGATATGGGCCGGGGGGCTGATTGTTCCCCTGGGCCTCGGCTTAGGCCTAGGGGCGATTCTGATCGGCCATTTGATCGGCAATACGCCCCTGGCCCTGGGAGGGGTGATCGGAAGTCGCTGGGGAATCCCGACCATGGTGGCCGTGCGGGCATCCTTCGGCCTGCGGGGCTCTTATCTTGCAGCGGCGCTGAATGCAATCCAGCTGATCGGATGGACGGCGGTGATGTTGATCCTCTGCGGAGGCGCGGCGGAGGCCATATCGAAAACCTACGGCTTTTCCAACCCTGCTTTCTGGGTGATCCTCTCGGGCGCGGTGACAACTTTTTGGGCGCTGGTGGGGTCCCGCTTCTGGAAATGGCTGCAGCGCTTCTCCGTGGTCGCCCTGATCCTTCTGTGCGGGGCCATGAGCTATCTGGTCATGGCCCAATACGGCTGGGATCAACTGGCCCAGATCCCCCGACAAAAAGAATTTCCCTTCATGATCGGCATGGACCTGGTAATCGCCATGCCCATTTCCTGGCTACCCTTGGTGGCCGATTATTCCCGCTTCGCGAAAAATTCGAAACCCTGTTTCTGGGGCACTTGGATCGGCTATTTCCTCGTCTCCTCCTGGATGTACCTGCTGGGCTTGGCCGCCTCCCTGGCCACGAAATCTCCCGACCCTTCCGGGGTGGTCATGAACCTCATGGTCCAGTTCGGCTGGACTGTCCCGGCCCTTCTGGTCATCCTCTTTTCCACCTTTACCACGACCTTTTTGGACATCTATTCCACGGCGGTGTCGAGCCTGAACATTTTCCCCAGCCTGGGAGAGAGGAAGGGGGTTCTCCTCGGCGGGATCCTCGGCACCGCCACCGCGCTCCTCTTCCCGACCCTCCTCAACTACGAGCATTTCCTGCTCTTCATCGGGGCGATGTTCTGTCCTTTATTCGGGGTCGTTCTGGTCGACTATTTCCTTCTGCGGAGGGGAGCTCTGGAACCGGGTGATCTATACCGAAAAGACGGTCGGTACTGGTTTTGGAGAGGCCTGAATCCCCGGGCGCTGGCAGCGTGGGCCGTCGGCTTTGTCCTCTACCTCGGTTTCTCACCCCTTCTCCTGGACAAAGTCCTGGGCATCCAGATGTCCTTTCCGTGGGCCTTGGGCTCCTCTTTACCCGGCATGGCAGCCGCCGCTTTGATCTACTGGATCCTGGGCCGCAACAAGGGGCGCTGAAGATTCACCTCGTGGGGAAAGGAACTTCCCACCTCCCCTCCAACCCTTCCCTGCCCCGCCAGATGGACGCTGTTCCCCTTTCCCCCCGGCCTCCCCTGAAAGTCAGGATCTGGCGGAGGGTCCCAGAAATAAGCGGACAAAGTCGAACCCTGGTGCCAGGTGAAATTTTATGCTTATGATTTGGGGGGACACAACCCTAGGCCGGGGAGGATATTTCCCCTTGGCGGGAACGCCTTCGAGCCTGGATTTTTTGGTAGGCATAAATTAGGGCCAGGAGGCCGAAACCCGCCGCATCTGACCGAAGTCCGGGCGTAATGCACATGGTGGACCCGATCAGGAGGACAATCCGCATGAAAGGATTCATCGGCCCAGCCAGATATCCCATGGTGGCGCACCCGATCATGGAAACACCGATGGTGGCGGTGAAAAAAGATAAGAGGATGGTTTTCGGCGGACCGAGGAAAAGCAAAGAGTTGTTGAAGATAAAGATGAAAGGAACGATGTATTCCACCAAGGCCAGGCGCATGGCGATCCAGGCTGTTTTCACCCAATCCGCCTGGGCGATTCCGGCCCCGACGTAGATGGCCGCGCAAACCGGCGGGGTGATGGCCGAAAGAATGGCAAAATAAAAGATAAAAAGGTGGACGGCGATGGGTTCGAAACCCATCGTTTTGAGGGAAGGAGCGATGACCGCAGCCGCCAGAAGATAGGCGGCTGTGGTGGGAACCCCCATGCCCAGGATCAGGGTTACCACGGCGGCCAAAACCAGCGCCAGGAAATGGCTCTCGCCGGCCACAGCCAGGATGAACTCGGACAGCTTGACCCCGATGCCGGTGATATTGATCAGGGAGATGATGATATTGGCGCAGACCAGAAGGGGAACGACCTTGATCATGGAGCGTCCGGCGTCCTCCATGCCCTTCAGGAGACGTTTCCAGCGGAGTCCGATTCCGAGAAACAGCAGAACCGCCGAGAAGATCGCCCAGAAGGCCGAAGTCTCCGGCGTATAACCCCGCAGCAGAAAAGCCAGCAGGATGAATATGGGGACAAACAGGGGCACGGACCGGGACGGGTGCATGATCTCCCGGAAGGCCTTGGTTTCGGAGGGGGGAACCCGGCCCAGGTTTCGCTTGATGCTCTCGAAATGGACGGCGCTGAAGCAACCCAAGTAGTAAAGATAAGCGGGGATGGCCGCGCAGAGCGCTACTTTGAGATAAGAAATCTCCAGCATCTCCGCCATGATGAAGGCTCCCGCCCCCATGATCGGAGGGGTAATCTGGCCACCCGACGAGGCGGTCGCCTCCACCGCCCCGGCAAATTCATTCCCGTACTTGAGCCGCTTCATCATGGGAATGGTAAAAGTGCCCGTGGTGGCCACATTTGCTACCGCGCTCCCCGAGATCATGCCGAAAAAGCCGCTGGCCACCACGGCCACCTTGGCCGCGCCCCCGTAGAAGCGGCCGGTGGACCAGATCGCCAGGTCGATAAACGTTTCCCCCCCTCCGGTAAAGAGAACGAAGGCGCCGAAAATGATGAACATGGCCACGATGGTGGCCGAAATCCCGGTCACGAAGCCCCACAATCCCTGGTCGCTCAGGAACATGATCTGAATGATGTAGGGGCCGCTGAAGCCCCGGTGGCCCCAGTAGGAAAGCCAGTTCCCGATGAGGGGGATGTCGGGGATGTAAGGCCCCAGGTAGGCGTAGAGGAGGAAGAAAGAAGTTAAAATGGGAAAGAGTATCCCGATGGTCCGCCGGCCCGCTTCCAGCGCCAGCAGAATGGCAATCGTTCCCAAGAAGAGTTGGAAGGGGACGGACTCGGCGGGGTGGTCCATAATCCAGTCGTACTTGACGAACACATAAACGCAGCACCAGACCGCCAGGGCTATGGCCCCCAGGTCCAGGGCCAGAAAAAAGGAATCCCAACTCCTGCCGCGAGTCTTGATCACGGGGGGCAGCAGGAGAAAGGTCAAAACCAGGGCGAAGCCCACGTGCACGGCCCGCTGCTGGAGGTTGGGGAAGGGTCCGGCGTAGCCGGTATAGAGATGGAAAAATACGTATCCAACGGCAATCAGACCCAGAAGGATCTTCCAGATCCCCTGATAGGTCCGCGCGGTGGCGGATATTTCCCGATCTTCCGTTCTCTCTCGTTTCATCCTGTCCTTCTCCCGAAGCAAGATCGGCCCATACCTATTTTCCGTTGGGACCGGGTTCTCCCGCGTCCCCTCTGCGATGCATTCATGGGGGGGGAATCTTTCCGCCCCCCCCGGATGAAAATGGAGCTTTTCTACTTCTTGGCTTCAGGAGGAACGGCGTGGTCGGGGATCTTCACCCCGAGCTCCTTGTAGGCCCGGTAGGCGCCGGCATGGAGAGGAATCATGGTGATGTTCACCGTGTCCTTGGGGACGTTCATCTGCGCGTGGGCCGGGAAGGCGGACACGATCGTGTCTTTTCCCTTGAGGAGCGCTTTGACGCATTTGTAGGTTAGATCATCGGGGAAGCTCTTCATGGCCACCCCGCAAACCACCATGCCCCAGCTGAGGTACTCGGGCTGGCTGGGCATGGCCTTGATCTTACCCGCGGGAACGGTGAAAAAAGGAAGATAGGGGACCACCGCCTTCACCTTCTTCACCTCTTCGGAGGTCATGGAAACGAGCCGGATCTTGGTCATGGTCATCACATCCAGGGTCGAAGCGTCCAATTGGAGTCCTACTCCGGTCTTGACGTAGCCCGCGATCCTCCCATCCTTGATCGCCGCCACGGCATCGGTCGTACCCCCCACGTGGTAATCGGGTTTTATACCCAGGATGTCAAAGACCTGTTTGGTGGTCGCTTCCGTGGACGAGCCCCGCATTCCCGGGTTGATTTTCTTCCCTTCCATGTCCTTCAGGGCTTTGACCCCGCTGTCCTCGCGGACCACATAATAATCGATACTCGCGGTGTACGCCCAGAGCATCCGGATGTCGGGGGTGACCATGTTTTTCCACATGCCGATCCCCTTCCAGGCCTCGTACATCACCTTCCCGGTCACGATAGCCCCGATGTCCATCTGCCCGGCCCGCATGCGTTTCACGTTGTCCACCGAAGCCCCGGTTTCCACAACGCTCGCGTTGAGCTCCGGGACATACTTATTGATGACCTTGGTCAGCGCTACGGCGTAAGCATAATGGCTCGAAGCGGTCTGAGTGGACCCGATGAGAATGTACTTCTTTTTCGCCCAGGCCATGTCCGCAGGCCCGAAGAGGAGCCCCGCGGCCACCAGAATGGATAAAGCGACGAGAATAGGATAAGACTTTTTCATACACAATCCTCCTTTCTTGTCAGGCTCTCGGCCCCTCCGGTTTCCATGGGAGGCCCGGCCCCTTGTCGCGGGAAGCGCCCGGGCTCATCGCGGTAGCTTCTCCAGAACCTCGACGGAAACGTTCTTGGGCTCCTTCTTCAACAACGTGTTGAGCTTGAAGGTGTAGGTTTCTCCGGCCCGGACGGGCTTGGGTTCCCCTTTGGGGCCTGAGGCGGTCACCTGCGGCGGCTGATCCTCGGCCTGCAAAACCAGATAGAAGGGCTGATCTTTTCCCGACACATTCTGGATGGTAACATGAGCATAGTAGTTCCCTGCTTTGTCCGGTTTGAACTC
>Ga0111180_1032_pt1 | contig 18526 bp, 12 predicted proteins | sample DeeMarSWOR324_28_FD_80237 | JGI IMG/M metagenome (GOLD analysis project Ga0111180, IMG submission 80237) | Deltaproteobacteria bacterium SM23_61
TGAATATATCCCGGCCCTCGAGGCCGCGAATCATAACATGATGAAGGGTGCCGGGGGCGTCTAATCTGGCTTTTCGAGGCATCGTTTCTTATTACCACAATCGCGAGTGGCTTGTAAATATGAATTTGAATATTTTGAACAACGTCCCCTAATTCATGAAACCGGGTCCCCCCCCCATGAAAAAGTTGGGAGAATATTTTGGCGTTCCACTGGCATTCTGGCCGATTGCCCTTTTATCGGCGCAGCCCCTTGCTTGAGTGTAGTAAGGGGAAGAAGAGAGCAAATTCCCCATAAGCAAGACCCGCAAGACCGCGCCTTCCACGAGAGGTTGATCAGAGGATAGAAAAAGCCCAGAAAAATTGATGAACCATTGCCCCTTTTTGTGATATCCTCCCTCCATCTTTCCCAAGCCCGAAAAAGTTCATAAGGTTAGTCCCACCCTGAGCAAGAGGAGGTCTTCCCCATGAATGTCTGGCAAGCCATCGTCTCGGCGCTGAAGGCGGAAAGGACGGAGTATATCTTTGGCCTGCCCGGGGGGGAGCTTTTCTATGACGTCCTCTATGATACTCCGGAAATCAAAACCGTCCTGGTTCGGGAGGAGAGCGCAGGGCCCTTCATGGCCATGGGGTACGCCCGGATGTCCGGGAGGCCGGGCATCTGCTATGCTCCGGCAGGGCCCGGGGTGGCCAACCTGGTCCCTGGAATCCTGGAAGCCCACTCGGCGTGCCTTCCGGTCATCGCCATCGGCTGCAGCTCCAAGCGGGCCAATGCGGGAATGGGCGCTTTCCAGGAACTGGACCAGGTTTCCATCCTGAAACCCGTCACCAAGTGGAGCGAGCGGGTCACGGAGCCGGACCGGATCTCCTGGGTCATGGGGCGGGCCTTTTCCCTGGCCACCCGGGGAAGGCCGGGGCCGGTTTACGTGGACATTCCACGGGATACGGGGGCCAAAGAAGCTGAAACGTCCCGTTATGTGCCCGTGGAATACCCCTTGAGAACCTCGGGGGACCCAAAAAAAATCAAGGAGGCAGCGGCTCTTTTGCTCAAAGCCAGAAGGCCGGTCCTGGTGGCGGGCGGAGGGGCGGTCAGCTCGCGGGCCTTCGAGGAAGTGAAAAAAATCGTAGAGCTTTTGAACCTGCCCCTCATGACCACTCCCTGCGGGAGGGGCATCCTCTCCGAGGAACATCCCCTGGCTTTCGGCCTCGTAGGGCTTTACTTCTCTGAGATCGGAGAAAAGGTTTATGCGGAGGCGGACTTATTGATCACCCTGGGATCCCGCAACGAGGATTTCCAGTCGGGAGAGCAGAGGTTCTTCCCCAAGGGGGGGAAATATATCCAGGTGGACCTGGACCCGGAAGAGATGGGCCGGAACTGGGTTCCTGATGTTCCCCTTGTAGGAGACATCAAGCTGGTCCTGCAGGCCCTTCTCCGGGAGCTTCAGAGGGCCGGGTTGAAAAAAGGAAGGCAGAATCCCCGAATGGCGAAGCTGCTCAAAACCAAGGAGGCCTATGAAGCTCGAGTGAGAAAGGAATGCCTGGACGATTCGTCGGTACCCCTGAAAACCAAGCGGATCGTCCGGGAGCTTTATGAGGTTTTTGGCAAGGAGGCCATCCTGGTGAATGAAAACGGGTCGCAGGACCTGTGGTCCTATTACTGGCCCTACTACAAGGTGGTGAACATAAACTCCTGCGTGGCCCCGGGAGAGCAGACCTGCATGGGCGGGGGATGTTCGGCGGCCATCGGGGCCAAGCTGGCCATGCCGGATAGGGATGTGGTGTGCACCACCGGGGACGGCGCTTTCCAGATGTTCATGAAAGAGCTGGCCACGGCGGCCCAACACAAGGCTCCGGTCACCTACGTAATTTTGAATAATTTCAGCCTGGGCTGGATCAAGTTCGGTCAGCGAAGACGCGGGAACCGTTTCATTTCCACGGACTATGAAGTTCAGCCGGATTTTGTCCAGATTGCCCGGGCCAACCAATGCCACGGGGAACGGGTGGAAAAACCACAGGATATCCGCGGCGCCCTGGGAAGAGCTTTGAAGGCCACCCGGAAAGGTGTGCCGGCGGTTCTGGATTTCATCGTGGACGGGTGGGATTTTGCCCCGGGTTTTAAGAGGTTCTACGAGCGGCTTGCGGGTTGATGGGCGGAAGATGTATGTTCGTCAGGGAAATTATGGACTGTATTTAATATCTTTTTGGAGGAGGGGAGAATGGCTGTGAAGAGCAAGAAAGAGAGCCGGAAGAAGTCCGCCCGGGGGACAGGAAAACCACGGAGCTCCCGGGCGCGGAAGGCGGGCAAGGGCGAAGCAGCGAAGAAGCGAACGAGACCGCGAAAGACGCCCCGCCCCATCCTCCCGAAGTGGGATTATGAGACCGATGTATTGATCGTGGGGTATGGCGCCGCCGGGGCGAATGCCGCGATTGCTGCTCATGATGCGGGAGCGCGAGTTTTGATCATGGAAAAATTAGGATATCCCGGAGGGAACAGCGGGGTCTGCGCCGGGGCCATGGTGATTCCGGAGACCATCGAAGAGGCTGTCCGGTATTACCGGGCGCTATCCTTCGGCACGGTGGACGAAGAGATGGTCCGTATCTTTGCAGAGGAAATGGTCGGGATACCCCGTCTCCTGACCGGCCTGGGAGTGGAATTCAAGGTCAAGCGGACAGAACCCGCCTATTTCCCCTCCTTTCTGACCGGCCAGGTCAAACGCATGCAAGTCAGCCCCACCGGGGCGGACGGATTTCGTTTTCTCCAGAACCTGGTGCAAGCACGGAAGGTCCAGGTCCTTATGGAAACACCGGCCACGGCCCTGATCCAGGATCCCCAAACCCGGACAGTCTTGGGTGCGAAGGCGCAAAGGAAGGGGAAAGAAATAACCCTCCTGGCCCGCAGGGGGGTCATCCTGGCATGCGGGGGGTACGAATACAACCGGGGGATGCTGGCGGACTTTCACTTTCCCGGGGCAACGGATTACATTTTCCCCTGGGGCACTCCCGGCAACACGGGGGATGGCATTCGGATGACAACCGAGGCCGGAGCGGCCCTCTGGCACATGGCATCGATAGAATGGGGCGCTCTGTGCGCCCGCAAACCGAGCCAGAAATTCGGAACGGCCATCGGGGCCGGCCTGGGAAGGGTGATGCCCGAGGGCAGCTTCGTCTTCGTGAACCGCTACGGGAAAAGGTTCATGCCGGAAAACACGAGTCTGATCCACCGCAAGGCGCCCCTGGAGATCCTTTTCTTTGACCACGAGCGCGCGGAGTACCGGAATCTGCCGGCCTACATGGTTTTTGACGAAACCTACCAGCGCAAAGGGTCGGTTGCCAGCAGGCGGGAACATCTTGAGGAGATGTGGGGCGGTCCGGTGAGCTATCCGACGGTCCATGGAATTTACGAATGGAGCCGGGACAATCAAGCAGAGATCGATCAGGGATGGGTGTTCCAGGCTGGTACCCTGGCAGAGCTGGCCGGGAAGATCGGGGCCGACGCTCCGGCGCTGGAGGAGACGGTCCGCAGCTTCAACGGCGCCTGCAGGGAGGGCCGTGACTCTCAATTCGGACGACCCGGAAACTCTTTAGCCCCGCTGGAGACGCCCCCTTATTATGCCGTCGAGCTGGCCCTCACCCTGGTGAACACCCAGGGGGGCCCCAAGCACAATCAAGACTGCCAGGTGCTGGATTTCAGCGACCGGCCGATCCCGCGTTTGTATGCCGTGGGAGAGCTGGGTTCCTTCTTCGGTTTCCTGTATCAGGGCGGAAGCAATTACCCCGAGGCCTGGGCCTTCGGCCAGATTGCCGGAAGAAAGGCGGCGGCCGAAACGCCCTGGGGCAAATAGGGGTAAATGAAACCATCCTTTTTGAAGAGAAGATCAAACAGAATCTTCCCCGGATGGGCGAAGGAAAGAGAAGACTCCGGCATCGAGCCTGTTTATGAACGGATTTACCGGGTGGTACGACAGATTCCGCGGGGCAAAGTTGCCACCTACGGTCAGATCGCCAGGATCGTGGACCGGTGCACGGCCCGAATGGCCGGGTATGCCATGGCCGCCCTCCGGGGACGGACCGATGTGCCCTGGCAGCGGGTGATCAATTCCAGAGGAGAGATCAGCACCCGCTCCCGGGGAGACGGGGCCCTCCGCCAGCGGAAATTGCTCGAAAAGGAAGGGATCCGGTTTGACCGAAGGAACCGGGTCAACCTGCGGAAATTCGGGTGGGTGGGCCTACGAAGAAATCAGGGGATCATTTTGCCCCGCCAGGACGAAAAAATTTTTTCGCCGCCCAAGTAGTAAATCATGACCACCCGGGAGGCGATCCGCCCCTAGGATGCGGCCAATGCGCCCGTCTTCCGCAGGGTGGCCTCGGCTTCGGCCATGATCCGGTCGATCAGGGTCTTGACCGGCGGCAAATCGCGGATCGGTCCGGTAACCTGCCCGGCAAACATGAACCCTTCCTTGGTATCCCCGTCGTAGATAGCTTTCTGGTGGCGCATCGTCCCGTTGGCCAGGCGGGCCATCTGCACGAAATCTCCCCCCTCGCCGGACATCATTTTCCAGGCGGTCCCCAGGAACTGCCCCCAATTCTGTTTCAGGATTTTCTTGATCTCCAGGGCATTGGGAATGGCTCTGAGGAGACTGAAGGAGTCTCCCTGGGCGATCTTTTCCGCCAGGGGGGTTTTCAGGGCTCTTCCGGGCATGCCGTCGAAGGCGCTGCTGTAAATCGTGTCCTGCTCCGTAGCCTTCAGGCAGAGCTGCTTGAAGTTGTCATGGACCGGGCTTTCCTGGGTCAAGATGAAGCGCGTCCCCATGGAGATCCCGGCCGCGCCCAGGGATAGGGCGGCGGCCAGCCCGCGCCCGTCGTAAAACCCGCCGGCGGCGATCACCGGGATCTTCACCATGCTGGTGACGAAGGGGGTGAGTACCAGGGAGGTGGCATCGGCCCCGTGAGCGGCCGCCTCGTGGCCGGTCACGATCAGTGCGTCACACCCCAGCTCTGCGGCACGGGCCGCGTGCCTGGCGATGGCGATGGTGCCGACCACTTTCCCCCCGTACGCGTGGACCTGGTCGATGAACCAGGGTTTCCCCAGGGAATAGTTGATGAAGGGGACCTTCTCTTCGATGGCCGCCTGGATGTTCTCCTTGGCCCAGCCCCGGTAAAGAGGTTGATTGACCATGAAGGGTTTGTCCGTCATTTCCCGGATCTGGCGGATCTGTTTCCTGGTGTCCTCCGGGCTGTACTGGGCGATGGCCAGGGTGCCCAACCCGCCGGCGTTGCAGACCGCGGCCACCAGCCTGGGGGAGGAGATCCAGTTCATCCCGGCGAGCATAATCGGGTGCTGAATGCCGAACACCTCGGTCATGGGGGTTCTAATCATGTTTCCCTCTCTTTCTTCCAAACCAGCCTATATATACCCGGAAAGAAAAAGAAAAGCAATGGACTCACTTTAAAAAATTTCCGAAAATATGATTGACAGCCCTCAAGGGTGGTCCGTATAATTTCGCACACCTTCACCGGAATCAATCCGTAACGCGTATTAAGAAAAGATAACTCGCTGGCCTCTACGCGGGAGGACGAACAGGTGGCTCCCTGGACAAAAAAGACCTTGGGAAAGGTTTTAGAGGAGATCGCCGGAAAATATCCGAACCAAGGGGCCTTGATCTTTAAGGACCAAAAAATTTCTTACCGGGTGCTCCTGGAAAAGGTGCGGGAGCTGGCCAAGGGATTCCTGGCCCTGGGAATCGGTAAGAATGATAAGGTATCCATCTGGTCGGGCAATTGCCCGGAATGGATCTGCACCCAGCTGGCTACCGCCCTGATCGGAGCCGTCCTGGTTCCGGTGAACACCCGCTTTCGGACGAGCGAACTGGAATACATTCTGGGTCAGTCCGATTCCAGCACCCTGATCCTGATGGACAGTTTCCTGAATATTGATTTTGCGGCCATGTTGCGGGAGGTCTGCCCGGAGATGGACAAGGCAATGCCCGGAAGGCTCCAATCGGCCCGGCTTCCCATGCTGAAGAACATCATTTTCCTGGGGGACAAACAGGTTCCCGGTGCTTTTTCGTTTTCTGAAATCGTGAAGCAGGGCGGAAGCACACCGGATGAGAACCTCAGGTCGTCCATGGCCCGGGTTCAGCCGGACGATGTGATTATGTTCCAGTACACTTCCGGGACGACCGCTTTTCCCAAAGGGGTGATGCTGACCCATGACGGTGTCATCCGCGACGGTTTCTGCCTGGGGGAACGTCAGACCCTAACCGCGGAGGACCTCCTTTTCTGCCCCCTGCCTTTCTTCCATGTGGGAGGCGCGGTGATCTCCGCCCTGTCGGTCCTCACCCACGGCGCGTGCCTGGCCTTTCTCGAAACCTACGATCCTCTGGAAAGCCTGAAGATGGTCCACCAAGAGCGCTGCACAGCCATGAACGGAATCGAGACCCATTTCCTGATGATGTACCAGCACCCGGATTTTTCCCGGTACGATGTCTCCTCTTTGAAAAAAGGCTGGGCGATCGGTCCGGCGGAAGTGGTCCGGAGCGTGTACCAAAAGATGGGTCTGACGAAGGTGTTGAATGTCTACGGAACTTCCGAGACTTCCCCCAACGTGACCACCACCTTTGTGGACGACCCTTTAGAACTGCGCATGGCTTTTCACGGCCTACCCCATGCGGAGACCGAGGTAAGGATCGTCGATCCCTCCACGGGAGAAACCCTGCCGGACGGAAGGGAAGGGGAGATCTGCGTGAGAGGCTGGAACGTAATGAAGGGGTACTACAAGAAACCCGAGGAGACGGCCAAGACCATTGACTCCCGGGGATGGCTCCACACGGGGGATCTGGGGCTGATTGACCCGAAAACCCGGTACCTGAAATTTACGGGAAGGTCCAAGGACATGCTCCGGGTGGGGGGGGAGAACGTGTCGGCCATGGAGGTGGAGAGTTTTCTCCTGACCCACCCCAAGGTGAAACAGGCGCAGGTGATCGGAGTACCGGACCCCCGGTTGACCGAAGTGGGGATGGCCTTCCTGGAACTGAAGGAAGGAATGTCCGCCACGGAGGAAGAAATTCTGGCCTTCTGCAAAAAAAAGATCGCCGGTTTCAAAATTCCGCGGTATGTGACCTTTGTAAAGGAATTTCCGCTGACCGGGAGCGGGAAGATCCAAAAGTTCAAACTCAAAGAGCAGGCGTTGGAAAGGTTAGAAGATGGGAGGAAAGCTTAGACCGCTGATCTTTTGCTGGCCCATGGGAAAAATGGTCCGCCCGGGCTTCACCTGCCACCATTTATCTTTCCCAGTTGGTGCAATCAGTTTAAGATGGCACGCCAAATGGCATGCCAATTTGGTCCTTGACATCCTGCAAGACCATGGGTTAGCAGATGGCGAAATTTGCTTCGGGAATGGCCTCCGACCCATCCGACCCGGGAAGCGAAATGATTTCCGGGAAGTGTATCCATCCCACTCGCTGACCCGATCGGAATTCGGTCAAACCATCGCTGCGGTGGAATGAAGCGCGTAGTTGGCCTTCAGGGATGACCCTTGTTGGCCGGCCGGACATTCAAGAAGTTTCAGAGCCCGGGGGAAAGGGAGAAAAGACGGCAGCAGTCAAAGCCCAACGGGGGAGAAATGAAAAAAAATAGGTTTCCAAAAAAAGAGGGTCATTGGCGAAGTCGCGAAATCGTCCGGGGAGACGAGAGAGCGTCCCACCGGAGTTATCTGCGAGCCATGGGAGTGCCGGAAAGCGAGATATCCAAACCCTTTATCGGCATCATCAATTCCTGGAGCGAGTTCCATCCCGGGCATATCCACCTGCGGGATTTGGCGGAAGAGGTGAAAGCAGGGGTCTGGGCGGGGGGCGGGGTTCCGTTTGAGGGGAACACCATTTCCCTTTGTGACGGATTGTGTATGGGGCATGAAGGAATGAGATGGGTGTTGCCCAGCCGGGATCTGATCGTGGATTCGGTGGAAGTGATGGCCGAGGGAAATCGGTTCGATGGTTTGGTGCTCCTGGCTTCCTGCGATAAAATCGTTCCGGCGATGCTCATGGCGGCCGCCCGGGTGGACATTCCCACAATCATCGTGACCGGCGGGGCGATGATGCCCGGGTATCACCGGCCATCTCGCTCTTATGTCGTCGCCTCCGAAGCGCGGGAAGGATTGGGCAAGTACCGAAGGAAGGAAATCACGGAGGATGAGTTCCTGGATATTGAACGATCCGTGTGCCCGGGTCCCGGCTCCTGCTCCATCATGGCGACGGCGAATAGCATGAGCTGTTTGGTGGAAGTTCTGGGAATGTCCCTGCCTGGCTGCGGTTCGTCCCACGCAATTCAGGCCACCAAAAAACTCATCGCTTTCGAGAGCGGAAAACAATCCCTCAGACTGGTTCAGGAGCAGATCCTGCCCTCGAAGATCATGAGCGACCGGGCCCTTGGCAACGCGCTGGTCGCCTTGATGGCGATGGGGGCTTCCACCAATTGCCTTCTCCATCTTCTGGCGTTGGGAGAGGAGTTGCGACGACCCCTCGAACTGGACGAATTCGACCGGGTGAGCCGGAAGACCCCCCATGTGCTGAACGTCAGGCCGAGCGGAAAGTATCTTTTCCTGGACTTCGACCAAGCCGGGGGAGTTCCCGCTCTGTTGAAAGAGTTGTCCGATTTGATCGATCTCGATGTTCTCACGGTCACCGGAAAGCGGTTGAAAGAAAATCTCCGGGGCGCCCGAAATTTCAACCCGGATGTAATTCATCCGGTGACCGATCCGCTGGCCCCGGAGGGGGGGATCGCAATTTTGAAAGGAAACTTGGCCCCCTTCGGCGCAGTGGTCAAACAATCCGCCGTGGCCAAAGAGATGCGGGTCCATAAGGGCCCGGCCATTGTGTTTGATTCGGAAGAAGAAGCCATGGAGGCTCTCCTGGAGGGAAAGGTCAAACCGGGCCATGTCATGGTGATCCGTTTTGAGGGGCCCAAAGGCGGCCCGGGGATGAGAGAGATGCTCATGCCCACATCCACCTTGATGGGATTGGGGCTTGGGACTTCCGTGGCCCTGGTCACGGACGGACGCTTTTCGGGGGCCAGTCGGGGTCCTTGTGTCGGTCATGTCTCTCCAGAAGCCATGGAAGGAGGACCGATTGCCGTGGTGCGGGATGACGATCTTCTGATGATTGATATTCCGCAGCGGAAACTGGAGCTGTTGATTCCTCCCGAAGAATACCGGGCACGCCTGGAGGAATGGAAGAAACCTGAAATGAAGGTTCGGCGAGGGTATTTAAGGCTGTATGCGCAAAAGGTCGGCCCCAGCCATAAAGGAGCGGTGGTCGAGAAGGGCTAGTCGAGGAGTTTGGGCATCCTGAAAGGGAAATCGTACCTATGCAGGAAAAGATTCATATCCCCCCTTCCATGGAAACGGTGGAGCGAAAGCGCCCCGGAAACATGCGAGGATTTAAGGACTTCCCAAAGCGCTCTAAATTTCTGATTTCGGGAAAGAATCGTCCCTCTCGGCCCGGCCCTTGATCCTTTCTGTCATTTCTCAAGGGAACGACGGCTTTTTTGCGCGAGGATGACGACCGCCAGGGAGGCGAAACCGATCAGATCCGTAAAGAGGCCGGGTTTGATGAGAAAAACAGCGCAGATGACCAGCAAAATCCTTTCCCAGGTTCGAGTCTTGCGGAAAAAAAAGCCTTCCACCCCCGCCGCCAGCGCCACGATGCCGATAAACGTCGTAGAAATTCCCCAAACAATTCCCTGAACATTTCCCTGGAGAAGAAGCGCCGGCCCGTAGATAAAAACATAAGGAATGAGAAATCCAGCAATCGTAAGCCGGAAAGCCATCAGACCGGTCGGAAACGGGTCCGAACCCGCCAACCCTGCGCCGGCATAGGCGGCGATCGCCACCGGCGGGGTGACCGCGGATATAATCGCAAAATAGAAGGCAAAAAGATGAGCGGCAATCGGTGAAACCCCGAATTGACTGAGGATGGGCGCGACAAAGATGGCGACCAGTACATAAGCGCCCACCGTGGGGATGCCCATACCCAAAACCAGGCTAAAGAGCATGGCCAGGATGAGAATGAGCCAGAGCTTCCCCGCGCTAATCTCCAAGATCAGCGTGGAAAACTTGGTGCTGAGCCCTGTCTGGACAAAACAGCCGATAATAATACCCGCGGCTGCGCAAACAATCGTCACCCCCATGGCGCTCTTGACACTGCTCTCCAAGGCCCTCAGCAGCTTACCCCAGTCCATGGCGGTTCTTTGGCGGACGAAGGAGAGAAAGACCAGCGTTACAATCGCCCAGAAGCCGGCCATCATGGGAGTATAGAAGCGGGCCATAAGATAAAGAATGACCCCTATGGGGATCAGGAGATGACCGCCCCATTTCATCGTTTCCCCCAATCGGGGAAGCTGATCCTTGGAGGTTCCTCGGATTCCCAGCCGCAAGGCTTCGAAATGCACCATACATCCCACGGATAGAAAGTACAGGACAGCGGGAAACACCGCCGCCAGGCAGACCCGAATATAAGGAATTCCGAGAAATTCGGCCATGAGAAAAGCAGAAGCCCCCATGATAGGCGGCATGAGCTGTCCCCCCGAGGAGGCTGCCGCTTCGGTCGCGGCCGCGAAAGTGGGGCTATACCCGGTTCTTTTCATCAAGGGGATCGTGAAGGCCCCCGTCGTCACCACATTGGCCACAGCACTCCCCGAGATGGTTCCCATGAGCGCACTGGCTCCCACAGCCGCCTTTGCCGGACCGCCGACGCGGTGGCCGAAGAGCCCATAGGCCAAGTCGATAAAAAACGCCCCCGCCCCGGTGGATTCCAAAAGAGCGCCGAACATGATGAAAATAATGATGAAGGTGGACATGACGCCCAGAGGAATGCCGTAGACACCGTGAAGGGTCATGAACTGGAAATCGACGATAAAGGTCCAGCTGAAGCCGGCGTGAGCAAGGACTTCGGGAAAATAGGGGCCATACCGGGTATAGAGAAGAAAAAGAACGACAATGAGGGTCATGGCAAAGCCCTGGGTGCGGCGGGTGGCTTCAATGACCAGAAGAATCAGGATGGCCCCCATGGTTAAATCGGCCGGAGTGGCGCTTCCCGCCCGCATGAGAAAATCATCTTTATCATGCCACTGGTAAACGTAGATGAATGCGGCGATGAGGGCCAAAGAGATGTCAAGAGCCAAAAGCTTTTTGCTGGAAGCGCCCTTTCTCCACATGGGGACGAAGATAAAGACGAGCATTAAAAGGAGGGTGAGGTGTGTGCTCCGATGGATATACGCTTCGAGCGTACCGCTGTAAGAAGTATACAGATGGAAAACCCACAAGATCCCCGCCAGGGTGAAAAAGATGATTTTCAGCCATCCGCGGATCTGGCGAAACCGGAGATCCGCCTGAAGCGCGGATTCCTCTATCCTGCTATTTTTGGGGGACAATTCTCCGCTCCCGTTCTTCCGCCCGGAGGGAAGGCGGTGTTCAGCCGCCTTCCCGAATTCAGGGATTGTCCGAGGAATGGGCGATTAATCGATGGGTGCGATCCTGGCCGGGATGGCTACGCCTTTTTCTTTGTAATATTTGGCCGCTCCTTTGTGGAGGGGGACCGAAATACCCGATACGGCATTCGCCAGTTTCATATGCTCCTTGACCACGGGGTGCACGGCCTGCAGGGATTTGATGTTTTCCCACACGGCTTTGGTGATTTCGTAAACCAAGTCCTCGGGCAAGCCTTTGTCGGCAATCATAAAATGTCCGATCCCCATGTGGGGTACGGGCTTATCCACCCCAGTGTAAACTTTGGCGGGAACGACCAATTTGGTCGTGTTGTAGTTGTCCTCCAGGTGCTTGAGCAGGTCCTCCGGGTAGGGAATGAGCCGGACCGGAAAGGCCGTGGCGATGTCCATGATCCCGGAAGAGGGGGCCGGGACCATCCAGGCGGTGCAATCCAGGTGTTTATCTTTCATTCCCATGGTCATCTCGGTGTATCCGGCCAGAACGACTTTTCCGCCCGCCTTCTTGATGTCATCATACGTTATGTTGTAGAATTTCAAAATCCGCTGGGTGAAGATTTCCGTGGCCCACCCCGCTTTTCCCGGGCAAATGTTTTTGCCCACAAGATCCTTGAAGGATTGGATCTTGCTATCCTTGGGGACCACGTACTGATTCGGAGAGATGTATAGCGTCAAAACTCCTCGTTGTCTCTGGTATTTTACTCCTTTGGCCCATTCCTGGCCCTCCCAGGCCTCATGGGCGGTCGGACTCAGCGTAAAGGCCAGGTGGACGTCTTGCTTTTCAATGTTCTTGATGTTGACCGCCCCTCCTCCCAGGGTGGGGGCCGCAGTTGCTCCGGGGACTTTGGTGTTGATAAGCGCGCAAATGCCCGATCCCAGCGGAAACCAGGTTCCTCCCATGGAAGAAGTGGCCAGATGAAGATACGTTTTCTTTTGCGCGTGGGCTGGAGTGCCGAGGGAGGAAAATGCAAGAAACAGGGAAATGACCAGGAAGACCAAGCTAGCGGACAGACTTTTTCCTTGGATGAATCTCCTCATAGACCTTTCCTCCTTTTCGCGAAGATTTCTTCTAATGGGATAAAAAACTGCTCTTCCGCAGGCAAACGTTTTCCTCCTGCGGTCCTCTCCGGATCGGACTCCATTGTTAGGCTCCCATCTTCTGATGCGCTGAAACGATTCGAACGGCCCCCCAGCTTGGTTTATACAAAAACTGTTTAACCCTGTCAATCTGAAAAAAAATTTTGGGTCCTACGGGTTTTTTATACAGAAAAATGAAACAAGAAGATTTGTTTGGCAAATGAATGCAGCGGGAGGGATTCAAGAAAGGGCCCCACGGAAAAAGCTAATTCTCCATCGAAATTCGCTGAAAAGCAATGGAGATCAGTAAAGAATCCGAGAAAATGGTGCTTAAAAACTATTGCAAAAAAATCTTGACAGCCCCCTGCCTGGTCCGTATACTCCGCCTATCTAATTGTAGGCAATAAATAAATGGAAAGAGGGCAAGGAAGAAGCCTTGGGTATATGGGTCCCGATATCGATCGGGTTTGCGGTGGAAGAAGCCGCCCGTCTCTACGGAGGCCGCGAGTTCCTGGTGGTCGATGACCTTCGCCTGACCTACCGGGAACTTTACCGGCAGGTTCAGGAATTCTCCCGGGGGCTCCTGGCGGCGGGGGTGAAACCCGGGGATCACGCGGCCGTCTGGCTGCCCAACGGGATCGAATGGGTAGTGGCGGTGTTCTCCCTGGCCAACCTGGGAGCCGTCTTCGTCCCGGTGAACACCCGCTTTAAGGCCGAGGAGCTGGAGTACATTCTTGGGCAGTCGGACTCCTCCGCACTGATCCTTCAGGACCGGTTTCAAAAGGCCGAATTCTTGACCATGGTGGGGGAGCTATGCCCTGAACTTTCACCTTCCTTGCCCGGAAACCTCCATTCCGCCCGCCTTCCCGCCCTGAGGACGGTCATTGCGGTCTCTCCCGGGAAAATCCCCGGTTCGTATTCCTACGGGGAGCTTTTTCAGATGGCCCGGGATATCGACCTGAAACCCGTCGAAGGGGCTGTGCGCCCTTCCCAGACGGTGAGCATCCTCTACACCTCCGGCTCCACCGCTTTTCCCAAGGGAGTCATGCTCACCCACAACAACATCCTCCGGAACGGCTTCGAGATCGGCGAGCGCCTGGGTCTTACCCGGGATGACCGGTATTTCAACCCCTGTCCCTATTACCACAATGCCGGATTGGTGGACGGATTGCTGGCCGCGTTGACTCACGGGAGCTGCAACGTGACCCTCCCGGCCTTTGATGCCGGAGCGTCGGTGGCCATCATGGAGCGGGAGCGGTGCACCGCCGTGGGCGGGATCCAGACCATGTTTACCAAGATGATGGAAGACCCGGCCCTGGACCGGAAACGGCTTTTCCTGCGGACCGGGTGGACGACCGGTCCTCCCCAGACGCCCCGGGACATCTACGAAAAGATGGGCGTGACCGGCATCACCAATCTCTACGGCATCTCCGAGGCCTCTCCCTGCTGTTCCATCTCCGACTGTCGGCGGGACCCGCTGGAGGACCGTTTGAATCGAATGGGAAAACCCCTGCCCGGGGTGGAGATGAAGATCGTAAACCCGCAGAGCGGGGAGTGCCTGCCCTCCGACGCGAAGGGGGAGATCTGCGTCCGCGGCTGGAACCTCATGCAGGGGTATTATAAAAAGCCCGAGGAGACGGCCAAGGCCATCGACGGAGAGGGATGGCTCCATACGGGAGACCTGGGTTTCATCGATGAGAAGGGTCTGGTCTTTTTCATGGGCCGGATAAAGAATGTGGTCCGGAGCGGGGGGGAGAACATTTCCCCCGAAGAGGTGGAGAATTTCATCTTCCGCCACCCCAAGGTGAAGCATGTGGAGGTCGTGGGCCTTCCCGATGAAAAATGGGGACAGCGGGTAACCGCCTGCATCGAGTTGAAGGAGGGTATGGAAGCCACTCAGGAAGAGATCATCGCCTTCTGCAAAGAGAAGATGGCCAATTTTAAAGTGCCCAAGGAGGTGCATTTTATCACCGACTGGCCCATGACCGGGAGCGGGAAGGTGCAGAAGTTCAAACTGGTGGAAAATCTATTGGCGAAGAAGTAGGGGCGGTTCACCTTCGGCCCGAGCCCTTCGATTGACCTCAGGGCCTTGAGCTCGCCGAAAGGCTCAGGTCGAGGGCCGAACCGTCCCTACTGACCCGTCCCTACGGATAGGAATGGAAGGGAGACATCCTTGAACAAACTGAGGACCATGAAAGAGGCCGTCGCTGAATTTGTTCAAGACGGCCAGAGCGTATTGATCTCCGGGTTCTCCATCAACCAGGGATACGCCTTTGCCCATGAGATCATCCGGCAGAAGAAGAAGGACCTGACCCTGATCCGCAGCTCGGGGGACATTCTCGCCGATCAATTGATCGGGGCCGGTTGCCTCAAACGGGTCATCTCCCCGTATGTCTGGAACCCGACCGGGCCCTCTTCGGCTTACTGTTTCCGCCGGGCGATCGAAAAAGGAATCCCCCACCCGATCGAACTGGAGGAGTTTTCTTTCGCTTCCTTCTGCATGGCCATTTATGCTGCCGCCCACGGGTTGCCCTTCATGCCCACCTATCCCCTGGAGGGAACCGGGATCTTCCAGCACCGATCCATCCTGGGGCCGGACAAGGTCCGGGTGATGGAATCCCCTTTCTCCGGGGAGAAGGTCTGTCTGGTGAAACCACTGGCCCCGGATATCTGCCTGGTCCATGTTCAACGGGCGGACCCGGAAGGGAACGCCCAGGTCTGGGGCCCCCTGGGGGACATCCGGGGGACGGCCAACGCGGGGAAGAGGGTCATCGTCTCCGCCGAGGAGATCGTGGACCCGGCGACCATTCTGAAGGAGCCGTACAAGACCGTCCTTCCGGGATTCCGGGTGGCCGCGGTGGTCCATGAACCCTGGGGCGCCCACCCATCGGATGTATTCGAGTACTACTACCGGGACATCTGGTTCCAGGCGGACTACGGGTCAGCCTCCAGAACCGTGGAGGGGTTCCAGAAATTTCTGGAGGAATGGGTGTACGGGGTGGAGAACCGGGCCGGGTACCTCAAGAAGCTGGGAACGAAAAAGCAAGGGGAATTGCGCTGGAGGAAACAAGGATAATGGAAAAATTCACTCCCTTCGAGATGATGATCCTCACGGCGGCGAAGCAGATCAAAAACGGCGACGCCTTATTCGTGGGTTTTCACTGGCCCATGGTGGCCTCCCGCGTCGCCCGGCGTCTCCATGCGCCGGACATCTATTCCGTGTATGAAGGGGGCGGGGTGGAGAGGACCTACTGCCCGGTTATGCCCAATACCGGTGCCGATTTGATTCTGGGCCCCCATCTGGCCTTTGCCGGTGAGACCTATGACACCCTCTGCGGGTTCCTGGCTGCAGGTCATCTTCGCCTATCCATGATCGATGCTCCCATGGTGGACCGGTACGGCAACATCAACTCCACCTGCATTGGTCCTTACCGTCAGCCCAAAGCCAGGCTGGCCGGCTCGGGGGGAGCCGCCGACCTGGGGGCAAATTCGCGAAAACTGATCATGCTATCCGACCGCACGACGAAGGATGGTTACCCGGCCCGGGTGGATTACGTCACCACTCCGGGATATCTGGATGGTTTCGACAGCCGGATCAAAGCGGGCTTCCGGCCGGATACCGGCCCGGAAATGATCATCTCCTGCCTGGGGCTATTCAAGTTCGATCCCGTCTCCAAGGAGGCCTATCTCTGGGGAGTCTATCCCGGCGCTGAGGTGGAGAAGATCAGAACCAGCGTGGGGTGGGAGCTCAAAGTTGCGGATAAACTTGCCGCCATCCCTCCGCCTGAGACCGAAGAGATGAAAGTGGTCCGGGAAGAGCTGGACATCGCGGAAAGCCGCTTGTGGAAGATCCCGGGCAGATGAAAAAGGAGTGAGGATCGAGGCTCAAGGCCCCAGGACATGGGCTGCAGGTTGACTTTCCTGCCGGGGAAGAATAAAATACCGAATTGAACCTGCCGCCCCACTCTATTCTAAAAAAAGGAGGAAGAAAAATGAAACACCGAGGATGGATTTTGCCGGCTATTTTTTCTTTGATCATCCTGTTCGGCGCTTCGGCCCAGGCGCAGGCCCCCAAGGAGTTCAAGATCGGCGCAATCCTGGCCATGACCGGTGCCGGGGCGTGGTATGGGCAGGTGATGAGCGGGGGTTTTCTGACGGCCATGGATGAAATTAACGGAAAAGGGGGAATCGACGGCATCAAATTCAAGGCGGTCGTTGAGGACCACCAGAGCGGCTCTGGAGCCGCGGCCATCAGCGGCTTCAACAAACTGGTAAACGTGGATAAGGTACCCTTCAGCTTTACTTCTTTCACTGCACCGACCCTTTCCATCGTTCCCGTGGCTAACGAGAAGCATGTGCTGCTTCTGAACGGAGGAGCCGTGGGGCCCAAGCTGGTGAAGGCCAGCCCGTACCTTTTCAACAACCGTATGCTGGCGGTGATGCACGGGGTGGGGTTGATCCACAGGGCGAAGGAGAGGGGTTTTACCAAGATGGCTGCCCTCTACTGGAATGATGACGCTGGCATCGGAACTCACAAATATGTGGAGCCGCGCTGGAAAGCCATGGGAGGCACGATTGTCGCGGCGGAAGCCCATCCCCTCGGGGCCACGGATTATAAACCTTACCTTTCCAAAATTATGGCCGCCAATCCGGATTTCCTGGCTCTATGGCAATGGAGTAAAGACTGGGGCATTGCCGTAAAGCAGGCCCGGGAGATGGGATTTACCAAGCCCATCATGGGAATCGAGTTCACCCCCGATGCGGCGAAGCTGGCCGGGGCGACCGCTGACGGATATGAGGCCATCACGGATTATTTCGACCCCAAAGGAACCGATCCCTGGACCCAGCGGTTTGTGGCCAATTACAAGGCTAAGTACAAGAAAGAGCCGGAATTTTACGCGGCCAACTATTACGAAGGGGTGTACATCCTGGCGGAGCTGATTAAGAAGGCCAAGGCCAAGGGGGGCAACTGGTGGAACGGGAAAGCTCTGCGGGATGCGCTGGTGGAAATCAAGAAATTCCCGAGTGTTTACGGCGGCCATATTGTCTTCAACCCCGAAGACGGGACCTGCAGGAAGAAGACCGCCCTGTTTGTGGTCAAAGGGGGAGACCGGGTCTTCCAGAAATACATGGAAATCAAATAGCCAGAAAGGCTGAGCGCACGGCATCAAGGGCATAGTGCAGAGTTTCTTTTACGCGGGGCGGCTTAGAGACCGCCCCGCGTCATGAAAGGCGGGCATGGATCTCTTCGTCCAACTCACCATCAACGGACTCACCCTGGGAAGCATATACCTGCTTTTGGGAATCAGTTGGGGTTTGATCTTCGCCGTGACCCGCACCTTTCACTTCGCCCATGGAGCTACTTTTGTGGTGGCGGCTTATTTTACCTATCTCTTTCAGCAATGGGGCCAGCCTTTGATCTTCGCGGCATTCGGGGGCATTTGTTGCGCAGCGCTCTTTGGCGTGGCCACTGAAGGTCTTCTCTATCGGTATCTCAGACGAGCTTTTGCCACGCCCTTGGTCATCTTCATCGCGGCTCTGGGGATTTTAATCACCGTGGAGAATCTGATTGCCATGGGGTTTGGAACGGATGCCAAGCCTCTGGAAGGGTTTCCGGTCAGGGTCATCAAGATCGGCCGGGTGGGTTTTAACAACCTACACGTGGTCATGTTTGTCACCGCGGGGGTCCTGTTTGCCGCGCTCATGCTCTATCTCCACCGCACCAAAACGGGCAAAGCCCTGCGTGCGGTGATCAGCAACCCGGAGATGGCTGAGGTCATCGGGATCGACGTGCGAAAATATTTTCTCATCGCCTTCGGACTGGGATCGCTCCTGGTGGCTCCGGCCGCGGTCCTGGTGACCATCGAGCGGGGGGCGACCCCGGACCTGGGGCACTGGGCCATCCTCTACTCCTTCATGCCGGTGATCATCGGGGGGATCGGGAGCCTGCCGGGAGC
>Ga0111180_1132_pt1 | contig 17709 bp, 19 predicted proteins | sample DeeMarSWOR324_28_FD_80237 | JGI IMG/M metagenome (GOLD analysis project Ga0111180, IMG submission 80237) | Deltaproteobacteria bacterium SM23_61
GATTACGAAACGGCAACAATCGGAACCCTCGCAGTCGTCGTCGCAATCGGCACTACTGTTGTCAAGTCCCCGTCTCATGCTGGAGGACTTATCAAATACCAGCAAAACATCCGGGCGAGCCGAATCGCTGAATAGGGCGGATTCATCATCTGCGGCGAAAACCAGGGAGGCAGAGAGAAAAAGGCAGAGGAGCAAGGGAAAAGATGTGATTAATTTCTTGACCATTCCTTTATTCCTCCTTCTATTCATCGCGTCCCGAAAAATTTTATTTTTCATAAACGGCAACCCTTTCACCGATATAGGGTGGTAATATCCACGGGTCCATAGCCGATCCCGGCTTGGACCTGGATGTTGCTGTTATACCTTGTATTTTCCCCCGTCACGCTGGCCAGGTGTCTCGTCTGCCCCCATATCTCCGCTCCCCCTATGGAATAGCCCGGGTAAGGGAGGGCGGCCGGGCCGCGGGTGGGACTGGTTGGCGGTGTAATCGTATACCGCGAGGCGGGGTCGTTGTTGGGGTCAACCTGCTGGGGGCCGGTTGGCAGGGCGGCGGGATTACCGGGATCGTATTTCTGGGCCAGGGCATGAACGCCGGCCTCCGCAGCAGAGAGGGCCTTTATCTCCCCCACCGTTCTCATGCTGATCCTCGCATCCTGGGTCGTCATCGTAAAGGCCAGGATCCCTACGGCCGTAAGAACAAATAGGGCCAGTATGGACGCGACGAGGGCGAACCCCGCAGGCGGAGGCCCTGACCATCTTTTCCAACCTGACTTCTTATGGAGTAAGCGCATGGTTCCTCACGATCACGCTGGTGGAGTAGATCATCTGCCTCGGCTGGCGGGTGTTGGGATCTATTTCATCCGTTTCCACGGCCAGGGTTATATCAATCCTTCTTATGTTGGGGATATCGGACGGGTTCTTGTGGGGAAAAAGCTCGGTCTCTGGATCTTTGGCGTCATAATACCGGAATACAGCCGTCTCAGGGGCGGGATCTCCGTTGTAAATTTCCGCCGTGTCATTGATCACCCGTACAGCCCCGGAAACTCCCGTGGCCGGATCTGCCCCCAAAAAGGGTTCTGCCGCTTGGCAGTTTACCGCCCTCCGGATAAACTGGCCGCTGGGGCTGGGAAGGTACTCATACCGGATGATTTCATTGTTGTCATCGCCAATGTTGCCGCTTTCCCCGATATCCATCTGCACGGTAATGGAATTGGGGGTCGCTTCCTGGAGCCCCCTATTGTCTTGATTAACCGCCGGGGTTGAACAGGCGTCGAATTTCCGCCAGATTCCGGAACCAAAATTGGGATTAAAAGAGGCCATGCCGATCTCCGTGGCCATGACCCTCAGGGCCCCCCGAACATCCTGCTGAGCAGCCGTCTTCCTTTCAATGGCCGATGAAGACCTCTGTCCCGAGATCATGGTTAACGAAATTGCGCTCAATAGTAAGAGGCCCACGAAAACAGCGAGCAGAACCTCAATTAAAGTAAATCCCCTCGAGTTTTGGTAAGCGTCCATGATTCTCACTGCCGGTAAGATTCAGTCCTGGTTACAAGCAGACTCTCGGAAATTCCTACGGGATTGGCGGGCCAACTGACCCGCCCCGCCAGCCGGTAGGATCTGCCTCCGTCCAGGTCCGTAATGGTGGTTTGAACGTTGAAGACCGCATCTCCGGTCTTCTCCGTATCTTGCCCACTGGCCGTTATGCTATACGTGCTGCTCCAAGTTTTGGTATTCGGGTCGACGGAAATGGCGACGTTGGGGTTCATGATCCGGGCTTCATAAAACTGGAGCTCTCTTTGCAGCGTGTGCGCAGCCCTACCCAGATAATCAGCGGTCCCGGACAGTCTCCATGCCGCGGGCTGCATAGAGATCAGCCCCAATACTCCAACGATAAGGAGAAAGAGGGAAACAAGTACTTCAATGAGAGTGATGCCCTTTTCCTTGCTCGAACCATCACCCATGTGTCTCTGCATCTCCTTTTTCATCCGGGAGTTAAGTGCCCTCATCCTAGGATCCAATTCTACCTTCCCATCCTTCCGGGAAGATCTCTTCTGCAATATGTATTCCGATTTTGGAGAAAAGGCGTGTCTTTAACCCTTTAAATCGGAAGATTTTTATAAATTCTTTAAAATTAAAGGGGTTCGCGGAAGAATATGGAGGGGAAATAATCCCATAAGAGGAAAGAATGGCGAAAGGTTTTTCTCGCTCGACTGATCTAACTATAAAATAATTTAATTGCCTATAAAAATATTTTAGTCATCTTTTTGCCATTATGATATGGATGTGTCTCTGAGGAATGGATCGAATAAACGAATAAAAAAGGAAGATCCCCGGAAAGTGCCGCCGCCTCAACCGAGGAAAGTCCTCAAAAATTAAAGGGAAAGTGGGCTGTGCAGGCCTTCACAAAAAGGTGGGGAAAAACCGACCCTCCCGGCCGGGAGAGAGGGGTCTGTCGTGGGTAAAATGGTTAGATCGGCACGGTGCCGGCCCCTGCCGGGTTCAGAGCCCCCCATTTCTTGCACCGGGAGCCCCTGATCTTAAGCTCCTTCAAATACTGCCGGTAGGAGGTATCATTGAAAGGCCGGTTCTCCATGGGCTTACCTCCTCTCCAGAATGTTGAAAGTGCACCTTCCGCCCATGCCTCCCAGGTTGTGGGCCGCTCCCTTTCCTTCTTTCTTGTGTTGATCAAACCTGGTATTGTGTAGGGGATTGATTCGGTACAGAACCTCCAAGGAGCATGCGAGTTCCCCGAAAGCTTTCAGGGAATTGTTTTCTAATAGCTCATTTTTCATCGAGCCTTTCAGAGGGAAACCGGGTAGAAGGAACCGCATGGAGAAGCAGTGTATTTGACCAAAGGAACGACAGCTATGGGGGAGATTCTGTCAAGATAATTCTTCGTTTCCCCATTTTTATTCTTGACAAAATTTTTTACTTTATTCTACGATCGCCCCTGCGGAAGTCGGCACATCATCATCCCGGATTGTTTCTCGGGAAAAATTTCTCGATCCTTCGATGGTTTAAAAGGAGGAAAGTATGATAATGCAAACGTATCAGTTCAAGGCCCCCGCGTTGATTGTGAACGGTCCCGGGGCAGCCAAAGAAGTGGGGAATTTCGCCAAGGGGCTCGGAAAGAAAGCCCTGCTGGTCACCGACACCCATCTGGAGAAAGCCGGACTTCTCAAGGACATTAAGAAATGCCTGGAGGCTGCGGGCATTCCCTTCACCGTGTACGACAAGGTGGTCATGGAGCCCACTCAGGATTATGCCGAAGAGGGGGTAAAGGTTTTCAAGGAGGCCGGGGCCGATTTCCTGATCGCCGCAGGGGGAGGAAGCCCGATGGATGCGGCCAAGGCCATCGGCGCCCTGGCGACCAACGGGGGAAAGATCAGTGACTTCATGGGGGCCAACAAGATTCCCAAGCCCGGTGCCCCGCTCATCGCGATTCCTACGACCGCGGGCACGGGAAGTGAGGTGACTCCTTTCACCGTTATCACCGATACCGTCAAGGATGTGAAGATGCTCATCGCCAGTCCGAACATCCTCCCCCGGGTCGCCCTGGTAGATCCCCTGATGACCCTGCAGATGCCCCAGAGCATCACTGCCGCCACCGGCCTGGATGCTCTTACCCATGCGATCGAGGCCTACGTTTCGGTCAAAGCCCAGCCCCTGACCGACACGCTGGCCCTCCAGGCGATCCGCCTGATTTCCGGCAATCTGCGGCAGGCCTGGTCGAACGGGGATAACCTGGAGGCTCGGGGAAACATGTTGACCGGTTCTCTCCATGCCGGCCTGGCCTTTGCCAACTCTTCTGTGGCCCTGGTTCACGGGATGGCCCGGCCCATCGGGGCCTATTTCCATGTGCCTCATGGGGTTTCCAATGCGGCCCTTCTGCCCACGGTGATCGAATTCAGCATTCCCGGGAACCCGAAGAAATATGCGGATATTGCCGGGGCCATGGGGGAAATCACCGGGGGTCTTTCTCTCCTGGACGCCGCCTATCTGGCGGCTGAGGGGGCCCGCAGGCTGAATGACGACTTGAAAGTTCCCCCTCTCAGAGGGCTCGGCGTGGAGGAGAAGAAATTCAACGCCGTGGTCAAGCAGATGGCCGCCGACGCCATCGCCAGCGGAAGCCCGGGGAATAATCCCCGCAAGGCCACGGAGGAGGAGATTGTGGAGCTCTACCAAAAAGCGTACTAAAGATAGAGCCTGATGGATATCCAGACCAGGTTGGCCCTGAATATCATTTAACCGGCGAGCGATATGACAACCCTTTAGAGATCATGGCTTGTTCGGGAAGCCGAAAGAAAATGCAGAATATTTTGGGACCATACACTCGGAGGCTATCAGCGGTAGGAACAGTGATAAAAGCATCAGATGGAAATATGATTTCCTGATTTAAGGGAGCGTTTTGAGGATCAAAACCCGTGCACCCCTGGATCGGATTCTGGGCCTTTGCCGGGAGGTGTCTTTCCCGAATCCCGCCCCGTTGGGCGATCTGCTCCGGATCCTGATGGAGGAAGCGCCGGCACTGAAGCCGTACGCGGGTTTCGGTCCTCGGGATGGGCAACCGTACGGATTGCTGGTGTGGCGGGGTGGAAAGTTGCTTCCCCTTTCGGACACCATGAACCCGACGGATGAATTGGAAATGATACCCACAGGTGGGCAAAGGGGAAAGGGTTTCCTCCTGGGGCAATGGGTCCCTCGGCACGCAGGGCAGCCTGCCTGTCACTCGATCCAATCCATCCCGCTCGCTATCGGACCCTGCGCGATTCTCCTGCCCAGTATTTTTCCCTCAGCTCCCGCTTCAGCACTTTCCCGTAGGCATTCTTGGGGATGGCGTCGACGAACTCCACAGACTTGGGTTTTTTGTAGCCGGCCATGTGATCCTTGCAGAAGTTGATGATCTCCTCCTGGGTGGCTTCCTTTCCTTCCCGCAAAGCCACAAAAGCCTTGATCGCCTCCCCCCAGGTTTCATCCGGGACTCCGATCACCGCCGTTTCCAGGACTGCCGGATGCCGGAGGATCACGTCTTCGATCTCCCGGGAATAGATGTTTTCCCCCCCGCTGATGATCATGTCCTTGGCCCGGTCGAGAATGTACACATATCCCTTTTCATCCATGATTCCCAGGTCCCCGGTGTGCAGCCATCCCCCCCGGAGCGTCTCGGCGGTGGCCTTGGGGTTCCGCCAGTAGCCCTTCATCACCACCTCTCCCCGGGACACGATTTCTCCCATCTGCCCCGGCGGGAGTTCCCGGTCGTCATCGTCAAAGATCCGGACTTCCAGGTCGGTGCGGGGGATCCCCGCCGAAGTCAGGCGTTTCATTTGCTCTTCAGTCCCCTCCAGCAGATGTTCTTCCTTCCGCAGGTAGGAAATGGTCATGGGGGATTCCGCCTGCCCATAGAGCTGGACGAACACCTGCCCCCATTTCCGGACTGCCGCCTTGAGGTCCTCCACGTAGATTGGGGCGCCCCCGTAGTTGATGCATTTCATGGAACGGAGGTCATAGTTGTCGAACTCCGGCGATAGGATAAGGCGCTTGATCATGGCCGGGGCCATGAACATGTTGGTCACCTTCCTCCGCTGGATGTCCTCGAAAACCGCCTTGGGGTCGAAAGCTTTCGATTTCAGGATGACATTGGCCGCTCCCTTGGCCACGTTGGGAATGCTGTATAAGCCGCTGCCGTGACTCAGGGGGGCCGCATGCAGGGCTGCGTCCTCCGGGCCCAGGGGGCTCATGTCGGAGAAAAAGTTCATGGTCATCATCATGATGACATGGTGGGTCAGCATGGCGCCCTTGGGCTGTCCCGTGGTCCCGGAAGTGTAGAAGAGCCAGGCCAGGTCGTCCCGCTCCACGGTCACATCTTCAAACTGGGGGGATTTTCCTTCGAGAAGTTTTTCATAGGCCAGCATCCCTTCCAGGGGCTCGCTGATGCAGATGAAATGTTTGACCTTCGGCATCTCCTTCCGGAGGGCGTGCAGAGAGTCACGGAAGTCTTCCCCCACCACCAGGGCCACCGCTTCGGAGTTGTCGATGATAAAGGCGCATTCCTTCGGATGGAGGCGGAAATTGATGGGCACGGTCCCGATCCCGGCCTTGAAGCAGGCAAAGAGTGTTTCGAGAAATTCGGGGCAGTTATGCAGGAGAATGGCCACGTTTCCCCCCTTCCGGACGCCGAGGGCGGACAGGGCGTTGGCCAGTCGGTTGATTCTCTCATTCGCCTGCTGATAGGTAAGCTCATAGTCGCCGTAGGCAATGGCCAAGCGGTCGGGGAACGTTCGGGCACTCTTGGAAAATAACGTTCCGACATTCATCAGGTTTGCCTCCTTTCCTGTCTTTCCAGAAGGAATTTGAGGAAACCGGTATGATTTCGGACGCGGGAAAATTTGCCACCGGCACGGCAAAGGATCATGAAGCCCAAACCCTGCCGGGAAAACATCCCTTCCCTTTGGGGAGCTCAGGCACGAGAGGATCGATCGGGGGGATCCCCCCGGCTGGGTTATGGGTACGGGACCCACTCCTTCCAAGGGTCCCCGGGAATCGACGCCCCTTCTGAATCCCCAGCGGCCATACAAGGTCGCCGGTATTGCCAAATCGGATTTTCCCTAAGCAAACTTGCAGGTGATCCCCCCATCCACCACGAGCTGCAGGCCGGTCACATACTTGGCCTCTTCGGAGGCCAGGTAAAGGGCCGCGTAGGCCACGTCCCAGCCGTCGCCCATGTGTTTCATGGGGCACTGCTGGTTGCGGATCTCGAACATCTTCTGAATGTCCCCGCCGGCGTAAGCCTCCTTGAGGGGTTCGACGAACATGGGCGTATTCATCAGCCCCGGCAGAATCGCGTTGACCCGGATGTTCTTGGCGGCATACTGCAGGGCCACGCTCTGGGTGAGACCGAGAATCCCGGCTTTGCTGGCCGAATAGGTTACGTAGGGGATGCCGGTGTAGCGGATCCCGGCGATGGAAGAGATGTTGGTGACCACCCCGCCGCCCTGCTTTTCCATGTGGGGCAGCACGTACTTGCAGGTGAGGAACATGCTCTTCAGGTTCACCGCCATCACCTTGTCCCAGGTCTCCTCGCTGACTTCCACCGGTCCGCCCGACACCACAATGCCCACGTTGTTGTGCAGGATGTCGATGCGGCCGTAGGTCTTCAGGCAGCGGTCCACCATGGCCTTCACCTCCCCGGCCTTGGTTACGTCTACCTGCATGATCGTGCAGGCGCCGCCTTCCCTGTCGATGATTCCTTTGGTCTCTTCCGCCGCGGCCAGGTTCACGTCGATGCCGAAGACCCTCGCTCCCTCCCGGGCGAAGAGGACCGACGTTGCCTTTCCGTTTCCCCAGCCCGGGCCGACGGCCCCGACTCCGGTAACGATGGCCACTTTGTTCTTCAAGCGCTCACTCACATCCTTCCTCCTTGGAATATCGGCTTTCTCTTCCAATCACGGACCGGAAGAAGCAAGGCCGCTTGGTTCATGCCCCTTCTTTCCGAAGCTTCTGTTCGTCTCCTGGGACACCCAGCCCCTGCCGGGTTCAGGGCTTGAAGACCAGGGAGGTCTTCCGGGCCGGGCCTTCTCCCTTGGAAACAAAATCGGCCCGCAGCGGCATTCCCACTTTGATCTGGTCCGGTTTCCGGGCATCCAGCCCATTGATCCGGGAAACAGATTTGACCCCTTCTTCCAGCTCCACCACCCCCACGAGATAGGGGTTGTTCCGCCCGAACCCCTCCTGAATCATGAAAGGCGGAGCCACCGAGATGCTGGTGAAAGCCGCGAGCTTGCCCTTGCCCTTGAATTCAAACCATTCCATTTCGCTGCTGTAGCAGGAAATGCAGATCGGCCGGGGGGGCAGGGCCAGGGCCCCGCATTTCTTGCATCGGGAGCCCATGATCTTAAGTTCCTTCAGGTACTGCTCGTAGGAGGTATCATTGAAAGGCCGGTTCTCCATGGGTTTACCTCCTCTCCAGGATGTTGAAGGTACAGGTTCCGCCCGTGCCTCCCAGGTTGTGGGCCGCTCCCACCCGCAGGTTGGGATTGCGGACCTGCCTCTTGCCAGCCTCTCCCCGGAGTTGCAGCCAGACCTCGTAGAGCTGGGCGGCGCCCGTGGCCCCCACCGGATGGCCTTTGCATTTCAGGCCTCCCGAGGTGTTGATGGGCTTGGGGCCGTCGAGGCGGGTCATCCCATCAGCCACGGCCTTGTGTCCCTCCCCGGGCTTCACAAAGCCCAGGTCCTCCATGTGAACGATCTCGGCAATGGAGAAGCAGTCGTGGACTTCGGCAAACTGTATGTCCCGCGGGGTGAGGCCGGACATCTCATAGGCCTCCTTCGCCGCCGCGCGGGTGGCCTCGTAGGTGGTGAGGTCCTCCTTGGCATGGAGGCTGTACCCGCTCCCCTGGCCGATCCCCGTCACATAAACGGGCTTGTCGGTGAATTTCCGGGCCAGGTCTTCGCCCACCAGGAGGAGACAGGCGGCCCCGTCGCTGATGGGACAGCAGTCAAAGAGATGCATGGGCCAGGCCACGGAAGGATTCGCCGCCGGGTCGCTGAGGAAGTCCTTTTCATCTCTCCACTCCGGCACCGGTTCGCCTTTCTTCCGGCACCTTTCGATGCGGGCATTCATGAAATCCCGCACGCTCATGGGGAACTGGGCCTTGGGGTTCAAGGGGGCGTTGCTGTGGCTCTTGATGGTCACGTTGAAGAGCGCCTCCCGGGTGGCCCCGTACTTGGCGAAATAGGCGGTGGCCATGGCTCCGAAAACGGCGGGGAAGGTGTATCCCGTCGCCACTTCGTAAGGGCTCGCCGCCATGCCCAGCCCCTCGGCCACCTCCTCGGTGGTGCAAAGGGACATCTGTTCGAGGCCCCCCACAAGCACCATGTCGTACATCCCCGAAGCGATGGCCAGCACCCCTTCCCGAAAGGCCAGGGCGCTGGAAGCGCAGGCTCCCTCCGTCCGGGTGATCGGCTTAGGTACCTGGCCCAGGAGATCGGCGATGATCGGACCCCAGTGGGCCTGGCGCACAAAAAAGTCGTTGGTGAAATTGCCCACATAAACTGCGTCGATGTCCTTGGGATCGAATCCCTTGTCCACGGACCCGATCATTTCTTCGTAGGCCTCGGCAAAAAAATCCTTGCAGTTTCGGTCTTTGAATAGGCCCAGCTTGGCCAGCCCGCCGCCCACGACCGCAACTCCGCGGGCGAGCTTCCTTTTTCTTCCCATTGTTTCCTCCTTATTGATTGACTTTAGTCGAAATATGCTAAATTTTTGATTCGGAGAATAAAACGAAGAAACCGATCCATTTGGATTCAGCCCTGCACCCTGCTCCCTGCACCCTGCTCCCTGCCCCCTGCACCCTTCCTATGGGGGTCCCTCAGGCCTTCTCTTTCACCAGCTCGATGATCTTCTGGGCCGCCTCGCGCATGAATTTGTAGGTGAGGATGTTCATCCCGGATTCTTCCAGAATCTTCCTGCCCCGCAGGGCATCCACGATTCCCATGGCGTAGCTGTCGCAGCGGGTGATCCCTCCGAACATGTTGATGAAGATCCCTTTCACCTTGGGGTCCGAGCGGAGAAGGCCGAAGGCGTTCCGGATCATATCCTTGGTGGCTCCGGCTCCGGCGTCCAGGAAATTGGCCGGCTCTCCCCCGTAGTACTTCAGGAGGTCCAGGGTGGCCATTCCCAGGCCCGCCCCGTTCACGATGCAGCCGATGTTGCCCGCCAGGTTAATGTAACTCAGGTTCAGCCGGGAAGCCTCCACGTCCCGCGGGTCTTCCTGCTCGATATCCCGCAGGGCCATCAGTTCCGGGTGCCGGTAAAGGGCATTGTCGTCGATGTTCATCTTGGCGTCCAGGGCCACCAGTTCTCCACGGGTGGTCAGGGCCAGGGGATTGATTTCCGCCAGGGAACAGTCGCAGTCTATGAAAGACCGGACCAGAGAGCTGCTCACGGCCGCCCCCTTGCCGATCACCGGGCCCTGGAGGCCCATGTCCAGGGCCAGCTTGCGCCCCTGGAAATTGGTAAACCCGCATCCCGACTCCACCGCCACCTGGTGGACTTTCTCCGGGGCCCTCCGGCTGACCTCCTCGATCTCCACCCCGCCTTCCGAGCAGCCGATGACCACCACCTTTCCAATGGTGCGGTCGATGGTCACCCCCAGGTAAAACTCCTTTTCAATCGGAAGAGCCTCTTCCACCAGAACCCGGCTGATCGGCTTCCCCTGCGGACCGCTCTGGGGGGTTACCAGCCTGGTACCGAACATGGCCCTGGCGATTTCGCGGACTTCCGCCGGGTCTTCGGCCTTCCGGATTCCCCCGGCCTTTCCCCGGCCGCCGGCGTGGACCTGGGCCTTGACGACAAAGGGTCCCATGCCGATCCCCTGGGCCGCAGCTTCGGCATCCCGGAGGTCAAAGGAGACATGCCCCCGGGGGATCTTCACCCCGTGCCGGGAAAGAATCTCCTTGGCCTGGTATTCATGGATGTTCATCGCATCCCCTCCATCCTCCCCCGAATTAATCCCGAAGTTCGTAGGGGCGTTTCTCGTAGAGTCGGGTCTCCGACGCGAACCGCCCCTACCCGAACGACGGCCAGTTTCTCTCCCGTAGGGGCGGGTTTCAAACCTGCCCCTACAAACCCGAAACTTTCTTTAATACCTTTCCCCCACCAGCTTCTTCTTCAATTCTCCGATGGCCCAGGTGGGGTTCAGGGACTTGGGGCAGATGGTGCAGTTGAAGATGGTGTGGCAGCGCCACAGCCCGTAACGGGTGTTCAGAACCGGCACCCTCTCGGCAAACCCCTCATCCCGGGAATCAAAGACATACCGGTAGGCCTTGAGCAGCGCCGCCGGCCCGAGGAAGTCCGGGTTGGCCCAGTAGGAGGGACAGGAGGAAGTGCAGGCGGCGTGCCGGCGACCAGGTAGGGTTTCACCTTTTCCAGTTTCTGGAAGAAATCGTCCATGTCCACCGCCAGGTCCTTGATCACCTTAAAATGCCTCAAGGGCTCGATCTCGATCGTCCCGCCGCCCAGGGATTTCACCTGGGTCTCGCAGGCCAGCTTGTTGAGCCCGTTGATGGTCATGGCGCAGGACCCACAGATGCCGTGGCGGCAGGAGCGGCGGAAGGTGAGGCCGCTGTCCTGCCTCCACTTAATCTCGCACAGGACATCCAGGATATTCATCCCCTCCTGAACGTCCACCTCGTAGGTCTTGTAGTAGGGGGCCTTGTCCTCTTCGGGGTTGAAGTAGATCTTAAAGGTCTGCATCATGTTTCACTCCTTCGAATGGGTTTCCGTGATCGGTCTCACCCCCACCCCTGCCCTCCCCCATCGAGGGGGAGGGGCTTTTATACATACCCCCTCCCCTGGCGGGAGGGGGTGGGGGGAGGGGGAAAAATGGCCTAGAACTTTCTCTCCTCGGGCTTGTACCTGGTAATCACCACCGGCTTGTAATCCAGGCGGATTCCCGAATCCGTCTTCCAGGCCAGGGTGTGTTTCAGCCAGTTCACATCATCCCGTTTGGGATAATCCTTGCGGGAGTGGGCGCCACGGCTCTCGGTCCGGGCCAAGCCGCCCACCACGATGGTCTCCGCAAAATCCAGCATGTTTCCCAGTTCGATCACGTCCGTAAGATCGGTGTTGAAGAAACAGTTTCCTTTATATCCGACCGGAACTTTCTGAAACCTTTCTTCCAGGGATTTGATGATCTCCAGCTGTTTTTTCAAAAGCTTTTCTTCCCGGAAAACTCCGCAATTGACCATCATGGTCTGCTGCAGTTCGTCCCGGATGGCCGCCGGACTTTCATCCCCCTTCCGGGTTAGGAAACCTTCGATCTTGGCTCTTCCCCGCTCCAGTGCATCTTTGGGCAGAGGTGCTTTCTCTCCGCCCCCCTGGATGTACCGGACCATGGAGCGGCCGGTTCTCCTCCCGTACACGGAGCAGTCCATGGTGGAATTGCAGCCCAGGCGGTTGGCCCCGTGGTTCGACACGCAAGCGCATTCTCCGGCGGCATAGAACCCCGTTACCGGCGTGTTCTTGGGGTCCATGACCACCTGTCCGTCTACATTCGTAGGGATGCCGCCCATGGCATAATGAGCCGTGGGCAGGATGGGGACGAAATCCGTGATCGCGTCGATTCCGGCGAACTTCAGGATGAGTTCGTGAATCTGGGGGAGTTTCTCCATGATCGCCTGCTTTCCCAGGTGGCGCAAATCCAGATGGACGTACCCTTTTCCCCCGATTCCGCGGCCTTCGTTGATCTCCGTCTGGATCGACCGCGAAACTACGTCCCTCGGGGAGAGCTCCATCTTGGCCGGAGCATACTTCTCCATAAATCGTTTGCCTTCACTGTTGACGAGATAGCCGCCCTCGCCCCGGGCCCCCTCGGTCACCAGAACCCCGGAAGGATAAAGCCCGGTGGGGTGAAACTGGACGAATTCCATGTCTTCCAGCGGCAGGCCCGCCTGCAGGACGAGGGCCATCCCATCCCCGGTGTTGGAAAGGGAATTGGTATTGACTTTCCAGGCCCGGGCGTATCCTCCGGTGGCAAACATCACGGTCTTGGCGTGGAACACATGGAGTCCGCCGTTTTTCATGTCCCAGGCCACCACGCCACTGCAGACATTGTTTTCCACCAGGAGGTTGAGGATGAAGTACTCCGGGTAGAAACGCACCCCATTCTTGATGCCCTGCTCATAAAGGGTATGGAGCATGGCATGGCCGGTACGGTCGGCCGCATAGCAGGCCCGACGGACCGGGCCTTTGGCAAAGTTGCTGTAGTGCCCGCCGAAAGCGCGCTGGGCCATCTTTCCTCCTTCGGTTCGGCTGAAGGGGCATCCCAAATGCTCCAGCTCATAAGCGACTTCCACGGCTTCCCGGACCAAGATCTCCTGGGCATCCTGATCGCCGAGGTAGTCGCTTCCCCGGACGGTATCGTACAAATGCCACTCCCAGTTGTCTTCTTCCATGTTCCCCAGAGAGGCTGCAGTCCCGCCCTGGGCGGAGATGGAATGCGAGCGGGTGGGGTAGACCTTGGAAAGAACCGCGGTATCGACCGATCGACTGGACACCAGGGCGGCGTAAAGACCGGCGATCCCCGCCCCGACAATCACCACATCATGTTCATGAACCATTTGATCCTCCAGAAAAATAGCGGTCAGCGATCAGCTTTCAGCAGCCAGCGAAGGAAGCTTTAGCTGAAGGCTGACAGCTGATGGCTGATAGCTGCCTTTATGTGCCGAAAGGTACCAAAGTGACGAACCCCAGGATGAGGAAGGAGACCCCCACGATCCAGGCCACTCCGAAGAGGGTCACCCGGAGCCCGTTGCTATGGACATAGTCCTCCACCATGAGCCAGAACCCGTTCAGGATATGGTAGAGGAGCAGGATCAAGAACCCCACGTGGAAGAATTTCCAGAAGGGGCTTCCCAGGTCCACGGGGGACACCCCGAAATGGACGGCCCCTATGTGGACGACCAGGATGACGGCAATGAGAATCCCAGTGATCCGCTGGAACAGCCAGTGAAACGCACCGGAATGATGAGATGTAGGCAAGGCCATTTCTCTTCCCTCCTAAATCGCTGAAAGGCTGGCCACGAAAAGGACCAGCCCGATGACCATCATCACCCAAAAGAGCTTCTTGTGGTAGAGAGCCCCGTTTCCGAAGTCGATGAACAGCTCCCGGATTCCGTTCAGGGTGTGGTAGATCAGGAAGGCCAGGAGAACCACCACCACCGCCTTGTGGGTCAGCCAGTCGTAAATGCTCGCCAGCCCCTCCTGCTCGTACTTCATCCCGAACTGGGCCAGGATGTGGAGCAGGAGATAGATCCCCACGGCGGCCCCGGTGATACGGTGGATCAACCAGGCCATAGCCCCGGTTTGCCATTTGTATCGCATTGATTCTCTCCTTGTGAAATAGCGATCAGCTTTCAGCGGTCAGCTATCAGCTAGGGCGTTTTTGCTGAAAGCTGATGGCTGAGCGCTGATCGCTGCTTTTTTTACCTCGCGTACTGCGCCATGCCCTGCTGGTACAGGTCGTTTCCCTTGGTGTCGTTCACTACGATGGCTGGAAAATCCACCACTTCCAGCCGGTTGATGGCCTCCGGCCCGAGGTCCTCATAGGCCACGACCTGGGCCTTCTTGACAGATTTGGCCAGGAGGGCTCCCGCCCCTCCCGTGGCCGCCAAGTATACGGCCTTGTACTTCTTCATCGCCTCGATGACCTCTTTCTTGCGCATGCCCTTCCCGATCATCCCCTTGAGACCGATCTCCATCAGCCTGGGGGAATAGGCATCCATGCGCCCGCTGGTCGTGGGCCCGGCGGACCCGATCGCATGGCCGGGCTTGGCCGGGGCCGGCCCTACGTAATAGATGATCTGCCCCTTGAGGTCAACCGGAAGAGGCTTTCCCTCTTTCAATAAGTCGGTGAGTCGCTTATGGGCGGCGTCCCTTCCGGTGTAGATGACCCCGGTGATCAAAACCTTATCCCCGGCTTTCAATTTTTCCACGTCCGCGTCGGTCAGGGGAGTTTTCAGTCGAATCGGTTCGCTCATTCTTCCACCTCCTTCAGATCACGGCTTCTTGATGCCGGTGAGCGTGGCAGTTCAGGTTTACGGCCATGGGAAAGCTGGCGATATGGCAGGGAATCAGCTCCACGTTCACGGCCAGGGCGGTAATCCTTCCCCCCAGCCCCTGGGGACCGATGCCCAGGTTGTTGATCCGGGTCAAAAGCTCTTCTTCCATCGCTGCCAGCTGCGGGTCCGGGTTCTTCTTCCCCAGGGGGCGCATCAGGGCCTTTTTGGCCGTCAGGGCAACCTCTTCAAAAGTTCCCCCCACGCCCACGCCCACGACGACCGGCGGGCAGGGGTTGGAGCCGGCCTGTTTGACCCATTCCACCACCCGGTTTTTGACCCCTTCGATTCCCTCCGAGGGGCTGAGCATGACCACCGTGGACATGTTCTCCGCCCCTCCCCCTTTGGGGGCCAGGAGGATCTTGATCTTATCCCCGGGGACCAAGGACAGGTGGATGATGGCCGGGGTGTTGTCCTTGGTATTGACCCGGGTGAAAGGATGGCAGGAGGACTTGCGGAGATACCCCTCCTTGTATCCCTGCCGGACCCCTTCGTGGATCGCCTCATTGAAATCCCCCCCGACGATGTGCACCTCCTGGCCCAGCTCCACAAAGAGGACGGCCAGACCCGTATCCTGACAGATGGCCACCTGCTCTTCCCGGGCGATGCGGATATTCTCCTTGAGCTGCTGGAAGACCTCTTTCCCCACGGGGGATTCTTCTTTCTTCTCCCCCTCGTCCAGCGCCTTCAGAACATCCTCTGTCAGGTAATAGTTGGAATCGATGCACATCTTTCTCACGACTTCGGTAATTTTTTGGGCATTGACCTCGCGCATCATAACCTCCTTCCCATACTTCCCGGGGACCCGCCCCGATGTTTTCCCCGACCGGGTCCCCGTTTTTTTCTTTTCCTCTTGCCTCGAGGCCCGGAAAGCCGGTCCTCGAGTTACACCCCTACCTTGACGGTCCTCAAGTCCCGCCGGGGCCGGACAGTCGCTTCCTTATTCTTTATACCCCGCGATGATCCCCTTCTCCATCAGGATCGTTGTTTCCATCCGGGCCTTGCGGATCTTTGCCTCGGCGATCTCCATGAGTTTCTCTTTGGGCAGCTTGATCCGGGCCACTTTCTGTTCGATGGCTTTGAGGCCCACTTTCACCGCCTGCCGGGGAAAGACTTCCCACTCGTCCATCTTGGGCAGGAGATAATCCTTCTTCAGGCCCTTGTCCTCGGCGCACTTGGCCAGCTCCATCGCCGACTCGATGCACATCTCGTCGGTGATGGTTGTGGCCATGACATCCAGGGTGCCCCGAAAGATGGCCGGAAAACAGAGGGAGTTATTCACCTGGTTGGGGAAATCGGACCGGCCCGTGGCAACGACCTTGGCCCCCGCCTCTTCCGCCTCCCAGGGATAGATCTCGGGGATGGGGTTGGCACAGGCGAACATGATGGCGTCCTTGGCCATCTTCTTGACCCACTCCTTCTTGATGACGTCGGGGCCGGACTTGGCCAGCGCCACGACGGCATCCGCCCCTTCCATGGCTTCGGCAATGTTCCCCTTGCGCTGCTCGGCGTTGGTGATCTGGCAGAAGCGCAGTTTTTCCTTGTAGTCCGGGGGGATGTCCGTTCTGCCCTTGTGCAGGGTCCCCTTCGAATCCACCATGATGAGCTTGGCCGGATTTACGCCGTAGGCGAGCATAACCCGGGCGCAGGCGACGTTCGCCGCCCCGGAACCGATGAGGGTGATGCGGGCGTCTTTGATATTTTTCTTGACGATCTTGAAGGCGTTGATCAAGCCGGCCAGGGTCACCGCCGCGGTTCCCTGCTGGTCGTCGTGCCAGACGGGAATCTTGGCCTCTTTCCGCAGGGTGTCCAGGATGTGGAAGCACTTGGGCTGGGAGAGGTCCTCCAGGTTGATTCCCCCGAAGCAGGGGGAGATGAGTTTAACCGTCTTGATGATCTCCTCGGCGTCCTTCGTGTCCAGGCAGATCGGCCAGGCATCGACTCCGCCCAGGTATTTGAACAGGATGGCCTTTCCTTCCATGACCGGAATGGCCGCTTCCGGGCCGATGTCCCCCAGGCCCAGGACGCGGGTCCCGTCGGAAACGACCGCTACCATATTGGCCTTGTTGGTGTGCTCGAAGACTTTCTCCGGATGGGCCTCGATGTCCCGGCAGGCCGCCGCCACTCCCGGGGTGTACCAGATGGCGAAATCATCGAAGTCGCGCACCGCACACTTCAGGGTGGACATGATTTTCCCCTTGAAGAAGGGGTGCATCTTCAACGCGTCGGCCGACGGCTTCTTGGACTTCTCCAGCAATTGTTCCTTGGTCAGCATGTTTTCCTCCTTTTGATTTCCCTGCTGCATTCAATGCCGCAAGTGTAATATGTTTGCTCGTTTCCCCCCGTTGGCCATCGGGAGAAAGTCACCGTTCACTCAATTCCAGCAGGACCCCGTTGGTGGATTTGGGATGGATAAAGGCGATCTTCGCTCCTCCTGCACCTCTCCTCGGTTTTTCGTCGATCAGCCGGACCCCCTTTTCTTTCAGTTCTTTCAGCGCCTGCTCGATGTTGTCCACCCGCAGGGAGATGTGCTGGATTCCCTCGCCCCGGCTCTCGATGAACTTGGCAATGGCCCCGTCTGGGGCCGTGGACTCCAGGATTTCGATCTCGCTCTCTCCCACGGGGAGGAAGGCCGTGGTGGCCTTCTGCTCTTCCACCGTCTCCCGCCCTTCGATGGGCAGTCCCAGAATCGCGTTCCAGAAAGGAGCCACCTGGTCGATGGACTTCGCCGCAATCCCGATGTGGTCAATCTTCAAAATTTTCATCCTCCCCCTCCGTTCCGACCGCCGACCGCAGACCGCCGACGGCCGATCAAAAGCAACCCATCTTACGGTCCGCGGTCGGCCGTCCGCGGTCAACGGCCTGTGTTCTTCCTTTTCGGTCCGCCGTCCGCTGTCATCGGCCAGAAACAATTGCTTTCTGTTTCCAGGGATGTGCCCTTTTGTTTTACGGCTTTGGTCTTTCCTCTTTGCTCTCTGCTCTATGCTCTATGCTCTATGCTCTTTGCTCTTCAAACCTTCACCGCCGACTCGTACTCCCCGAACACGCTCCGCAGGGCGTCGCAGATCTCCCCCAGGGTGCAGTAGGCCCGGA
>Ga0111180_1129_pt1 | contig 17509 bp, 15 predicted proteins | sample DeeMarSWOR324_28_FD_80237 | JGI IMG/M metagenome (GOLD analysis project Ga0111180, IMG submission 80237) | Deltaproteobacteria bacterium SM23_61
AGGCTTTCCCTGGCTGGCGTGGGAAAGGGAGACCGGATCGCCTTTTTCTTTGCCCTGGGGATCTATGCCACCACCATGACTCTCTGGGGCCTCCGGCTCCTGGGCGCCCTTCCCATTGACATTGATGCCCGGGCCGGGACCGACCTTTTTACCAGGTTTATCGGCCTAACCCGCCCGACCTACATGGCCTGCACCCCGTCCCTCGCAGAATACCTCGTCCGAAAAACCCCTGAGCTATTGGGTCATGAAGTGAGGGATTTTAAATACAAGGGGGTGCTTACTACGGGTGAAGTGGGCATCGCTATTCCCGAGATCAAAAAGAGGTTGGAATCCGCTTATGGATGCCGCTTCTATGACTACTGGGCTCCGTGCGGGAATGCACCGGCGATTTCCTGCGATGCGGAGGGGTATTATGGCATGCACGCCGTCGCCCCGGATGTGTGCACCAGCTTTGATGATCTGGTGGACCCCGTAACCAAGCAGCCCGTGGATGCGGACGTGGACGGAGCCGTAGGGGAAATGGTCCAGACCAATTTGCAGCGAGAGGCCTGCCCCGTGGTTAAGTATGCCTATGGGGATATCGTCCAGCTCTTCTTGAAAGAGTGTCCGGGATGCGGATTCAAGGGGAGACGGATCAAAGTGATCGGGCGTTCCGACGACATGCTAATTATCAAGGGGGTCAATGTCTACCCCGGGCCCATCAAAGATGTTATCAACCAATTCATTCCCGACGTAACCGGAGAGATGCGGATCGTCCTGGAACATCCACCTCCCAGGGTCGTGCCTCCCTTGAGGCTGAAGATCGAATACGGAAAGGGCATGGCCAATGCTGACCTGCCTGACCTGGCAGAGAAGATCGCCACGGAGCTTCACAACAAAATCAAGGTACGGCCGGTGATCGAGTTCGTTGAGCCGGGGAGTCTCCCCAAAGAGACCCGGAAGACCCCTATCTTTGAAAAGAAATACGAATCCTAGTCCAAGAGGTCCCTGCAGTCAAGGACTCTACCGAAAGGATGCCCGAGGGTTTGAGGAGAGCCGAAAAAAAACTGGCCTCGGGATCGAAACTGAATGATCGATACGCGCAGAATTTAGAGGAAGTTTGACCGACTGCAGCACGGCGTGAAAATTCAGAACTCCTGCTATTTTATGGCAGATATCCGGTCGCTTTCGTTTCTCCGATTCTCACCCTTTTAATTCAACTATCTGTTTCGTAAGCTCAGGCAAAACCTTTAGCACGTCGTCCACAATTCCATAGTCAGCAATATCGAAGATGGGCGCTCGGCTATCTTTGTTGATAGCGACAATCATCCGGGAGCCCTTCATCCCCACCATATGCTGGAAAGCCCCGCTGATGCCAATCGCCATATACAGCTTCGGCTTAACTGTTTTGCCGGACAAGCCCACCTGCCGCTCCGCAGATAGCCAGCCGTTATCAATTACCGGTCTGGAGCAGGCGACCACTGCCCCCAGTGCTTCGGCTAAGCTCTCGGCGATTTTTATGTTTTCCTTTTCCTTTATCCCTCTCCCAACGGAAACTAAAATATCTGACTGGGTAATATCCACGCCGCGAGATGGCTGTTCTATATAGCCCTGAAATTGCTTGTAGGGAAACGCTTCATCCCAAGAAACATCTATTTCCTCGACTTTTCCCCGTTTATTGCACTCTTCGGCTGTAAATTCGCCGACTCGACCGGTAATGATAACCGTATCAACCTGGGTGAACGACAATTGGGCATTCACCTTGCCATTGTAGATTGAACGGGTTACCGAAATAGCGCCATTTTCTATCCCTATGCTGATACAGTCAGTGGCTAGCGGAGCATTCACCGCAACTGCCAGTGCCGGCGCCAAATCCATACCAAAAGAGCTGTGCCCGATCAGTACCAGCCTCGGTTTTCTCTCTTTTATGATAGAAGTCAATACCTTCTGGCAGGGTTCAGCCAGAGATTCACCTGCTTTGTCATTTCTTGCCACTAAGACTCTGTCCGCCCATCTGGCCAGCCTTTCCGCATAACCGCTCGCAACCCTGCCCATAACCACGGCAACCAGTTCATCCCCCGTCTGGTCGCATAATTGCCGTCCTTTGCTGAGCATTTGCAGGGAGACCTCAGCCAGGGACTGCTTTCTGTGTTCTATTGCTACGAGGATTTCAGCCATTTAAAAGATCCCTGCACTCTGCAGGATTTTCGCCAGTTTTGCCGCCGACTCTCCGGGTGAGCCGGATAGCAATTCTGCCTTCTTGCCTTTCGGGGGCAGCTCCATTTTCTCCAGTTTGAGCTTCGGGATGATCCCTTCCCGAGACAGGCCTATATCTCCAAGCGACAGTACTTGAATTTCCATCTTCGTAGCTCGCCGGATGCCGCTCAAAGAGATATACCTAGGCTGGTTTATCCCTGTCTGAATGGTCAATAGCGCCGGAAGCTCAATCGTGTAGGATTCCAGTGTCCCCTCTTCAAGCTCTCTACGGATGCGCAAATTTTTCTCTCCAGGCTCCATTCCGACCACCAGAGCGGCATGAGGAATGCCCAGCATCTCGGCAACCGTCACCCCGAGTTGACCACTGCCGAAATCTTCTGATTGCGCCCCGAGAAGAAGGAGGTCAAAGGGCAGGGGTTTGATAACTGCCTTGAGAATCAGAGCTACCGCGTTTGGCTCCAGGCTGGACACATCCTCGTCGATACGGATAGCTTTATCAGCTCCCATAGCCAACGCTCTTCTCAGCACGTCATTCCAATCTTTGTTCCCTACGGTAACCGCGGTAAAAGTTCCGCCCAGCTTTTCCTTAAGCTGTGCGGCCGCCTCCAGTACATATTCATCCCAGTTATTAATCTTGAAGGTAAGCCCAGCCCTCTCGATATCCATTCCAGAGGCATCAATCTTGATGGCATCCGCCTCTGAGGTATCAGGCACGCGTTTGATGAAGGCGATGGTATCCATACTATTTTAGATCGTAAGTTTCATTCACCATCTCGGCGATATCTTTCACCGCAAGACTGCCTTCAAGTCCCTCTGCTTTCACCGCATCTTCAAACATGGTCAGGCAATTGGGGCAGGCTACGGAAAGAACATTTACCCCTGTTTTATGGGCTTCCCTGACTCTGCGTCTTGCCGGACTGTCCTCGCTACCGCCCAGGGAATCCAGGTAAAAATTCCCACCGCCCCCACCACAGCAGAGGGCCCCATCCTTCGTTTTTTCCATCTCTATCAATTCAATGCCCGGAATGGAGGTAAGGATTGCCCTGGGGGCATCGTACTCCCCATTCCAGCGACCGAGGAAACATGGATCGTGGTACGTTACTCTGGTATTCAGTTTTCCGGAGAACCTCAATTTGCCTTCTTGAATGAGATTCTGAAGAAGTTGGGTGTAATGTAAGACTTCGAAACTGCCATCATACTTCGGATAGTCGTTTTTCATGGCGTTGTACGAATGGGGAGAAAGGGTAACAATTTTTTTCACGCCCAGACTCTTGAATCGGGCGATGTTATCCTCCGCCAGCATCTCAAAAAGCGCTTCCTCCCCGAGTTTACTCACCTCATTCCCGTCGCAGTTTTCTTCATTCCCCAGAACCCCGAAGGAAACGCCCGCTTTTTGCAGAACTTTGGCCAAAGCTCTGGCCGTTTGCTGTGCCCTGGTATCATAAGAGCCCTCGCAACCGACATAATACAGGTAATCCTGCCCCCGATATGGCTCCACGCCGGTTCCTTCCAGACACTCACCCCTGGGTTCCCCTGCCGTTGAATATTCTCCAGAAATTCCTTGACCGCGGCCGGTATCTTACCCAATTCCACCATTTCGCTTTTTGCGGCGGTAATCATATTGAGGATATCCACGTTAAAACGGAGGGGGCATTTGATTTCACAGTTTTTACAGGCGGTGCAGGAGTAGAGGATCTGAGCAAGGTGTTCGGTCCATTGAATATCCCCGCTCAGCCAGGCTCGGGTCAACCATAATCTGCCCCCACAGGAATAAGTCTCCAGACGGAATCGGGCATAAGCCGGACAGTTATTCACATCCGTCCAATCCGTTGGAAACTTACAATAACCACACCGGAAGCAGCGGTGAATCGTATCCGCATATTTGAAATCGGCGAGCGTCATCAACCTACCTCCCAATTCCCAGGATTCATAATTCCATTCGGGTCAAGAAGTTGCTTCACCTTTTTCATAAGATTGAGCGTATTGGGGTCAAGTCTTTCTTTCACCAGCTCCTGTCCGTAAAGCCCCGGCTTCCAAATGGTCCCTCCTAGCTCCAGAACGAGGTGGTCTGTTTCGTGCAGGGCTTCCCTTGAATGCCGGATCGTTTCCGGGTCCGCCCGATTGAATGCGTATGTCCAGGAGAACATCATCGAATGGGCCGCGCCGATACAACGACCCAGCACCGTGTAGGGAATCTCGTGTTTTTCGGAAATCTCACGGCCTCGACGGTAGCATTCCGGGTACCGCTCTACCGGCATAATACTCCCGACATATTCAAATCCGCCGCCTTTTCTCCAATCGGAAGTCTTGGAAATCTGCGGTCTTTCTAATCCTCTGGTGAAGCCCAAAAAACCGCCGACTCCTTTATGAATATATTCACCCAGCGCATCATCCCAGACCATCTCCTGCTTGAATTCCAGTTCCTTTTCTGAATCTGCCGCCAGATTGACGGTAATGGTCTGGAGTCCACTGGTAATCGGCGGTATTGCCTGGCTGAAAGCAACGATATCCTCGGTCATCTGGGTATGAGTGAGTTTGCGCATAATCTCCGGAACCAGTTCTTCATCTTCAACCACGAATTGCCCCGCTCCCCTTATTTTTTTACAAGGGAAGAGTCTGAGCGAAATCTTGGTAATGACGCCCGTTGTGCCTAACCACCCGAGAAAAAGCCCTACATCAGGTAAGGGGTGCTGGGTGAACCAGCTGGCGCCGATAGAACAGGAACCGAATTGGCAAACCTCACCGGTCGGTAATACAACCTCCAGGCCGTTGATCATATCGCTGTTAAAGCCATAGGGTGAAGCGAGGTCACCCTGTCCATGGATTGCCACATTGCCGGCGATGGTCGCCGCCGGGGGGGCCCCCGGCTCGGAGTGCGTCAATGTCGGGTGATGTCTTTCCAGATAGGCGGTTAGTTGACCCTGGGAAACCCCGCTTTCGACCAGAGCGTAGCGGGCCGTCTCGCTTACTTCGAGGATACTGTCCATCCTTTTCATATCCAGGGCAATCCCTCCCTTAAAAGGGACAGCCAGCCCGGCTAAAGACATTCCCCCCCCGAGGGGAACCACCGGCACCCTTTCCTTGTTGGCCAGCTTAAGAATTTCCTGTATTTCCGCTGTTGTCCTTGGAGAAACCACGTAATCCGGGCGATGAGGCTCTGTGGTTCCCAGGTCGTAGGAATAGATAAAGAGTTCTTCTGGTTGATTGGAGGCGTGTCCCGGCCCGACAATTTTCACCAATGATTCGTAAACAGAATTCATCCCATCACCTCCATCCTGCCGGTTTCTCGCCTATGGCCAGACGGCATAAGTCGCTCATAAACATCGGTTTCATCCCGTTCTGTGCCACCATTTCTCCCATCGTGGTGTAGCAGGCGGGACAATTGAAGATACAGACTTCAGCCCCGGCTTTCTTCATATCCTCAATATTTCTTCTCTGCACATCAGCCGCTCGCTTGCGACTGCCTTCCCTCCGCTGCCCTCGAATTGTACCGCCGCAGCATAGCGCATTCCCGTCGACGTATTCCCTTTTCACATGATCGGCCCCGATCAGGTCGAAAATGTCCTGAACAAAGTGATGCTTATCGGGACATAATCGTGCCGAGCAGGGGCGCTGGTAGGCAACCTTGAGGTTTACCGGCTTAATCTCCCCCTTCAGTTCATTCAGCCGGTTGTAGAGATATTCGAAAAGGTGGACTGGTTTGAACGGAACATCCATACCCACCGACGGGCAGTAGGAGGTATAGGTCCCGTAGCACTCATCGTGGAAGCATATTAGATCGGTAATATTATGTTTCCTAATCGTCTCAATAATTTTTGGCAACCTTTCCTTTATTACCGAGGTCCTGGCATAATGTAGGTACATGAGCTGACAGAAGTAATGGAACATCTTGCGGGGATCTGTGGAAATCACCGGGAGGCCCGTAAAGAGTTTCCCCTGTATTAAGTGTAGGAGGTCGGAGAAGACGCCCATATTGAGCGCTCGCCCGTTGATGTTCACGATTTCAGGTTCTCCTCGGAAAGGCACGCCCGTATTTATGCCTCGCCGGATGATAGGTTGAGGTAAAGGTGGGATGTTGAGTTTTTCCTGCTGTTCGACAATCAGATAGAAAGGGTGGTTGTTTACCGGACAATATTCTTCGCAGGCGTAGCAGGTTACACAGTCGTGCAATACAAAAGAGTCCTCACCATGGGCAATTTTCAGGATCTCCCTTTTCGCCGTGTCTCGGTCAATATTCATATACTGACATTTGGTGAGACAGTCCTGTGTTGCGCAACTCAAGCACTGCCGTTCGTCGAATTTCAGTTCATACATCCATCGCCTCCTTGTTCAGATTATACCCGCGGAGATTAAATGTATCGGTTGCTCGATCCTAACCCGCATTTGCTGCAGCAGCCCGGGGGGGAATGAACTTCGTTCCTCTATTTTGAGAAGAACTCGCTTTGGGGTGGGTTGAATATACACAAAAGGAAATTTTGTGTCAAGGGGAATTCCCTTTGGGGGATGTATCATTTCTTGGGTCAGGAAAAAAAGGGGTAGGCCATCGAGTCGTCTCACCACAAGATAACTGATAGTCGGGAATATAAAAACCGACCGCAAAAAACGAATCTCTTGACCAATGACTCCCTCCCCCATCCCTTGGTTCAGGAATCATTCTGAAGATCTTTCTCTCTTTTTGCTTAATGGCTATTCGGATTGGAGGGATCCGGAGGGAAGAACAATCAGAAATGATTTCTACTGAAGTGAACCCCCCTTGCCAAACCTGGTATCTTTTTCGTTGCCACGAACACACTCTGATGTTTCACTTCAGTCCAGCCTTACGCAGGGAGTTCAGCGATCGCTCTGCGTATTCAGGATCTCTCCACCGATGTACTTTCAACTACCCTATCTTAGGAAATTCCCCAATTCATTTTCGTTAAAGGCTATTTGAGAGAACTGTACGCCCTTAGAATTTTACCATCAACTGAGGTAGCCAGAGTATTAACGGAGGGAATAGGACCAATAAGCCCAGCCCAAGGATGATGAGCAAGACAAAGGGGATGATGCCGCGAATAATATGTCCGGTGCTTATCCCCCACTCCGGCTTGGCTATCCCCTTCAAATAGAAGATAGAGTAGGCGAAGGGAGGGGTCATGAAGGACATCTGAAGATTGACGCAAACCATCATGGCAAACCAGAGTGGGTCAAAGCCCAGGGTATGACCGATCGGTGTGATCAAAGGAACCATGATAAAAATAATCCCTATCCAATCAATGAACATTCCCAGGATAAAGATGATAAACATAATTAGGGTAAAGACACCCCATTTCCCTCCAGGGGCGGACAGTAGCAAGCTGGTCACCACATCGCCACCGCCGAGCTTGAGGAAAGCGCCGGTGAACATGGTGGCACCAAAGGCAATGAAGAAAGCCATGCAGGTGACCTTCATTGTTTGAAGAGTAGCTTCTTTAAGGGTTTGCCAATTGAAGCTGCGGTAAGCGATACCCAGCAGCACCGCTGCCACACAACCGACGGAAGCGGCCTCCGTCGGGGCAGCGACACCGAAAAATATGCTCCCTAAAACCGCCATGATTAGAAATACCGGGGGCAGTATTCCGGTCACCAGGATGTTAATCTTTTTAGAAAAGGGGATCGCCCTTTCTTCGACCGGCAATGACGGTGCCGTCGTAGGCGAAAGCCAGCAAAGAATGGCTGTATAGATGATATACAAACCAGCAAGGACGAGACCGGGAATAATAGCTCCTATAAAAAGCTTACCCACCGAAATGCCGGCATTGGGTCCATAGAGCACCAGCATAACACTGGGTGGGATGAGTATGCCCAACGACCCCGCGGCGCAGACAGAGCCACAGGCCAGTTCCCTGCTGTATCTCCTTTTGATCATACTGGGAAGAGCAATAAGCCCCATCGTGATTACGGAAGCAGCGATGACACCGACGCAGGCTGCCAAGAGGACGCCCATCAATATGGTGGCTATTGCTAACCCGCCCCGGAGTCCTCCGAACCACGTGTAGAGGCCTCCGTAGAGCCTTTCGGCAGCTCCCGACTTTTCCACGACCACCCCCATAAATACAAACATCGGCAGCGCGAGTAGGACATAGTCGGTCACAAATGTCAGGAGTCGTATTCTAAATAGGTTGAATATCGGCTCCCCCACAGACAGAAAGCCGATAATCATGGCTACGCCACCGAGAACGATGCCCAAGGAATACCCGAGAAAGATGCCAACGAGTGCGCCGCCAAACATCAAAATGGTTATTAACTCAGGACTCATTTCTACCATGGCTCACCTCCTCCTCGGATCAGCGACATGACATCCTTGAGGAAGTTGGCCACACCCTGCAAGAATAGGAGACCAAACCCAAGTGCCACTGCTATCTTAAATGGCCATATGATCGGATACCACGCACTTTCGGTCGCTATCTCATTGACGGAATAAGACCAGAGAGCATGTTCAACCGATACTTTCGTGAGCATAAAGAACAAGGGGAAGAAGAAAATGACGGTCAAGACGATATCGATGATGAGCTTAACTTTGGTTGGAAACCTGGAGTATATTAAATCAACGCTCACATGGCCGCGATGGTAAAGCACGTAGGCAAAGCCGATCATGATTAGGGTCGCTCCAAGCATGTAGCTTAGCTCAAACGACCATATGGTGGGCGCGTTAAAAGCATATCTCATGAACACGTCATAGGCAATACTGATGATCAATGGAACTAGGAGCCATCTCACGGCCCCACCTGACCATTCACTGAGCAAACCTATGGCTTTGTAGATGGTCCGGATAATTTTCATGTAACCCTCTCTTTGATGAGGTTGAACCCCCGTGTTTGGTCAGATCAAATTGGCGTGGCCAAAAGGTTTTTGGGTTAAAACCAGATTCTCGAATTTCTGCTGTGATCTATAATTCAGGGCCGAGCGCAAGCGTTTTTGATCATGGATTTGTTCATTAAAATGGGGAACTCAATTTTCAACATCCTCCAAGGCTGGATATTCCCCAAGATAGACTTCTTCGGCGTCCAGGGTCTTGATAAAACTTTCAACCCCCGGCATGGTCACAAGGGTTCTCCGTGCGGGCCATGCTGATTTGAAACCCACCAGGAAGCGAGGTATGGACGTAATCATCCATCGCAAACCGCCTCTCCCGATCCGAATGATGGATACCCCCGGGAGGAGGATTGCACCTTTGCAGGGATCGATGCAGCGCCTGCAGGCTCAAGCGGCTGTCGATCCGACGAGACAGTCCTTAGCCAATGGCCTTGCGGGAAAAGAGATCCAGACAACCGCCAGATAAACGAAAACTGCTGGCAGGCGGATATACATAATATCTGCGGCCCAGACCTGGTTTGGAGCGGTACGATGGATGATCTGGGCAGGAGTGCTGACGCCTCCCGAAAGCTCCTCAACTACTCGGCGCTTAAACTCAGAGCGAAATTTCCTTTCCGCCCTCAGGACAAGATCTTTTCTGCCCGCTTCAAGGGGGGAAGATCCTGTCTGCTTCTCTGACACATTCTGTCCAGCTCAAGGGGTTCAGTCCAATTTTTTGGTCTGCAGGGAAAAGAGAGCACTCCAACACAGAGGAGCGTTTCGGCAGCCCTAGCGGACATATCGGGCTGCCGAATCTTACCCTCGTCTAGCCCAAGTCATCAGTCATAGATGCTGTAGCGGGGCTGAACAACCTGTAATGGGACTCGGAAGGTCTTAAAAAAAGCGATCTGGTTTTCATAAATCTCTTTGAACTTCGCATCTTTAGCGGCTGTCTTCGCACACCACTCTTTGGATCGCCTGGCGATATCTCGCTGCAGTTCATCACTGACGGTGATAATCTGGGTGCCATATTTCTTGTACTTTTCCATGGCCACGCCATCGTCGTAAGGGGCAAACAGCAGTCGGTGGAGAGCCCACCCAAAGATCTCATCCTTCAGCAGGGTCTGCAGGTTGCCGGGAAGGCTATCCCACTTCTTCTTGTTTGCCAGGAATATGTGGGGGTTATTCGGCGAGTGGATTCCGGGAACGCCAATGTACTTGGTGATCTCGTGGAAGCCCTTTGTCCAGTTAGCAGCGGGAGGGCGAAACTCGAAGGCATCGATAACGCCTCTCTCTGCAGCCGTATAGATCTCGCCCCCGGGTAGGGTAATCACGGAAGCCCCGTAGCTTTTCATGATTTGGGCCCATAGACCGTACGTGCGGAATTTCAGTCCTTTGAGGTCCTTCGCGGTCTCCATCTTGACATTGGAATGGCAGAAGAGTTCTGCCGTGTCGCAGGACATGCCAATCACGTAGCCGAAGTCTTTCATTGCCTCATTACATAGCTTCATGCCATCCCCAACGTAATACCATGCCGTTATTTCAAGTGGGGTGGGGCCGGCTGGGAAGCCTGAGCTGGCCAGCAAATACGCCGAGGGGCCCATACTTCCAACCAGAGGGTAAAGACCGGAATGCCAGATATCGCAGATACCTTGTGGAACGCAGTGCGGAATCCTCCATCCTGAGGCGAGTGCACCAGACGGATGGACGGTGATGTCCAGTTTCCCTTCCGATAGTAATTTTATTCTTTTGAACAGATTCTGAAAGGCTGGCCATTCCGGTTCCCCGGTGGCCATAAATGACTGGCAATCCCACTTATGAATCTTCGGCTGACCATAAGCACCACTCGTCAAGGCCAATAGGGTCAGGATGAAGACCAAACTGCCCCAGATTACCCAAAATCTTTTAGTCATTTTTTCCCCTCCTTTCCGTTCAGTAAGATTTGTATTGCTTCATGCCTCTGAGTGTTTTTGTGTTTTCTACACTGTTTAAAACTGAATTGCATATGGATGTCATAGTTTCAAAAAACCCATAGCCTCTGGCGTTTGCCAATTCTTCCCCCCCCTTTACCGATTGACTTACCCCGGACAAAGAAAGTCCTGATTTCCTTGTCAAGAAATTCACCCGGTCAGAGTCATCCCTAAAGATCCTGAGTCTCTAGATCCCCCGGGCGATGAGATGGTGCAACGCCCCAGGGGCGTCAACTCGTGATCTTCTTGGCATGCAAGTTAGATATCACAAATCCAATCCAAAATAAACTGCAAAAGGAAAGGAGGTCCCCAATTTGAGGTAGTTCCTAGCCTCCCCTACGGTTTGAGGAGTGAAGAGGAGCCTTTGTCGCGGAGCCGGTATAATTCCCATGCCAGGAAAGAACCGCATAACGCGATCCCCACGTATCCGCCGGTGGGCCGCACGAAGACAGCCATCGCTCCCGCGGCAAAGTAAATGATCCTCCGAAAGATTCCCGTGCCCCCCCGGTAATGCAGGTTGAGGCCCAGAATCATGGCGCCCATTCCAAGGCCCGTGGTGAAGAATTCTTTTATGGTTTGCGGGCCCAAGAGGATAATATCCGGGTGGTAGAAAAAAACGAAAGGAAGAAGGACCAGGGCGATTCCGATCTTCATGGAGTACCAGGATATGTGCAGGAAACCGGCCCGGGCGATTCCCGAGGCCACGGCGCAACATGGGGCTACCGGAGGGGTAATCAAGCCGATCATGGCAAAGTAAAAAACGGAAAAATGGGTCACCAGGAGGGGAATGCCCATGTCCAGGAGGACTGGCGCCGCCAAAGTGACGGTCAGAATGTAGGCCGCCACGGTGGTGGCTACCATTCCGAACAGAATGCACAACCCTCCCACAAGCAGGATCAGGATCTCCCGGTTGCCTCCCGCGATTTCGACGATGGCAAAAGAGAGCTTCTGGGCGAGGCCCGTTTGGACCAGCACGGCCACGATGACCCCGATGCAGGCCAGCATCGTGGTAATGGCCGCCGTGGTCTCGGCCCCCGAAACCGCCCCTTTTAGAAAATTGCGGCCGAATCCCTCTCCCGGATCCCGTTTCTTTTCCAAACGGACCGCCTGGCAGATGACCCAGACCACCAGGTATGCCGCGATCATGAAAAACCCGGCAAGCATGACATCCAGCCAGAAGACGCCCATCAGCACTACGAGGACCCCAATCGCCGCAATGAGGGGGAATCCTTCGGAGAGGCTAACCTTTTCCGCCTGGAGGGGGGGGACTTCCTCCGCCACTGCTGCGTCTCGCCTTCCCAGAAACTGCAGGGAATAAAGATAAACAGCCAGGGCCACGCAGGCGTAAAAAATGATAGCCGGAATAAACCCGATGATGACGATTTCCCAGTAGTACTTCCCCAGGTAGCTGGCCATGACAAAGGCGGCCGCCCCCATGACTGGGGGCATGACCTGACCCCCGGAGGAGGCCACGGACTCGATGGCCCCGGCAATCCAGGGAGGAACCCCGTATCTCTTCATGAGGGGAATGGTAAACGACCCAGTGCCCGCCACATTGGCCGCCCCGCTCCCGGAAAACATGCCGAAAGACATGCTGGTGATGACCGCAATCTGGGGAATTCCGTATTGAAACTTCCGGAAGATATGGTAGGAGACCTTTATGATGTAGTCCAGGGACCCGAACCCGGAGGCGATCCCGGCGAAGATCGTGAAAATGGCGATCCAGGTAATCCCGATCTGGGGGAGGGTGCCCAAGACGCCGTCGCCGGCGTTAAACTCGGTGGCGGAGATGACGATAATCCTGGAGATGGACAGCCCTTTATGGTAAAGAAAGCCCGGGAAAACCCAGCCAAAATAAGCGTACACAAGGGCGATCAGGGTGATGGTCGGAAGGATCCGACCGTACACGACCCCCGTGAAAAAGATGGCGAATACCATGAGAACCAGGCCGAAAAAATAATCCATCATCGAGTAATCGCCCATTCTCTCGTAGAGCAGGGAATAGTACTCGTTGCGAAAATAGAAGGCCGCCGCAGCCGCCAGGACCACAACGGGGATCGAGAAGAGCCAGTAATACCTCCGGCCCAGCTTTTGGTCGAAAAAGCCATTCGGCCTCAAGACCAGTAAAGGGTAGATAGACCAAAATGAATTCCACGCGGGTTTCGAACATCAATACGGCGAAAGCAAAGATTCCCAAAACGTAGCCCAGGCAGCATGCCGAGTACCAAAAATCACGGGATAAAAAGGGATGTTTCGTTCGGCTTGCCTTCTCCTCTCGAGCCTTGCTCATCTTTTACTCCTTTGGTCCCCAGAGACGAAAAATTCGGTCTCAAAAACCAACCTTTCCCTTCGTCCTCTCCCCCCCGACGGGAGAGAGGACGGGGGGAAGAAATGACCTCACGGCTGCCCTATTTTCCACGACTGCTTCCAGACTCCCTTTTCTTTTAAATACTTGGCCACTCCCGGATGGACCGGAATCTCGGAAATATTGTTGATGGCAGCCAACTGAATTCCCAGGGGATCCTCGGCGTATTCCTGGAGCATGGCGTGAATCTTGGCCACTTCCCCGGCATTCTCCACAAGGATCTTGAACATTTCATAGGCTTTATCCGTGGAGAGGTTCTTTCCAATATGAAAACCGTAGATATCGTTGACGGTGTTAACCACGGCCGCGCCCACATCCTGGGAAAAGGCTTTCTTGGTCTTCAACGTGCTCGTGCCCACGCCGGCCTTCTTCTTAACGATTTCGGCTTCTTTGGGGCTCTGGGTGACGACCTTGATCTTCACCCGCGAATCCGTCTCCGCCATCCAGGGAATCAGGATATCCCCGTTGACGTACCCGAAAACGGCATCTATGGTTCCCATTTTCAAAGCATCCGGGACCGCCGTGTAGGCGATATCCACAACCTTGATCTTATCCCAGAGCCCGACCGAAACAAGGGCGGCCTTGGGGATTTCATAGACCGCCGAGCCCGGAATGGGAACCATCACCTTTTTCCCGGCCAGGTCGCCCCAATGCTTGATGTCGGTTCGGTCCGCCCGGGTGATCACGAACATTTTCACCAGATAGCAGTACCAGGTCTGGTAGGGCTTTACGGCGCCGGCGGGATAAGGAGATTTGGCGTAGGGCCCCCGGTTCCGGTATAAATCGACGAGGTTCCAAGTCCCGCTGTAGCACCCGTCCAGTTCGCCTTTTCCCATCATTCTTTGGGAAGCGATGGAACCGCCCGTAGGGACCGCTTCGATGTAAAGATCCTTGGCCCGATCGTTGATAATCTTCGCCACTCCGAACAGGGTGACATAGCCGGCACTACCGGCCCGGGAGCTTCCAAAACGCAGGGGGGCCTTTTTTTGGGCCTCCGCATCCGGCGGGAGCAGCAAAACCAACATCGCGATCACGCCCATTGAAACCCCGATGAAATATGCCTTCCTTCTCATTTTCAAACCTCCTCTTTCTGTATTCTCCGGGCGATAATCCCAGAGTGTGACTCCTGCTGCCCAAATCATGTGCTTTACGCTGCGTCCTTTTCTTGCCCTTCCCGTCATAACAGCGTCCGGTCCAGGCTGCGGTACTGAATGGCTTCCGAGATGTGCTGGGCGGCGATGTCTTCGACTTGCTCCAGGTCAGCTATCGTGCGGGCGATCTTGAGGATGCGGGTGTAGGCGCGGGCGGAGAGGCCGAGCTTGTCGATGGCCTGTTCCAGGAGCTTCTTGGAGTTTTCTCCGATCTGGCAGAACTTCTTCAGGTGCCGGGAGGTCATCTGGGCGTTGGAATAAATCTTTTTCCCGGAAAAACGTTCCCGCTGGACTTCCCGCGCCCTGTTCACCCGGGCTTTGATGGTCTCAGAGTCTTCCCCCGAAGTCTCTCCGGTCAGGTCCCGGTATTTCACCGCGGGGACTTCCACGTGGATATCGATCCGGTCCATCAGCGGACCCGATATTTTGGAACGGTAGCGGAGGATCTGGGGCATGGTGCAGGTGCATTCCCGGTTGGCGTCGGTGTAGAACCCGCAGGGGCAAGGGTTCATGGCGGCGATGAGCATGAAGGAGGAGGGGAAGGTTAAAGAGGAGAGAGCCCGGGAGATGGTCACCCTCCCTTCTTCCAGGGGCTGGCGCATGACCTCCAGAACGTTCTTTTTGAACTCGGGCAGCTCATCCAGGAAGAGAACCCCGTTGTGGGAGAGGCTGACCTCTCCTGGCTTGGGAATCTGGCCTCCTCCGATGAGGCCGGCATCGGAGATCGTGTGGTGCGGGGAGCGGAAGGGGCGGATGGCGATGAGAGAGCTGTGGGGGGGAAGCAGGCCCATGACGCTATAGATACGGGTGATTTCGATGGATTCCTCAAAAGAGAGGTCGGGGAGGATCGTGGGAATCCGCTTGGCCAGCATGGTCTTGCCAGCCCCGGGAGGGCCAATCATGATGAGATTATGGCCTCCCGCAGCGGCGATCTCCAGGGCCCGCTTCACGTGCTCCTGGCCTTTGACCTCGTTGAAATCGTCGGAATACTGTTTTTCCCGCCGGAAGATCTCCTGCAGATCTATGGTGGTGGTAGGAATCGCCCTTAGCCCGTTCAGAAAATCCACGGCTTCAGAAAGAACTTCAATCCCCAGGACCTCGATCCCCTGAACCACGGCAGCTTCCTCGGCATTCTCCCTGGGGAGAAGGACGCCCCTTTTCCCATTCTCCTTGGCTGCCATGGCCAGGGAGAGGGCTCCGCGGATCGGCTTGACCCGGCCGTCGAGGGAGAGTTCTCCCAGGAAGAGATAGTCATCCAAAAGATTCGCGGAGGCAACCTCCAATGCCGATAGAATGCCGACCGCGATGGGAAGGTCGAAACCGGCCCCTTCTTTCTTGACATCGGCCGGCGCAAGGTTTACGGTTATACGCTTCGGGGGGAAGTCATAGCCGGAGTTTTTGATCGCTGATTTTACGCGTTCCTTAGATTCCTTGACCGCCCCGTCGGGAAGGCCCACGGTGGCGAAAACCGGGAGGCCCTGAGCGATGTCGACCTCCACCTCGACGATGTAGGCATCGATCCCGATGATCGCACCGCTCAGGACTTTGGCCAGCATCCGGGTCCTCTCTGATGGCAGACTGGAATGGCGCTAAGGCGTTGATAGGGCTGGAAAAATTCCCTATACTTATAGCAAAAATCGTTGGGGCAAGGCAAGGGGAAATACTGCGGTCAGTAATCAGAAATCCGCTTTTAAAAAAGAGAGGGAAATATGGGCAAGCTGACGCATTTTGACGGGGAAGGGCGGGCAAGAATGGTGGATGTGGGGGGCAAGGCTACGACCCGGCGAATGGCCGTGGTCTCGGGAAAAGTGATCATGAAGCCGCAGACCCTGCGAAGGATCATGGATAAAAAAATGGAGAAGGGCGATGTTCTGGGCATCGCCCGGGTGGCCGGGATCATGGCCGCCAAGCGCACGGGAGAAATCATTCCCCTCTGCCATCCTTTGAGCATCGATACCGTGGAGATCGATTTTCAGCCGGATGTGAGGCGTTCGGAAGTCAAGATTGAGACCACGGTGAAATCCACCGGGAAAACCGGAGTGGAGATGGAAGCTTTGGTTGCCACGGCGGCCGCGGCCCTCACCATCTATGACATGTGCAAGGCCGTGGACCGGGGGATGATCATCTCGGAAATTATGCTGCTGAAGAAGTCCGGGGGGAAGAGCGGAAAATACGTAAGGGGATAAAAGAAGTGCCTGAAAGTGAACTATTTTGGACGGGGATGAAAGCGGATAAATGATTGCCTGAAAGAAGGGTCAAGGGAACACAGAAAAGCGAAGATGAACAAAGATTATAAAGTTAAATCAAGGGCCAAAAACTGAAAAAGCAAGGGCAAGAATCGACGGGCAGACGGACTGTTAAGAGGAGGCAGAATGCGGAGGGGTGAAAAAAGGTAGTTCTGTAAGCCGAAGAAAATGTTTTATTTTCTGAAAAATATGGTATAATAAAATATTATTCTGGGTGATAGCGAGAAGGTGATTGAATGGATAAGGAAAGGCTCGAGATCTTCCGGGAGCTCTTGAACGAACGTTTGAAGACGATCCTGGAAGAGGCGGAAAAAACGGTCAAGGGGATGACCAACGACCGGGATTCCTTTCCCGATCCGACCGACCGCGCCAACCTGGAAAGCGACCGCAACTTTTTGCTTCGGATGCGCGACCGGGAAAGAAAGCTCATCGGCAAGATCAAGGAGGCCCTGGCTAGGATTGACGACGGGACCTTTGGAATCTGCGAAGAATGCGGCGAGGACATTTCGGAAGAACGCCTGAAAGCTCGGCCGATGGCCACCCTGTGCATCGGCTGTAAGACCAAGGCGGAAGAAGAAGAGAAGCAGAAGGAAAAAGCCTCGGCGACCTAGAAAGGAGCCTTTCCATGAAAATCAAATGGTACGGCCACGCTTCCTTTCTTTTGACTTCAGACCAGGGCACGAAGATCATCACCGATCCCTATGAACCAGGGGGGTTTGGAGGGGCCATCGCCTACGGCCCGATTCCCGATGAGGCCGACATCGTCCTGGT
>Ga0111180_1036_pt1 | contig 17331 bp, 13 predicted proteins | sample DeeMarSWOR324_28_FD_80237 | JGI IMG/M metagenome (GOLD analysis project Ga0111180, IMG submission 80237) | Deltaproteobacteria bacterium SM23_61
CATTGATCATGGTCAGGAAGGTGGAAAAAGGGGAGCCCCCGTGAAAATCCACGATCTGCTTGTTGCTATGGTAAACCCAGATGGTGATGAAGGAAAAGAGGAGGGCCAGCCCCAGGAAGGGAACTTTATCCTTGACCATCTCCCACTTTCCCCTCCGAAGAAAAGAGAGATCATACAGGAAAAACAAAAGAGGAAGGACCACCGCCGACACTTTCGCCAGAAGGGCAAGAAAAAAAACCAAAAGTGCACCAGCATAAAAAACCCGCCTTCGGAACGTTTGCGGTTCTTCCAAGTAGTAAAGATAGGCCAAAAAGGAAAGAAGCATGAAGGCCATGGAGAGCACGTTTTTTCTCTCCGCAATCCAGGTCACGGATTCCACTTGAATCGGATGGAGGCCAAAAAAGAGAGCCGCCAGGAAAGCCGCCAAGCGGTTGGAAAATATTTTCTTCAGCACGAGGAATACCAGCGCGGCATTCAGAATATGGAGAACCACATTGTGCAGATGGTAGCCGAAAGGCTGGAGGTGCCAGATTTTATAGTCCAGAGCATAGCTCAAGATCTGGAGAGGGAAATAATTTCCCACGATCGGTTCAGAAAAGATTTTATAGATCCCTTCCCAGGTCAGGTCGCGGATGTAAGGATTTCTGCGGATATAATAGGGGTCATCAAGATTAATGAAGGGGTAGGGCAAGATGTCGTAGTAAGTCCCTAGAATGGCCAAGAAAAGAACAAAGACCAATATCCAATTCGTGGATAGTCTCTCGATTAAGGTTTTCTCAACTTTTATATTTGGCCCCATTCGAACACCGATGAAAGTAAAAAAAAGACGGCGCCGGATTCTTCCCGGCACCGTCCCTTTATGTCAGGAAGCGCAAATCCCGGATTACTGTGCCGTGATCTCTCCACCCGGCCCGGTCAGGCCCCAAGTGGTCACTCCCGAAGTATGTTTGGCCGTCATCTGATAGGTGCTGGTATCCGCACCAGCAATGGTCAGGGTAACATTTGTGGTCTTGGTATACCCACGATTGGTCAGGTCATCGGCGGTTGCGGTATAGGATTGGTTGTCCGTGTAATAGGCCTCCTGGGCGGTGGCCGCATTTCTGAGGTCGGACTGGGCCGCGGCGTTAAAACCTCTCTGCCGGTAAGCGGTGAACTGCGGGATGGCGATGGCCGCCAGGATGCCGATGATGGCGATGACGATCATCAGCTCGATCAACGTGAAACCTTTCTGCCCTTTCTTGAATTTCATGAACATCTTCTTTTCCTCCTTGTTTGAATTTTTTCTTAGTTTGAAGTACCCGATCTGAAACTTATATGCTCACAGGTTCAAAACCTCTTTCTACCCCCTAATCTCACCTCCTTTGGCTTTCATTCCTATCAACTTTTTGAGTTTACTATATGCAAGTATTTTGCCAGATGTGCCATGTTCTCCGAAAATTATTTATAAATCAATAATTTCAAATAGTTAGATAAAAATAACAGGCTCCTGAATTACACCCTTGCACATTTTTTTAGGGTGGGAATGGCAAAAAATGTCAATGATCAGCCAGTCTCTGTTAACTTAGCGCGGCAGAGCCGCAACCAAAAGAAATCACCCCCTCCCTCCCCTCCCCCCTCGAGGGGGAGGGCTTGCCCTGTGGAGTAAGATTCAATACTCCACAGGGTAAAGGTGGGGGGGATGCTTTTTGCCTAGCGAAAGTTAAAGACTTTGCAAAACTGTAGTATAGGGCAAAAATTATCCCGCAAAGGATAAATAAATAGAGGTAAACAGGGTTCCCAGCCATCCGTAAAAAAGAGCCCGCACGACCATCAAGCGCGGAGACGCCAGCCAATCCCTGACCACCCCGAGCCCCAGGGCCCCGAACACCGTGATCGGGGCCATTGCCGAAAGAAGGTAAAAGGCTTTGGCCTGGCCGTACACAGGGACTTTCAGCGTTCCATATAAGAAAAAGGCAAAGATGGCGTACAGGGTTATGACGAAAAACGCCCAGGAAACTCTGGAGTTCCATTCCTTCCCCCGGAAAGCCAACCGTATCCCCTGGACAAGGCCGATGAGCAAAAACCCGGTGGCCGGAAGGGCAAGGAGATAGACAACGGACATATAATCATAGTTCCAGAATGGATGTCGCCCCGACAGAAAAGCCTCACCCGCCAGGTACCCGTCTCCCCAGAAAGTAGAATAGATGGAGTCCCAAAAGGAGTGGAAGCCGGAAAAGTAAGGATGCTGCAGGCTTTGCCCAAAGCCAAAATAGTACGAAAGGGTGTGAAAGCCGGGATCCTGCCACCAGACCCTGCCGGGTAGGTTCCAGTTAATGATAAAGGGGGACCCGAAATAAATCATGTTCCTGGCGTAATACCATCCTGCGATAGCCGCCAGGGTCAACAAAAACAGCCCCAACCGGGCGACGACCGCCCCCGGCCGGGAGGGTAAGACACGAATCAGCTTGTAGAGCAAGAAGATGGCCACCACCGGCACGACGGCAAAGGCAGTGACCTTGGTCAGAAGGGCCAGGCTCAAAAGGACACCCAGGAGGATCATGGACCGGCACCTAACCTCAGGGCTGCGCAGAATCCGGGCGCAGGCGAGCAGGGATAAGCCGATCAGGAAGGCATGGAGGGGCTCATTCCCCACATAAGCGGAGATGTAGATATTCATCGGAATCAAGCCCGCCAGGAGGATTCCCACAAGGATTCGAGACCGGTCATCCTGAAAAAAGAGCCGGAGGAGAAAGTAGGAGACCCACACATTTCCGATTCCGCACAGGAAGGGAATGATTTTAAGGAAGGGGAAAGGATTTTCCCAGGAAAAAAGAGAACCGATCATCTGCAGGAAACCGGCGGAGAGAAAATAAAAGAAGGGAGGGTGGAACATGGACCATCCCTCGGTTGGCATGGGAATTCTTTGATTTTTTACGATAAAGAGGATGTATTCCAAATGGTAACCAATGTCAAACCCGATATTCAAATCGATTTTAACCATCTTTTCGGCGAACAAGTAAACCCACGCGCCGAAGATCGCCAGGGGAACGATCCTAGTAAGATATTCCCTCTTACCAATTTTTCTAAGCAAAGGAGCAGCGCTGAAGACGACGATGCTTAAACCGAAAATTGAGAGCAGACTTACCCACTTTCTATAAAGGGATTGAAGGGGGGTTGGGAATTTGCGGCTGTCGGGGTTGGTGATGGTGTCATCTGCCAAAGCCGCCTGAACATAGGGACGCGTTTGATAACGGACCTTCCAGGTTTCATCGGTCTTTACCGGAAGGTCCAAACCCTCGACCTTCACCCAGAGCAAAGCCGGCCCCAGGGGGTTATGGACGATTACCCGGATTGTGTTGGCCCCCTGTTTCAGCCATGGGGAAATCGGGCCGCGGCCTCCTTCTTTCCAATTTTGGCTGAATTCCAAGGGAACTGGAAAATCGTTCACCCATAATTCGGCACTGCGGAAGGCTTTTAAATGGATGGAAACCTGTTCCTTCTTCTCGTTTTCGATAAAAAAATCTTTCTGAAATTCGCCTTGGTCCACATAGCGGCGGGTCATTGTCGACAGAGGGGTGGGATAGCGAATCCACGAAGCGGCGGAATCGGGCCAAAGAAAGGCTATGTCCGGGGAAAAGATCGCCTGGCTTAGGATAAAAATGGGGGGTAGCACAAGAAGGAAGGCCCAAAGGAAAACGGACCCTTTCTGCCGTAAGAACCGTTTGAAAAAGCTTTCCATCTCTTAAAGGTAAGCTGTTTATCCTTTCCTTAGGACATTTCCATTGCCAGGGAGTTCTTTTAAGGATACAAAGGCAAGAATACACTGAAAGTCGTGCCCTGGCCTGGCTCGCTCTGGACCGTGACCTTTCCCCCGTAACCCTCCACGATGCTGTGTACGATGGAAAGACCCAGACCCGTTCCCCTCTCCTTGGTCGTGTAGAAGGGGTCGAAGATCTTCTCCCGTTCATCCTCCCCGATCCCCGTCCCGGAATCGATCACCGAGATCTCCCCAAAAATCCGATCCCCGGATGACGCGGGGGGAGAGGAGTTCTTGCGCAGCTCCACCCGTAGCGCTCCCCCCTCGGGCATGGCCTGGGCGGCGTTGATGAGGAGGTTCCAGAAAACCTGGCGGATCTGGTGGGGGTCCCCCTGGATGTGCAGATCGTCCTCGAATTGGGTCTCCAGGCGGATTCGCCGGTTGAAGTCCGGGCCGCGGGTGAACATCTGGAGGATCTCCTCGATGAGGCGGTTCAGATGGATTTCCTCCTTTCCCGGAGAAAAGGGCCGGGCGAAAAGCAGGAAATCGGCGATCAGGGTGTTGAGGTGGTTCACCTCCCGCAGGACGATGCCCATGAGCTGCTGGTTCTGGGCCGAGCTTACCAGTTCGTCCTTCAGGATCTCGATGGAGCCGCTGATCGAGGCCAGGGGGTTGCGGATCTCGTGGGCCATGCCCGCGGCCATCTTCCCCACGGCCGCCAGGCGATCTGCCCGCTTCAGATGCTCCTCCATCTCCCGCAGGCGGGTCAGGTCCTGGAAGATAAAGATGTTCCCCATTTCCCGATCGCTGGAATCTTTCAAGGGGGAGATGGAAAAGCCGAGAATCAGCGAAGCCCCGTCCTTCCTCTGAAACCGGGTCTCCCATCGGAGCGGGAGAAGGCGATTCACGCCTCCCCCGGGATTTTCTTCCAACGTCCGCCTCCAGGCGGAGAGCCCGGGGAAGAGCGAGTCGATCTCCTCCTGGTAGACCTCCTCGAACTTTCGCCCGGTGATCTCTTCCGCCATTCGGTTGAAGGAGGTGACCCGCCCCGTTTCATCGACCGTGACCAACCCGCTCACCACGTTCTGGACGATGTGCTTGTAGAGGCGTTCCAGCTGCCGATAATCGATGATCCGCTTTTTCAGTTCTTCCTCTTTGCGGCGGACCTGCTCCGCCAGGTAAGAACTGAGGATGGCCACCAGGTAGAAGGCCACCATGTTCACCATAATCAGGTAGAGAACATAGATGCCTTGGGGTTCGAGGGAAGAAAATTGACGTCCCCCGATGGGCAGGAGAAGCTGGTAATATTCCAGGTCCAGCAGGGCTCCGTAAAGGATGCTGCTGGCCGAGGCGACGAGCAGCCCCCCCCGCCGGTAGAGGATCGTTCCGGCGCTGAAGATGGCCAGAAGATAGACCCAGGAAAAGATGGAGGAGATCCCACCGGTGAGGTAGATCAGGAGGGTGATGAAGAAGACATCGCCCAGGATCTGGACATAGGCAAAGAGTTTCAGGCTCTGGACCCGTCGCAGCAGGAGGGCATAGACAAGGGTCAGGGTGTAGGTGAACCCGATGAAGGCGTAAAAATAAACGGGAGAGACATACCGGAAGAAGGAACTGTCCCGGAGCTGGACCATGACCGTGGCCCCCAGGAGGAGGGTGACCACCACGACCCGGAAAAACATTAGCCACTTAATCCGGGAAAAGAGGTTGTCCCGCGATATCTCTCCGGCCCCGGGGCCTTTCACCGATTCTCCGTCAGAAACCATACATCCCAAACCCGAAAGAATAAATCAAAAATTTTTTCTCGCAGAGCGCGCAGGGCACGCAGAGCATGTTTTATTGAAATCCAAAGGCCGGAAGATATGGGTTAAGGGATCCATCCCCTAGGGGTTAAGAATGGCTCCTGTGGTTCTTATCGTCCCTTTTTCCCCTTTTATTAATTTCTTATTCCCTCCTTTTTCCTTGTTTATCCGCGTTCATCCGTGTCTCCATAACAGCCGTGAATTGTAAGGAGTTAGGGGTGAGTTAATAAAGACTCTTCCTGCCGTTTTTTGCCCCTCTTTTTTTATCTGTGTTTATCTGTGTTCATCTGTGTCCCATTAGGTCTTTTGTCTTTAAGCCTTTGGCGAATATAAAATCCGTGTGTATGCGTTTTCATCCGTGTCCAATTGGACATTTTATTCCTTCATTTCCTGGACGAATTCTTTCAGGCCGTGTTTCTGGATCTTCCAGCGCATGGACCGGAAACTCAGGCGGAGGAGCTCCGCGGCTTTCTTGATCACCCCGTTGCTCAGCTGCAGGGCCTGCTGGATGATCTCCTTCTCCAGCTGGTCGATCTCTTTTTCCAGGTCCAGGCCGGCGGGGGTAAGCTGCATGGAAGGCAGCCCCTTGGGGACCCCTTCCCTTTTGTGCTCGGAGAGGACCAGGCTTTCCGGCAGGATGATGTTGGACCCCTCCAAGGCAACGCTCCGTTCGATGATGTTCTCCAGCTCCCGGACGTTGCCCGGGAAATTGTAGGTCATCAGGGTGTCCAGGGCGTAGGAAGAAATCGAGCGGACGTTTTTCTCCAGCTCCTTGGAGTATTTCTCCAGGAAAAACTGGGCCAGAAGGGGGATATCCTCCCGCCTCTCCCTCAGGGGGGGCAGGTGCAGATGCACCACGTTGAGGCGGTAGAAGAGGTCCTCCCGGAATTTGCCCGAGATGACCTCCTGCTCCAGGTTTTTATTGGTGGCCGAGATGATGCGCACGTCCACGCTTACCGTCTGGGTCTCGCCCACCCGCATGAACTCCCGTTCCTGGATCACCCGCAGGAGTTTCACCTGGATGAGGGGCGAGAGGTCTCCGATCTCGTCCAGGAAGACGGTCCCCTCGTGGGCGATCTCGAAGAGGCCTTTCTTGTTGGCCACCGCTCCGGTGAAGGCCCCCTTCACGTGACCGAAGAGCTCGCTCTCCATGAGGTTCTCGGGAATGGCGCTGCAGTTGATGGTCACGAAGGGCTTACCTCCCCGGGGGCTGTGCTGATGGATGGCGCGGGCGGCCAGCTCTTTTCCCGTGCCGCTCTCCCCGGAGATGAGCACATTGGTCTTGGTCGGTCCTACCTGCCGGACCAGGTTGTAGATCTGCACCATCTTGGAGCTGTGTCCCACGATGTTGCAGAAAATCCCCACCGGGGCTGCGGCCTCCTGTCCCGGGGTCTGTTCCAGGGCGTTGCGGATGACTGACTTGATCTCCTCCAACTTGAAGGGCTTGGTCAGGTAGTCATAGGCCCCGGACTTCATGGCCGAAATGGCGTCTTCGGGGGACGCGTAGGCGGTGACCATGATCACCGGCAGGTTCGGACGTCGTTCCTTCACCTTCCGCAGCAGGTCCAGGCCGTCCATCCGGGGCATCTTGATGTCGGTGATGACCAGATCGACGGGGTTGTCCTGAAACCGGGAGAGGGCCTCCTGGCCGTCTGGGGCGCAGAGGACATCGTGTCCTTCTTTCTTCAGAAGGATCTCGAGGAACTGGCGCATGCTCAGTTCATCATCGGCCACAAGGATCTTCGCCATCGTTCACCACACTCCCTCATTCGCTGCTGATTTCCAGAATTTCATATTCCTTCTTTCCCGAAGGAACGGACACCTGGATGACATCCCCCAGACGGTGGCCGATGAGCGCCTTGCCTACCGGAGAATGGATGGAGATCCGGCCCGCACGGATGTCCGCTTCATGGGCCCCCACGATCTTGTACTTGACCCGGCGTTCCGCCTCCGTCTCCCCCAGGAGGACGGTGCATCCAAAGACTACTTTATCCGTAGCCAGGTCCCGGGTATCGATCACCTGGGCCCTCGCCAGTCTGTCGTCCAGTTCTTTGATCCGGCTTTCCACGTAGTCCCGCCGCTCTTTGGCGACCCGGTAATCGGCATTGTCGCTGATGTCTCCGTGGGCCGCCGCTTCATTCATGGCCTGAAGGGCCTGGGGTCGCTCCACCCGTCTCAACCGGTCCAGTTCTTCCTGGAGTTTGGCGTATCCTTCTTTGGTCATGGGCAACTTTTCCAACGCTTTCTTTCCTCCTCCAATTAAAAACTTAACCACAGAGGTCACAGAGAACACAGAGAAAAAAGCTAAAGAATTGGAATGACGGAATAATGGGATATTGGAAAAACCAATGGTATTAACCATCATTCCATCATTCCATTATTCCATTTTCTGTTTCTGCGGTCTCTGCGTGCTCTGCGGTTGATATTTTTCCTAACTTCCGGAAGCCCGGTGGACGATCCTTCCGCCCACCGCCGTCATCACCGCGAATCCTTTCAGTTTCCATCCCTGGAAGGGGGAATTGCGGCTCTTGGACTTGGACCGACTCACCTCGATGGTCTCTTCCCGATCCAGATCGATCAGGGTCAGGTCGGCGTCTCCCCCCACCTTCAGCCGTCCCTTGTCCAGCCCGAGAATCCGGGCCGGGGCCACGGTCAGCTTCTGGATGGCCTCCATGAGAGTCAGGTGCCCCTGATTCACAAGCCTCAAAGTCAGGGGCAAAGCGGTTTCCAGCCCGATGATCCCGTTGGCCGCATTATCGAATTCCACGTCCTTTTCGATGACTGTCTGCGGAGCGTGGTCGGTGGCGATGGCATCCAGAGTCCCGTCCTTGAGACCGGCAATGATGGCCGCCACGTCTCTGGCCGTTCTCAGGGGCGGACTCATCTTGGTATGGGTGTCGAACCCGCGAACCGCTTCGTCGGTCAGGGAAAAGTAATGGGGCGCCGTTTCGGCCGTGACTTTCACCCCCCGGGTCTTCGCTTCCCGGATGGCCCGGACGGAACCGGCGGTGCTCACGTGGGCGATGTGCAGCGAGGCCCCGGTGAGCTCCGCCAGGCAAATGTCCCGCAGGACCATCACCTCTTCGGCGGCGTTGGGAATCCCCCGCAGCCCTAGGTGGGTCGAGACCAGGCCCTCGTTCATCACCCCCTGGCCGCTCAGGGTGAGGTCTTCGCAGTGGGAGATGACCGGCAGGCCGAATCCCCTGGCGTATTCCATGGCCCGGCGATACAGGTTGCTGTTCACCACCGGTTTTCCGTCGTCGGAGAGCGCCACCACTCCTGCATCTTTCAATTCCCCGATCTCCGCCAGAGTTTCGCCTTTCAACTCCTTGGTGACCGCCCCCACGGGGAAGACGTGGGTGCAGGCCCGCTGCCGGGCCTGGCGGAGAATGTACTCGGTCACGGCGCGGGTGTCATTGACCGGGTTGGTATTGGCCATGCAGACCAGGGCCGTATATCCGCCGGCCGCCCCGGCCATCGACCCGCTTTCGATGGTTTCCTTGTATTCAAAGCCCGGCTCGCGAAGATGGCAGTGCATGTCGAAAAGGCCCGGCACCAGGACTTTCCCCGTGCAGTCGATGATCTCTCCTGACGGCTGGGAAGACTCCCGCTCCCCCCTCTTGGACAGGCCCGCCCGCGCTCTCGATTCGGGGATTCCTGGCCCCATCTCCTTGATCTTGCCGTCTTTGACCAGCACGTCTATCGGCCGGTCCGTGCCGCTGGCCGGATCGATCACCCGGGCGTTCTTGAATAAGATGTTCATCGCCAACTCCTGTCAAAAATACGGAATTCACCGCAGAGATCGCGGAGAACGCAGAGAAGAAGAAAACTCCAAATCTCAAGCACCAAATAACAAATAAGCACCAATCCCGCGAAGCGCAGGATCAAATCCCAACTAAGAAAAACTTAACCGCAGAGGTTGCGGAGCACGCAGAGGTGGAAATGGCCAAATGCCTAGCGCCAGGATGCAGGGGCCAAAGCGGCCCTCTTTCCCACCCTTCCCGGAAAGTCAAAACGGCCAAGGGGCTTTCCAGGAACGTTCTCTGCGCTCTCTGCCTCCTCTTCGTTCATCCTTTTGTCTCGATCCCCGGAAGACCGAAAGGCAAAGAGGAGCCTCCATCCATAGAAGGATTTGTGTTTTTTGTCTTTACCAAGAAAAAGCTCTGCGCTCTCTGCGTGCTCTGCGGTTAAATTTTATTCCACCCCACCCACCAATAGATAGAGCAGCGCCATGCGCACGGCCACGCCGTTGGTCACCTGCTCCAGAATCACCGAGTAGGGCCCGTCGGCCACTTCCGGGGATATTTCCACCCCGCGGTTCATGGGGCCCGGATGCATGATCAACACATCGGGCTTGGCTTTTTTGAGCGCCTCCAGGTTCAAGCCGAAAAACCGGGAATACTCCCGCAGTGTTGGGAAGAAGCCGCCCCCCTGGCGCTCGAGCTGGATGCGCAGCATCATGATCACATCCATTTCCGGAATCAGCTCCCGTAGACTGTTGTGCCATTGGACCCCCAATCCCTCAACTTCCGGGGGCTTCATCGTCGGCGGGCCGGTGAGGTGAACTTCCGCCCCCACCTTGGTAAAGCCATAGATGTTCGAGCGGGCCACCCGGCTGTGCAGAACATCCCCGGCGATGGCCACCTTGAGTCCAGCCAGTTTCCCTTTCTTCTCCCGCACGGTAAACATGTCCAGAAGGGCCTGGGTGGGATGCTCGTTGGCCCCGTCCCCGGCATTGATGACCGGCACACGCATGAGCCGGGCCAGGAGATGGGGAGCTCCGGCCGCGGAGTGCCGCAGGACGATGCAGTCCGGGTTCATGGCCTCCAGGTTCTTGGCCGTGTCGATCAGCGTCTCCCCCTTGACCAGGCTGCTGCCGGAGGTTGAGATGTTGACGGCATCGGCACTCAATCGCTTGGCCGCGATTTCAAAGGAAGTCCGGGTGCGGGTGCTTGCTTCGAAGAAGAAGTTGATGATCGTCTTGCCCCGGAGGGTGGGAACCTTTTTGATCTCCCGGGTGGATACCTCCTTGAACGACTCGGCCGTGTCCAGGATGATTTCGATGTCCGAAACGCTCAGCCCCTGGATCCCCAAAAGGTCTTTCCCGGCCAGGCGTCGCGCGGGGCGCTCCGCCAGTTCCTGATCCGATCCCCGGCTCTTTTCGTCCGCCATTTCTGCTCCTCCAGATTCTTACAGAGGACCTTATTCGCTGCTTTTAAATTCAAAATCCGAATATGGAAATCCGAAACAAACCCAATGGGACACAGATGAACCCTGGGCGGCAAAGCCGCAATCCAAAGGAATCACCCCCTCCCTCCCCTCCCCCCTCGAGGGGGAGGGTTAGGGTGGGGGGGGACGCGGATGAACACGGATACCCACGGGTAAAGCACTCCTGAAGAAAGAATGGAATCGTGGAACAATGGAAGAGGGAGGGAACAACGACTTTTTTGCTTTTCGACTTCACATTATTCCATAAATCCATTATTCCAGCATTCCAATTTGTTTTTCTGCGAAATCGGCGGATAACCCTTTACTGATTTTCCTATTCCGGTATCATTTCCTGCAGCACCACCCGGTCCTGCCCCTCCAGCTCCCGGAAATTGACGGTCACTTCCTCCTGGGAGGAAGTGATGACCTTTTTGCCCACATAATCGGCCTGGATGGGAAATTCCCGGTGTCCCCGGTCCACCAGGACCGCCAGCTGGATGAACTGGGGCCGCCCGAAATCGATCAGGGCGTCCATGGCGGCGCGAACGGTCCTACCCGTATAGAGAACGTCGTCCACCAGGATCACCTTTTTTTCTTTCAGCGAGAAGGGGATCTCCGTCTTTCCCACCAGGGGGCGGGGAAGACCGATGGCAAAGTCGTCCCGGTACAGGGTGATGTCGACGATCCCCGAGGGGACCCGCACTTTTTCCATTTGTTCAATCTTATCCCGGATCCGCTCCGCCAGGTAAACCCCGCCCGTGCGGATGCCCACGAGGGCCAGGTCCTTCACCCCCTGATTGCGCTCCAGGATCTCATGGGTGATGCGAGCCAGCGCCCGCTCCATGCTCTCCTCGTCCATGACCACTTCTTTGTCCCGTCGCTTCATGGTCGCCCTTTTCCTCAATGAATCAGCCGGCCCAGCCGCTTCCAGCGCACCGTCGTATCCTTGCTATCCCATGACCAGTAGATGATGAACGCTTTCCCCTTCACCTCCCCCAGGGGGACAAACCCCCAGAAGCGGCTGTCCAGGCTCCGGTCCCGGTTGTCCCCCAGGACGAAGAGCTTTCCTTCAGGAACGGTTACCGGTCCGAAGTTGTCCCGTTTCTGCATATCCCCGGACAAGGGGGTTTCCCCCTTGTACACGGCGTGGGGATCGTAGGCCTCGGCCCCGTTGATGTAGAGTTTTTTGTTCACCATCCTCACCGTGTCCCCCCCCACGGCGATCACCCGCTTGATAAAATCCTTCTCCGGCTCCAGGGGATAGGTGAACACCACGACGTCCCCCCGCTGGGGCTGTTCCCAGGCCCAGAAAGATAAACCGGTGAAGGGAATTTTGACCCCGTAGATGAACTTGTTCACCAGAATGTGGTCTCCAATCTCCAGGGTGGGTTCCATGGATCCCGATGGGATTTTGAAGGCCTGGACGACAAAGGTACGGATCAATAAGGCCAGCACCAGAGCTACCAGGATCGCCTCGGCGTATTCCCGAAAGGCGGATTTTCTTTTGATCTCCGGGTCCTTCAAAGGCTTTCCTTCCTTGAACTTCTGATTTCGAGTCATCCTAAATCTTCCCCACAGTCCATTTCCCTGCTTTCAGGGGATTTTTCTCTGTACTACCGTTTTATAAAATCTTAAGATTTTATTAGGCCTTTTTCATGAATCCTTTTCTCTGTTTATCTGTACTACTGTTTTGCAAAGTCGTCAAATTTTGTTGGGTAAAAAGCATCCCCCCCACCTTTACCCTGTGGAGTATCGAATCTTACTCCACAGGGCAAGCCCTCCCCCTCGAGGGGGGAGGGAAGGGAGGGGGTGATTCCTTTGGGTTGCGGTTCTGCCGGGCTGTGTTCATCTGTGTCCATTAGCCTTCTTTCTTCAATCCTTTAGCAAATATTAAATCTGTGTGTATCCGTGTTCATCCGCGTCCCCAAAAGCCCTTCGCAAAAAGAAAGCCAGGAGGCATCCTGGCTTTTCTTCAGCCCGTGACCCCCATCGCTCACCGGTTGACCTCCATGCTCTTGCGGCAGAGGCTACCGAAGAGATGGGCCGCCGCCAGGCTCAGGTAAAACACCCCGAAAGCATGGATGACCCAGCCGATGTAAAGAAAATAGTTTCTCACGAAAAAAAGAACCATGAGGAAAATCAGGCTGGCAAGCCAGCCGATGAAATATTCCCTCTGCACCACCCAGATTTTTTCCACGATGCCGCTCCAGCGGTAGGCAGCGGAAAAGGATTCGTTCTGCCGGACGTAAAAGGCCATAGCCATGGGCAGAAGGAAGAAAGCCACCAGGCCTACCCCCAGGCCGAGGATGATGAACAGGACGCCCAGAAAGGCGGCAAACCCTCCGCTGTCCCAGAGGACTTTCCCCAGCCAGTAAATCAACCCGGGGATGATCCAGTACCCCAGGGAGAGAAGAAAAACAAAAAGCCCCATAGTGAACAGCTCTCCCCAATCTGCCCAGGCCGGAAGGGGCCCTTCATCCCCCTTCAGATGATCGCGGAAAACTTTATAGGCGTAACCCAGGGGGAGGAAAGCGATGAGGATGCTGCCAATCCACCCCACCCAGGGGAGGAGGCCTAGCAAACTGCCCAGGACGTACAGGATTCCGCCGAAAGCAAACTTGGGTCCCCATCCCTCGCCGCTCAGAGGGTACCGGAAAGATCTTTCCAAAGCCTCCATGTTCCTTTTCTCCCTCACGGCCTTCAAGCCGGCGTCTTCTTGCTCACCTTATTCAGGATGTGCCAGGTTTTCAAGAGCTCCAGCGCCCGGTCCAGCGGCGGGTCCCCGGTTGGCTTGGCGGCCGCCGCGGCCTCAGGCTTTTTGGCCGGCTCCACGGCTTTTTCCGGCGCCCCCTTTTCCTTCTCCCCCTGGAGGTGGTGTTCCAGGTCCTTTTCCCGCACGGTGCGCGGTACCACGTTCCGTCTCCCTTCCGGAATCCCATCCGCAACCAGGATATCCGGGGTAATCCCCTTGGCCTGGATGACCCGGCCGTTGGGAGTATAGTACCGGGCTGTGGTCAGGCGGAGGGCCGAACCGTCTTCCAGGGGGATGATGGTCTGGACCGAACCCTTGCCGAAGGTCTGGCTTCCCAGGACCACCCCCCGGCCGTGATCCTGCAGCGCTCCGGCCACGATTTCCGAGGCACTGGCGCTGCCCCCATTGACCAGGACGATGATGGGGTACTCGCGCATTTTTTCTTTCTTCTGGACGAAGAACTTCATCTTCTGGCCTTCCACCCGGCCTTCGGTGTAGACGATCATTCCCGAGTCCAGAAACAGGTCGGCCACCTTCACCGCCTGTTCCAGCAGCCCTCCCGGGTTGTTGCGCAGGTCGAGGATCAACCCTCTCAGGGACTCGTCCCGGGTCTCCAGTTTCCTCAGGGCGGCCTCCATGTCGGGGAACGTCCTCTCGATAAACTGGGTAAGCTTCAGATACCCATACCCCGGCTCCAGCATCCTAGAGCGGACGCTGCGGATGGGGATGATGGCCCGGGTGATGGTGAGGTCCTTGGGTTCGGTGAACCCCTGGCGCATGATGGTGATGGTCACCTGGGTCCCCTTGGGCCCGCGCATGAGTCTCACGGCCTCCATCAGGGTAATGTCTTTGGTCGATTTCCCGTTGATGCGCAGAATCATGTCGCCGCTCTGGATCCCGGCCCGCGAAGCGGGGGTGTCCTCGATGGGCGCCACCACGGTCAGAACCTTGTCGCGGATGGTGATCTCGAACCCGATCCCCCCGAAGCTGCCCCGGGTCTCGGTCTGCATCTCCTTGTAAATTTCCGGGGTCATGTAGTTGCTGTGCGGGTCCAGCGTCTCCAGCATGCCGTTGATCGCCCCGCTAATAAGGTCGTTGGCCACCACCGGCTCTACATAGTTCCGCTCCACGATGGACAAGACATCTGCCAGAACCTTCAGCTTTCCGTAGGTCGATTCCACATCCGTCCCCACGCGCCGGGCGTGGGTAAGGCCCAGGTAGATTCCCAGAAAAAAGAAGACAAAGACCACAGCGAGAAATTTCTTCTTGTTCGTCCAACCGCTCATCGACTTCTCCTTCCCATCTGCCGTTCCCCGGCGGATGGATTCACGGCCCTTCCGCGGGCTTTCCAAAAGCCCTCGGGCCTTGATTCATTCCTTCCATTTTTTCAGCCACAGTGATCACCGAGAAAACCTCTTTCAATTCCTCAGCCACGCCAGGGGATCCAGGGGTCTTCCCCGCTGGCGGATCTCAAAATAGAGGCAGGGGCCTTTGAGCGAGCCCGTGTCCCCCACGAGCGCCACCACGTCCCCCGCCCGGACTTCTTCTCCCACCGCCTTGAGGAGCGCGGAGGCGTGTCCGGAAAGGGTATAATACCCTTCCCCGTGATCGATGATCAGAATTTTGCCGTATCCCTTGAACCAGTCCGAATAGAGCACCCGCCCGTCGTGAATCGCCCGGATGCCGGCGCCCAGGGGCGCTTCGATTTCGATCCCCTTCTGGACCGTAAAGGTGTTGAATTTCGGGTTTTCGTTCCTTCCGAAGGTGCTGAGAATCTTTCCCCTGACCGGGAAGGGCAGCTTTCCCTGCAGGGCCCCGAAACCCCTGGCTGAGGGGAGAAAGGTCTTTTCCTTGGCCTTCTCCCGCAGTTCCTTTTCCAGCCGGTTGATCAGCCTCTGGAGCTTGGCCGAGGCCGCCTCCAGCTCCCGGATGGCTGCCAGATGGACCTGCTTCTGCTGCCGCACGGCGTCTAGGATCATTCCCTTCTTGAGCAGGTCCTTCTGGATTTCCCCCTTTTTCTGCTCGGCCTTCTTCTTCAGGCTTTTGAGCTCCTGTTCATCTTCCACCAGCTCACGCTGGTAATTTCTCACCACCGTCTTCCGTTTGCGGTAATCGTCGATCAGCCGACGATCCTGTTCCAGGATGGAGGTCAGATACCACCGCAAGCTCAGGAAATCTTCATAGGACCCGGAGGAAAAAAGCAACTGGGGCATCTCCGTGTCGCCAAACTTGTACAGGGCCACGAGCCGGTCCGAAAGCAACTTCTCCTGCGCGTCGATATTCACCGCTAGGTACCCAAGGTCTTTATTGGCTCTCTTGACCTTCCGGTCCACCCGGACAAGTTTTTGCTTCAGGGACTTTAGCTCCTTGTCCTTTTCATGGAGGTTGCGGTCCAGGGTATTCAGGTGACTGATGACCGAGGATTCCCTCTTGTTGATATCCCGGATGCGCTGCTTCTCTTCCTGGATCTTCTTCTTGATTCCCCCCAGCTCCTTCTTGCCCTGTTCCACCCCCTGGAAGCGGCCTGGAGAATCGCCCTGGGCCCACAGACTGCCGGCCAGGAAGAGGGTACCGATGAAGGCCATCCATCCCCCAATTCTCAAAGTCGCAGGAACCTCCCCACCGAGACTTGCGTCCCGAAAAGCCCCAGGACCAGACCCCCCAGGGCCACGGCGACCATCTGCTCCAGGCTGAGAAACTGGACCGGAAAATTCCCTAACAGGTCCCTCAACGGCTCATAGACCCGGGTCAAAAATATCCGAAAAAGGGCAAAGAGCGCGCCCACCGCCAGAACCGCCCCCAGAAATCCCTGGAGGAGCCCTTCGATATAAAAAGGGGCGCGGATGAAAGGCCCGGTCGCTCCCACGGACCGCATGATTTCGATCTCCTCCCTGCGGGCGAAGATGCTCAGCCGAATGGTGTTGGAGATGACCACGATCGTGGCCAGGAGAAGGAGTCCCCCCAGGCCCAGGCCCAGCACTTTCAGTAGGGCCATGAATGCGGAGAAACGTTCCAGCCAGTCCGACCCGTACTGGAGATCTTCGATTTCGGACAGACCCCGAAGTTTCCTGACCAGGCTCCGGACCCCTTCGGCATTCTGATATCTCTCCTGGAGCCAGATTTCCAGGGAGGCCGGCAAGGGGTTTCGCGGAAGGCCGCGGAGTAGTTCTTTCCGCTCGGGCATCTTCTCTTCCAGAAGCCTAAGAGCCTCCTCCTTGGAGCGGTGCTTGATTTCCTGGACTTCCTCAAACCCCAGGATCTTTTCCCGCAGCCGGTTCACCGGTTCCCGGCTCAGGGAGCCGTCCAGGTAGGCAGTGACTCGAATCCGGCCCCCCCAATCTTCCAGCAGCCCCTTGGTGTTGAGGAAAAGGATCAGGAACACGCCCAGGATCAAAAAAGAGAGGGTGATGGTTCCCAGGGTAATGGCGTTCAGCCATGGATTCTGGATCAGGTTTTGCCATGCCTGGCGGAAAAAATATCCCCTCATTCCCTCGAACCTATCATCCTCCTTGAAAAACCCGCCCCCCGGTCCGAACGGGTCTTTCCCCCCCGGTCAGGGGCGGCGGGGTAGAAGCGGTCAACAGTTTTCCTTGCTCCAGGACGACCTTTTCCTTGGGCCAGGCGGCCACGAGCCCCTCGTTATGGGTGGCCAGAACCACGGTGGTTCCCCGCAGGTTGATCTTTTCAAAAAGACGGATGATTTCTTCCGCCGCGGTGATGCTCAGGTTTCCCGTGGGCTCATCCGCCAGGAGGAGAACCGGGTCATTGACCACCGCCCGGGCGATGGCCAGCCTCTGCTGCTCCCCCGCAGAGAGCTGGGAGGGAAGACAGTT
>Ga0111180_1123_pt1 | contig 17240 bp, 13 predicted proteins | sample DeeMarSWOR324_28_FD_80237 | JGI IMG/M metagenome (GOLD analysis project Ga0111180, IMG submission 80237) | Deltaproteobacteria bacterium SM23_61
AAGTACAACATCACCATCTACCTCCTGGCCCATGCCGGCGACGGCAATATGCACCCCCTGATGACCTACGACCCCGGAAACAAGGATGAGGCGGAGAGGGTGGAGAACATGATCCGGGAGATCTTCGAAGCCTCCATAGCCCTCGGGGGAACTCTCACCGGGGAGCATGGAATCGGCCTGGCCAAGAAACCCTTCATGCACCTGGAAATCAGTCCCGCGGAGATGGAATTGTGGAGGAACATCAAGAAATCTTTCGACCCGAACGGGATCATGAATCCCGGGAAGTTCGTTTAAAAACGATTTCACCGCAGAGACACAGGGAACACGGAAGTTAAAAAAGAATGGAAGAATGGAATAATGGAAGAATGGAATGATGGGAAAAAATGTTTTTTCAATATTCCAATATTCCATCATTCCAATTTTCCTGTTTTCCACTTTGTCTTCTGTGCCTCTGTGGTGAAAAATAGAGGTCGGTATGTATTCGACGAAATTCCTTATTCAGGAAGCGGAAAAGTGCTCGAAATGCGGAGTCTGCGTGGCGGTATGCCCCGTTTTCCGGGAGATGCAGACGGAGACTTACAGTTCCCGCGGCAAGGTGGAGGTGGCCAAGGCTCTGGCTTCGGGGGAACTGCCGTATTCCCACTATTCCGAGGACATTTTCGGCAAGTGCCTTCTCTGCCTGACCTGCAAGGGCGCCTGTCCGGCCGGGGTCGACCAGAGCAAGCTCGTTCTGGGCATTCGGGCCGAGCTGGCCAGGAGAAACGGGCTTCCCCTTTCCAAAAAGGTGGCCTTCAAGTACCTGCTCAAGAACCGCTCCCTTTTCGAAAAAGCGCTGAAAGCCTTCTCCTACCTGCAGAAGTTTTCCTCGTCCAAGGGGGACAGCCAGCTCCGCCACCTGCCCTTTTTCCTCTCCGCCTTCGGCAAAGGCAGGTTGATCCCCGACTTGAGCGCTACCCCCCTGCGCAGGCAATACCCGGAGATCATTCCCCCCTCCCGGGGGCCGGCGAAACTGCGGGTGGGACTCTTCTCCGGGTGTTTCATCGATTTCGTGGATCCGGCCATCGGGCGCTCCCTCATCCGCGTCCTGGGCCGTCACGGGGCCGAAGTGGTTTTCCCCAAGAAGCAGACCTGCTGCGGAATTCCGGTTTTTATGTCGGGCGACGTGGAAAACGGCCTGGAGCTGCTGAAGATCAACCTGGAGGCTTTCGCTCCCTACGATCTGGATGCGGTGGTCGTCGCCTGCGCGACCTGCGGGACGGCCCTGAAGGAAAGCTATAAAACCCTGGCCGTAGGGGAGAGCCAGGACCTGCAGGAGCGGGTGAAGGCTTTCAGTGCCACCTACCATGACCCCTGCCACCTCAACCGGGGCCAGGGCATCCAGTCCCAACCCCGGAATGTTCTGAAAAATCTTTCCGGGGTGGACTTCGTGGAGATGCGCGACCCCGCCCGGTGCTGCGGCGGCGGAGGCTCCTTCAGTTTCTACAACTACGACCTCTCCAAGCAGATCGGCCGGCGAAAGGTGGAGGACATCGAAGGAACCGGGGCCTCGACCGTGGCAACCGGTTGCCCCGGATGCATGCTCCAGTTAAAGGATCAGCTGGGCCAGAAAGGTTCTCCGGTAGAGGTTAAGCATCTCATCCAGTTGGTGGACGAAGCCGAAGCCCGATAAAACAGCGAGGAGCAAGGAGCGGGGAGCAGGGAGTAAAGAGCATAGAGCATAGAGCTAAGAGCTAAGACCCAAAACCCGAGACCCGAAACTCGAAACGGGGAAACCCCTGTGTAAGCCCTCCACTCGTCATCTTGCCCAAGAATGGATTTTTCTTTTCCTTCCCTTTGGCTATAATGGAAAAATATCTTTTTCTCACGGTATACCATCGTATACCTGAATCTCAGTCTTGGAAAAGAAATTAAGGAGGATCGAGCATGTTTGTTCAATCTTTTTTTGTACCAGGGCTTGCCCACCTCTCCTACCTGCTGGGTGGTAAAAGTACGTGCGCCATCGTCGACCCGCGTCGGGACGTGGACGAATACCTCTCCGCGGCCAAAAACATGGGGATGGGCATCACCCACATCCTGGAGACCCACCTCCATGCGGACTTCGTCTCCGGGCACATGGATCTGGCCGCCCGCACGGGAGCGGAGATCATCGCCCCCCGCGCGGGAAAATGCAGCTTTCCCCACCGGCCGGTGGCCGAAGGGGATGAATTTCAAATCGAGGACATGAGCATCCGGGTGTTGGATACGCCGGGCCACACACCGGAGCATATCACCTTCGTGGTGACCGACCAGAGCCGGGGAGCGGAGCCGGCGGCCATCTTCTGCGGGGATACCCTGTTTGTGGGGGATGTGGGGCGTCCGGACCTCTTTCCCGACCAGGCGGTGGAATTGGCCGGAAAGCTGTACCAAAGCCTGGGAAAGCTCAAAGCTCTCCCCGACCCTACGCTGGTTCTGCCGGCCCACGGAGCGGGCTCCCTCTGCGGCCGGGCCATGGGGGCCATGCGGTTTTCCGCGGTGGGATACGAAAAACACTACAACCGGGAGCTGCAGCATAAAACCCTGGATGCCTTCCGGGGCTCTCTGCTGACCGGCTTGCCCGAGGCGCCGGATCATTTCTCGCGATGTTCGGACATCAACCGCAAGGGTCCCGCGAAGGTTGAAAGCCTAGAGGCCGCCCGGCCTCTTTCGGCGCAGGAAGTGTACCAGTGGACCCAGAAGTCGGCGGTCGTCCTCGACGCAAGGGACTTTCTGGCCTTCGGGGGGGCCCACATCCCGGGAGGCTGGAACATCGACATGGCGGGCAATTACCAGACCTTCTCCGGATGGGTGATTCCTCCCGACCAGCCCATCGTGCTGGTCCTGGAGTCGGATGGCCGCCTCCTTGATGCCACAACCATGCTTCGCCGGGTGGGTCTGGACAAGGTGATCGGTTGGCTCGACGGAGGAATGCCTTCCTGGAACGTGGCCGGCCTGCCGGAAGAGCATGTTCCCCAGATTTCGGCCCAGGAGCTGGCCGCGGTCCTGGCCAAGGATTCCAAATCCGCGGTCCTGGACGTGCGGGGAAAGTTAGAGTTCGAAACGCTCCATCTGAACGGGGCAGTGAACATCCCCGCGCCCGACCTCCGGAAACGGCATGCAGAGGTTCCCAAGGATCGAACGGTATACGTGATCTGCAATTCGGGACATCGCTCCAGCCTGGCCTGCAGTATCCTCCTGCAGAAGGGTTTCAAAAACATAACCAACGTGGTGGGGGGCATGATGGCCTTCAGCGCCGCGGGACTGGTGGGTACCTGTCCCATCTGCTCGGCCCCGCACCTGCCCGCGGTCCAGGGGGCTCAGGGAGGCAAATAAAGAGGGGCGAGCGAACCATGATTTTCCGGGGAGGAATGAGGTATGGAATGGCTCACGATGAAAATCTGGTCCCCCTATGCGGTGGGGATTGGAATCGGGATTCTGAGCTGGGTGACCTTCCTGCTTTCGGATAAGCCCATCGGCTGCTCCACGGCCTTCTCCCGGACGAGCGGGATGATCGAGAGCCTCTTCCGCGGGGGACGGGTGGCGGAAAAGGCCTACTACAGGAAGTTTGCCCCGGAGATCGACTGGGAGTGGATGCTGGTCGTAGGGGTGATTGTAGGGGCTTTCCTCTCCGCGAGCCTGTCCGGAGCGTTCCACTGGGAGTGGGTTCCTTCAAAATGGGCGGCATCCTTCGGGGATCAGCCCTTTACCCGTTGGTGGGTTGCGCTGGTCGGCGGGGCGTGCATGGGCATTGGCGCCCGCTGGGCCGGGGGCTGCACCAGCGGGCATGGCATCAGCGGGACTCTTCAGCTCGCGGTGAGCAGCTGGCTGGCGGTGGTCTGTTTCTTCATCGGCGGCGTGGGGACGGCCACGCTGATATTCAAATCCTTCTAGTGGCGTATCACTTAGATAATATGCACAAATTTTTATGTGGAGCCGAGGGTCGGACGGATGCGCGCCGCCAAAATCCGGCGGGAGCAAAATCTTCTTCCACCGCATCTACGGGGTTCCGCAAAGGAACGCGGGCAGCGGGCTACGCCTTCGTAAGTAAGGGCGATTCATGAATCGCCCCTACATTGGCAATATACGTCGTAAGATCCCCGTGGGTTCCGGAGGAATCAGCGCCTATTTTGGCAAGCGCAGCGGTCTGACCCTCGGCTCCTGGCACCAGGGTTCGACTTTGTCAGCTTATTTATGGGACACAAAACTAGGGGGTAGAAATATGCTGAAACACCTCCACGGCCAAAAAGGGCCGCAACTGGTGATCGGTTTCGGCGCGGGAATTCTCTTCGGCTTCTTGCTCCAGAAGGGCGGAGTCACGACCTACGACGTGATCATCGGGCAATTGCTCCTGACCGATTTCACCGTGGTGAAAGTCATGCTCACGGCCATGGGGACGGGCATGATCGGCGTGCACCTCCTGAGAAGTTTGGGGATGGCCCAATTGCATCCCAAGCCCGGGTCCCTGGGCTCGACCGCCGTGGGCGGCCTCATTTTTGGGGTGGGATTTGGAGTCCTGGGATACTGCCCAGGGACGGTGGCCGGGGCGGTGGGGCAAGGCTCCCTGGATGCGCTCTTCGGGGGGGTGGCCGGGACCCTGATCGGGGCCGGGCTTTTTGCCGCGGTCTATCCGAAACTGGACCTGCGGGTCCTGAACAAGGGGCACTTCGGAGACATTACCTGGCCCGGATTGCTGAGGGTAAATTCCTGGGCCGTCGTCTTTACGGTGGCCGTGGGGGTCATAGCCCTTCTCTTTCTGCTGGAAAGAGCGGGGCTCTGATCCTCGGTGCCCCCATCCATCCTTTCCGCGGAAAAAGTACATCTCCCTTGCCCTGCTTCCGTCGTCGTTGATGGGAGCCCGGACCGGTCTGGCCTCCCGATTCGGCGCGGCATCGGAGTTACCTTGGAAAGTTTTTCATTTCCTGGAGAATGAATGATCAGGGCTGAAGCTCTGGGTAACCCATTACTCAGCCCTTCAAATTTGATCGGAGAAAGGATTTTCCAAAATGCCAGGAAAAGCTCTAGAAGGAATTCGCATACTGGATCTCACCCGGGTCTTGGCCGGTCCCTACTGCTCCATGCTCTTTGCCGATTTGGGAGCGGAAGTGATCAAGATTGAGCCCCCGGAAGGGGAGATGATCCGGGACAACCCCCCGCGGGTCGAGACCGGGAAGGGGGGACCGCACGACCGCAGCCGGAGCGCCTATTTCCTATCCCTGAACCGGAACAAGTACGGGATTACCCTGAACCTGAAACATCCCCGGGCGGTGGAAATCTTCAAGGAGCTGGTGAAAGTCAGCGACGTGGTCCTGGAAAATTACGCCCCCGGGGTGATGAAACGCCTGGGGATTGACTACGAAGTGCTGAAGAAGATCAATCCCCGGATCATCATGGGCGGTATCAGCGGTTTCGGGCAGTGGGGACCCTATGCCGACAAGATCGCTTTCGACATCCTGGCCCAGGCAACGAGCGGCCTCATGTCCGTGACCGGCTACCCGGATACCCCTCCCACCCGGGTGGGAACTTCCCTGGGGGACATCAACGCCGCGGTGCACGGCGCCTTTGCCATCATGGCCGCTCTGTGGCACCGGGAAAGGACGGGGGAGGGCCAGTACGTTGATGTGTCCATGCAGGAGGCCATGGTCTCCATCCTGGAAGGAGCCGTCGCCCGCTGGACCGTGGGCGGAGAACTCATGGGGCCCATCGGCTCCCACAACACGAACGAATCCCCTTTTGCCGCTTACAAGTGCAAGGACGGCTACATCATCATCGCCACCGTGGGGAATGAACACTTTGAACGGTTTTGCCGGGCCATCGGGAAGATGGAGTGGTTCACAGACCCCAAGAACGCAACCAAAGGCTTGCGCTGGGCGAGAAAATGGGAGCTGGCGAAGGAAATCGAAGAAGTGACCACTCGTTACACGGTCAAAGAAGTGGGAGAGATGATGGACCGGGAGCGGGTGGCCAACTCACCCATCTTCAACATCCGGCAGGTGATCGAAGACCCCCACCTGAAGGAGCGTGGGTATTTTGTCGAAATCGATCACCCCATCATCGGCCGGGCCAAGCTGGCCGGCTTTCCCTTTAAGCTCTCCAAGACTCCGGGCCAGGTCGACCGCACCTCCCCGCTGGTCGGAGAGCACAACGAACTCATCCTGGGGAAATATCTGGGGCTTACCAAAGAGGCCGTCGAAAAGCTCAGGAAAGAAGGAGCCATCTAGAATTTGGATGGGAACTGATAACCTCATCCAGCATCTAGTGTCGTGTCCCGGAAATAAGCCACTACATTCGATCCCTGGTGCCAGGAGCCGAGAGTCGGACCGCTGCGCTTGCCAAAATAGGCGCTGGTTCCTCCGGAGCCCACGGGGATCTTACGACGTATATTGCCAATGTAGGGGCGATTCATGAATCGCCCCTACTTACGAAGGCGTAGCCCGCTGCCCGCGTTCCTTTGCGGAATCCCGGAGATGCGGTGGAAGAAGACTTTCCTCCCGCCGGATTTTGGCGGCGCGCATCCGTCCGACCCTCGGCTCCACGTGTAATTTTATGTCTATTATTTTGGGGACACGAAATTCGGATCCAGCATCAAGTTCCCTTTTTCACCACGGCCTTGCGGACCGTTCTTTTCTCGATCCGTTCCATCATCGGGGCATAAGGGATGCCGGGTTTGTCAGAGGGCTGAAAACCCAGCTTCCCGGGCGAAAACTGCACCGCGGGCTCGGTCAGGTCCTCGACGTAAAAGCGCTCCGAGGGGAAAAGGTCGCCCGGATAGGTAAAGTTCTCCAAGGTTGCCAGTTCGATGTTCACCCCCGAGCCGATCCCGCTCTCCAGCATTCCTCCCACCCAGGCGGGAATCCCATGGTCTCGGGCCAGGTTGTGGATCTCGAGGGCGTTCTGCAAGCCGCCCACCCGGCCGGGCTTGATGTTCACGTACCGGCAGGATTCCAGCTGGATGGCCAAGCGCATGTCCCGGGGGCTCTTCACCGACTCGTCCAGGCAGAGGGGGGTCTCGATTTGTTTCTGCAGCTCGGCATGCTCCACCAGGTCGTCGTGAAAGAGAGGCTGCTCGATCATGGCCAGGTGGAATTTATCGATTTTCTTGAAGAGCGGAAGATGATCGAGGGTGTAACCCGAATTGCAGTCGATATGGAAGGTCATTTTCGGGAAAGCACCCCGAACCGCTTCGAGCATCTCTACATCCCAGCCAGGCTTGGCCTTGAGCTTGATGCGTTTGAACCCCTGTTTTACCGCCTTTTCGATGTTTCCCAGGAGCATGTCGAGGGAGTCCTGGACTCCGAAATCCTGCCCGGCTTCCACCAGTCGGGGCTTTCCCCCCAGCAGACGGTGGAGGGGAATTTTTTTTACTCTGGCCTCCAGGTTCCACCAGGCAATTTCGACGCCTGCCTTGGCAAAGGGGTTCCCCTTGAAGACCGCCAGATGATCCCGGAGCGCGGCTGCGTCTTCCCAATCCTTCCCCACAATCTGGGGACCGAAGACCTGGGTAATGAGGAAAAAAGCCGAGGAGGCCGTCTCCGGTGAATAGGTGGGGGCGAAAAGGGGGGTCGTCTCTCCCCATCCCTCATGGTTCTCGGAGAACAATCGGACCAGGACGGAGTGAATGTCGGCGTCCTCCCCGTAGGCCGTCTTCCAGGGATAGATCAAAGGAAGGACAACGTAATAAACTTCCATCCCATCGATTCGCATCCCGATTCCTTTCTTAGCCGTGTTAATCCATGTTCATCCGCGTCCCATTATGCCTTTTGTCTCTAAGTCTTTAGCAAGAAAAAAATCCGTGTTTGTCTGTGTTCATCTCTGTTTATCTGTGTTTATCTGTGTCCCATTAAGTCTTTTGTCCTTCTGCTTTTTGCCAGCATAAAATCAGTTCTCATCTGTGTCCTATCAAGCTATGCCGTTTTTTCGATTTTTTGCAGGAACGCAAGATATTCATCGGCAGTCATCTCCGGTTTGAATCCCCCCATCACCCGCTTCGCTTCTTCGGCCCCCCCGAAGAGCAGGTCGATCACGGTCATGGCCATGACTTTGGCCGGATAGATCACGGCGGCTTCGTAATCCACCACTTCAAAATCGGCGGCATGGACGTTTCCCCGGATTCCGCCGGAATAGGGCTGGATCGTGGGGATTAAATACGAGAGGTCCCCCATATCCGTGGAGCCTCCCTCAAAGCCTGCCGCCCCCGCCCCCTCCTGGCCGGCGAGGGCGAGGGCGTTGGACCTGGCGATCTCCGACAGGACCGGATTCTGGATCAGGGGAAGGTAGCCGGGGATGTTTTGGATGACGACTTTCGCCCCAACGGCATCCCCCCCGGCTCGAAGCGCGCGGTCCACTTTCTCGTTGGCGTCGGTGATGGCTTCCAGCCGGGCCCCGCGAACATAGGTTTCCATACGCACGTCGTAGGGAACCACGTTCACCACGTCTCCGCCCTTGGTGATGATGGGGTGAACCCGGATTTTATCATCCTCCCGGAAAGTTTCCCGCTGTGCATGGATGTTAAGGATGGCAAGGCAGGCGGCGTTCAGGGCATTGATCCCTTCGTGGGGCGAGACTCCCGCATGGGCGGGTTTCCCCTGGAAACGGATGGACTTGGCCAAAAAGCCGTTGCTCCTTCCGCCGAAGAGCATTTTCCTCTGGGAAAGACCCGAGTGGGCATGGACCAGCACGCCCAGATGTTTGTCCTTCAGGTACCCCAGCCGTACCAGTTCCTGCTTTCCGCCCAGGTAACGGATCTTCCCCTCTTCCCGCATGCGCAGCCGCTCTTCGATCTCGATGAACTCTTCCGCCGGAGTCCCGAGGAAAAAGACCCTGCCGCTGAGGTGGTCACGGGCGTTCGCTCGAATGAGGCCGAGGGCGGCCCCGAGCATGATCCCCACCTGGAGATGGTGCCCGCAGAGGTGCGCGGCCCCGGTCACCGGGTCGGCGGCGGAAGACTCCCGGTTCACCACCGCATCCATCTCTCCCATGAAGAGCAAACCCGGGCCGGAGCGGGCCCCCTCCAGCACCCCTTCCACACCGGTAACGGCGATCCCGGTGCGGGTGGGCAATCCTAAACCTGCAAAAACATCGCCAATGAGTTCAGCCGTGTTCGTTTCCTTGAACCCCAGTTCGGGTTTGTCGGCGATCGCCCTTGACCATCCGATGATTTTTCCTTTTTCCTGGTCGATAAATCTGCAGGCCTGGTCCTTCAGCTTCTCCTTATCCATTTCATTCCCCCCGTGTTTTGGGTTCCGGAACGGTCCAGCAGAAAATAGCCTTGAAAAAATCAGTAGTCAAGGCGAAAAACTCAAAAAGAAGTTTGATTTTTCAGGCAAAAGAGGGACCTGGAGGATCGGATGCCGATTGAAAGGAGCTGAACGGATGGCTGAGATTGATTGGAAAAGATACATCCATCAGTATGCCTGAAGAGTCTTTATAACCCATCCCTGGGGGAATCGTCTTGCCTGATATAACCGGGACCAAAGAGGATTTTGTAGCGGCGGCCCTATGTGGGATCCCCTTCTGGCGCAAGTTTATTTTTTTGCTTGACATGATAATTGTATCTATTCTATCTATCACCTATACAAGAACCATTGACCTTAGGAGAGGAAGCCTGCAGGTTCACGGGCAGGCACGGTCGAGGATCCATGGAAGCATTCCAATGAGCCCAGAAAGGAGGGAAGACGATGAGGGAAAAAAAGAAGCGGTACATTTCGCGGATGGGAATTGCCTTGATCGTAGGGGCTATGGTCCTCGGGTTTACTTCATTGGTTTGGGCTGAAATAATCTTGAAGGTGGGCACGGGCCCGGTGGGGGGAAACTGGTTTCCTCTCGGGGCAGTGCTTTCTACGATCGTCAATGAAAAGGTGGAAGGAGTACGGGCCGCCCCGACGCTGGGAGGAGGAACTTCCAACCTAAAAGCCTTAAATGCCGGTACCCAGGATTTTTCCCTAACCATTGGAATGACCAACGCCAATGCCTGGGCGGGGAATCCCCCCTTCAAGAAGAAATACCGCAACGCCCGTTCGGTCTTCAACACTTACATAAACACCATCCATGCCTACACTCCCGCCCACACGGGGATCAAGACCGTGGAGGATTGCAAAGGGAAGCGGATTTCTCCGGGCAAAAAAGGGTTTACCGGAGAAGTGATGTGGAGCCTGATCTTGAAGGAGTACGGAATCGCCTATAAGGATTTCTCCAAAGTGGAGCTCGTGGGTTATGATGAGGGCGCCAAGTTGATGAAGGACAAACATCTCGATGTGTATATGATCCTTACCTTCGCTCCCAGTGCCCCATTCCTCGAAGTCGACGCGTTTACCCCCATTACGGTATTCACCTGTTCTCCCGCAATTCAGAAGAGGATGATCGAGAAATACCCGGGTTTTGGAAAAACGATCGTTCCCGGAGGAATCTACAAGAACTTGCCCAATGATCTGGAAACGATCGGCTCCCCCTGTGTGTTTGCCTGCCGGAAAGACCTGCCGGAAGATGTCATTTACAAGATCACCAAGGCTTTCTGGGAGAACTACAAACTAACATGGAAAATCAACCCGGGATTCAATAAATTCATCAAACCCGAAAACGCCCTCGAAGGGCTCGCTTTACCCCTTCACCCCGGGGCCTTCAAGTACTACAACGAAAAGGGCTATAAGATTCCCAAGAAACTCATGCCGGTCGATTGAGGGATCCCCTCGGTCGCCTTCCGGAATGAACAAAGCCGCGATTGCTGGCCTCGATGGGTCGAGAGGCCAGCAATCCTGCGGACCGGTAGGATCTCATTATGGACTTCAAAAGAGATGTTATAGGCCTACCGCAATCGAAAAGTATGAGCGCAATCCTGAAGGAGAAAGGATGCCTCAGCACTACCGTTGTGCTGATCGCCGTCCTTCTGGCCCTCTATCACATTTATACATCCTTTGCCGGTTGTCCTCCCGCCATCCTTCATCGAGGGATTCATCTCTTCGTGATTTTAATTATCGTTTTCCTTCATTCATCCGTTCGCAACCGAAACCGGGGGTATCTGGCCTTAAACATCTTCCTCTCCTTTCTGGCCTTGAGTACCCTGATTTACATCGCCTCGGATTACGATGAGATGCTCTTTCGCTATAATGAAGCCGAGGTGCCAGATTTGGCTTTCAGCGCGATCACCTTGGGACTCACCCTCGAAGCCTGCCGGCGTGTGGTGGGCGTACCGATGGCCATTCTCGTTTGTTTTTTCTTGCTTTACACTTGGCTGGGGAATTATGTCCCGGGCGACTTCGGCCATGCCGGGTTCTCCTGGAGGGAGATCCTGGACCAGCAATTTTTGAGCTACAACGGTGTCTTCACCACCCCCCTGGGGGTGATGTCCACCTTCATCATTATTTTTCTGATTTTTGCCGGATTCCTGATGAAATCCGGCGCGGTCCAGGCCTTCATGGAAATCGCCATCAAGTTAATGGGGCGGACGTCCGGCGGGCCGGCCAAAGCCGCAGTGGTGGCCAGTGCGCTGATGGGTTCGGTCAGCGGAAGTGCCGCTGCCAACGTCATGGTCACGGGTTCCATCTCCATCCCCCTCATGAAGCGGCTTGGATACCCGCCCAGTTTTGCCGGAGCGGTGGAGGCCTCTGTCTCTTCCGGGGGACAATTCATGCCTCCCATCATGGGGGCCTCGGCCTTTATCATCGCTTCCGTTTTGGGCATTCCCTACATCAAGGTGTGCCTGCATGCCCTCATCCCGGCCCTGTTGTGGTTCTTTTGCTTTTTCATCACCCTGCATTTTGAAGCCAAGAAACGGGCGATGCAGCCTATCGATCGGGAAGATATCCCTTCCGCCCGCCGGGTGCTGACTCATTTGTACCTCTTCATTCCCCTGGCCGCTTTGGTTTACCTGTTGACCCAGGGGTATTCCCCCATGTATGCGGGCGTGATGACGGTTTTCTTGCTGGTGGTCTTGATCTATTTCCGCCGGGAAACCCGGATGAACTTTTCCGCCATTATCAGTGCCCTCGAATACGGGATCATGGGGGCCCTTCCGGTGACCGCCGCATGCGCGGGAGCCGGGATCATCGTCGGCTGTGTCATGCAATCGGGCGTGGGGTACTACCTTTCGGCCGCCCTGGTGAAGATGAGCGGCGGACACCTGTATCTTCTCTTGCCCCTGGTGATCGCCGCGTCGCTGCTATTGGGAATGGGAATGGTAACGGTGGGAGCCTATATCATTGTCTCCATTCTCGTGTCTCCGGCCTTGATTGATATGGGAGTGTCTCCCATTGCCGCCCATCTGTTCCCCTTCTATTTTGCCATCCTCTCGGCCATCACCCCGCCCGTGGCCGTGGCCTCCTATGCCGCCGCCGGAATCGCTGGGGCCTCTCCCTGGGAAACAGGGGTGTTGGGAATTCGGTTGGCCATTCCGGCCCTATTCATCCCTTTCGTATTCATCACCCAACCATCGCTCCTATTCTTGGGCTCTCCGCTAACGATTCTGGTAACCATTGGGACCAGCGTGGCCGGCGTATTTTGCCTGGCTTCCGTCACCGTGGGTTATTTGATTCGAACTCTTCATCCTTTAGAGCGAATGGGGCTCGCCATCGCAGCAATCGCTTTTTTCTTTCCGGTCGGCATTCCCAACTTGGTGGGGGCGGGGATTTTGGCTCTGGTAACCCTGTTGCAGCGAAGAATGTAACTTTCCCCAAAAGCATCCATCCTCATAATTCCCCATCGCGGTCTGAGGCGCTTCATGGGATCAATGATGTTTCTTGCTTTGCCCCACATGCCGTGGAGAAAATCCGGAATATTCTGACCTTCCTGCAGGAGAGGGAATACAGCCGAGAACTCCGTGACGAAGGGAGTTGGCCGGATGCAGACCGCTTATGACATTGCCGAGGGCCACGACCGGGAGGCAGACACCAGGGTTAAGCGCTACATGGATAGGTCATCCAGGGCCCACGTCCCAAGGAAACTTTGAAGGGCATCGGTATCGGTGCTCCTTAAATGGCCAGCAAGCCATAAAGCAACAGGGGAAAATAATCCCGGGTGACGGTCCGAATTCGCCGGATATCCTTGGAGGAGGAAATTTATCTTCGACATGATAAAATAGAACAGTTATTTTATCGTTTTAAATATATGCCTTGGGGGAGGAACTCATGGGCGGCAAAGCGGTAAACGATCAAAAATGGGAAAGGGGAAACGTCCAGTTATCCCGGCACTTTGCCCGGTCCACCTCCAGGTTGCGGGAAAACGCTTTGAGCCGGAAGGGCTATGACCCGGCCCGCCTGTATAAATGGGGCCAGATGATGGCCCTGGCGGTGGTACGCATGATGGAAGGGACCGAGAAGGCTTTCGGCGCCAAGGGCCAGGTGATCCTGAATACCGTCCTGGTGGATCTGGGGCGGGAGATTGGCCGGGAGGTCCTGAAAGACTATTCCCTCGTCCCGGGGGCGAAAGAAATCGAGGCCATCTCAAAATTTGTTACCTACGTGAACGAAGAAATCTGGGCCTCCCCGGAAATCCCCAAAATACTCAGCGACTCGGAGTGCCTCTGCGACATCCTTTGGTGTCCCCATCAGGATCATTACCGGCCCTTCGACTGCCGGGTCCAGAGGTATATTGTCCAGGGACTCTTGGAAGCCTTCCAGGAAAAAACCGGCATCGTCGTGGACGCCCGTTTTACCCAAATCATCCCCCAGGGGGCGGAAACCTGCCGTTTCGAAGTCCGGATTCTTCCCCGGGGAACGACGCGGGAATGGACCCGGTATTCATCCGATTTGGCGCAAAAGGCACTGCAGCGAGCTTCACAGCGAGCTTCATACGATTCCTCCCGAAAGGAAAGGTAGAACGGAGTGGGGTATGGACCCAAAGGTAAAAGAAGCAATCTTCAGACAGGTGGAGAGAGAGCCCTTTGCCCAAAAGTTCGGGCTTAAGCTGATGGACCTGGACGACGGCTACTCGAGGGTGGAAATGACCTTTACCCCGGATATGGAGAACATCTTCGGAATGGCCCACGGGGGTGCGCTCTTTGCCCTGATCGATGAAGCCTTCGAGACCGCTTCCAACTCCCATGGGACCATGGCCGTGGCCCTGAACCTGAATACCACCTACGTATCCTCCCCCGCTCCGGGAACCAGGCTGACCGCCGAAGCCAGGGAATTCAGCCGCACCAGCAAAACTGCCAACTACGACATCCGGGTGACCGATGAGAAAGGGACCCTGATCGCCTCCTGCCGGGCGCTGGTGTACCGGAAAGGAACCCCGCTGCCGTTTCTCTAAAAACCGTAAGGGCTCATCTCCTGCACTCTCTGCCGGCGCCTGGCTGGCCCCGCCTGCTATTTTTTTATACGCCTTACGCTTTACTCCTCACTTCTCACGATCTATCGTTTAAAGTTTCCCGCCAAAATTCCGACAAGAAGGTTAAATAAATTTTCACCCTCCAAGGAAGGAGATCTGAAACAGCGATGACCATCATCAAGGAAGTGGTGTGTTCCAAATGCGGAAAGAAGCAGGTACACGACTTGCAGGATCTACTGAAAACGAATTTATTCTGGCGGACCTGCGAATTCTGCCACCGGTATGGACTCTACCGAACCATCAGGCAAAAAATGGACTCGATTTCGGATTGGCTGACGGCTCTCTATCGATCCATGGATCTTACCTACCTGGAAAATTGCCTTTCGCCGAAAAGGGAAAAATAAGTTTTTCCCCATATGTTGCGGAAGCCCCTTATTGAGGCCCAGGCTGAACTTGCGCGCCAAAGCCTTTCTACCCGGAAAGACCCCTCTTCTAGCTGCCTGGAATCTCTCATCCCTTCTAGCATGGAGCGCGGGGCAGGGAGCAGGGAGTTTAAAATCTTTTTCCTTGTTCTATACTCTCAGCTCCACGCTCCCTGCTATACGCTGCCTTTGTGAACGGAAAGCCATTTTTCCCGAACCGCCAGACCCCAACCGGGTGGAGAGGGCCCTCCTATGATTCCGCTTCCTTGGGCCCGAAGAAACCAATTCCTTGCTGGGAGTCCGCATCCAGGTAAAGCTGGAGATAATCCCCCGCGCATACCGAGGGTACATGGATGACCCGGACGATCTTTTCACAGTTCTTCACCTCCGGGGCCAGGCGGGGCAGGATGTTTTCGCTATCCAGCAGAAAGGGCTCATTCAGGATCTCTCCCGGATCATCGGGGAAGAGGGGAACGATCTCGATGTCGGCCTCCACCAGGTCCTGGAAGAAGTGGGTTCCGTAGGAGACTTCCGGGGTGTAGCCTTCCTTGGCAAAGGCCACTTCCACCAGGAGTTTGGCCTTATTGATATTGGCATAGGTTACCTTGACCCCCAGGTTGATATCGTTGCTCCCCCATCGGCCGGGCCCCATGAGGGCGTAGCGCTTCTCGGCCAGCAATTTGTTTAGCACGTTCACCACCCGGGCAATTTCCATTTTCTCTTCAAACGTAGGCAGAAGGTCGTAGGCCCGCGGGTTGACATAAACGATATATTCCAGGTTGGCCACGACGGCGTTGGCCAGACTGGATCGGGTGGTAAAGAGGACTCGATCCCGGGGAATATTTTCTGGAATTTTTATTCGCTCCAATTCCTTCCGGGTGGAAAGGGACCGGCACTGGAGGAGGTAGAATTTCTCCTCATCCCAGGCAAACTCCATATCCACGGGCCGTCCATAGGCGGACTCGATTTTGGAGAGAATCCTTTTGGCCAGACGGACGAAGGCGGTCTTTTCCAAGAAGTTCTCGAAGGTGAGACAGGGTTCCCCCGTGCTCATGTCCTGGGCCTTGAACATCGGGGGGGCTAGGTGTCCGTCCCGGTCAAACGAAAGGGCGTGGAAGAAGTCAGGGTGTTGAACCTGGTCTTTCAGGGTTCGGAAATCCACCGTCTCCATCTTTCCGGTCTTCAGGTTGAGCACATCCACCTGCTTCTGGGAATATTTTTTAATCTGCGTGGCAGTGGCCTCCGGACGCAGCTGGGGGTGGCTGAAGGGAACCATCCGGGGGTAGTCCGAACCCACCCGGTCCACGGCCCGGGTCCCCAGCCCGAGGACCAGCCGTCCCAGTCCTTCCTCCTTTTTGATCTTGGGGTTCCAGGCATAGACGTTGCGGGAGAAGAGGACCCCGGAAACGAAAGGGAAGAAGAAATCGCCCCACCTGCGGCCCACCACCTTCTGCACCACCATGGCCATCCGTTCGTCAAAATCCAGGAGTCCGTGATCCATGCGGTAGAGGATGGGGTCGGGCCCGAAAGTGCTGGCGAAAACCTGCTTCAGCCCGCGGATGAAATGGGTCAAGCGGGTCTCCAGGTCGCCCTGGTTGGTCAGGAACACGGAAAGGTACTTTCCGGAGAAAGCCAGGCCGAAGCTGTCCTCCAGAAGGCTGGAGGATCGGATGATAATGGGATGTTCCCCGATCTCCTCCAGGATCTTGCGGAAATCATCGATCACCTCGGGGGCAAAGGTGGCATATTTGAACTTCTCGTCTACATGGAGGAACTCCCTCTCGATCTCCTCCCGGGTTTTGTACTTGAAGGTGTGAAAGAGGTACAGGTTGTTCCGGTCCAAAAACTCCGAAAAAACCCCCGAGTTCAGGTACCAGGTATCGGGAACCCGCACGAACTTTTCCAACTCCGGATCGTGTTTCTCCAGAAGGGGCAGGAGGATCTTGTAGGCCAGGATCATTCCCGCCGCCTTCCCCCCCAGCTGTCCGGGCCGGCGCCGGCTCCAGAGGCTCCGCTGCAGGATAAGGTCCATATCCCGGATGGTGACGTGGTTCTTGGCCAGGCTGATGAAGGGGAGCTGGGTGGAAATGAACCGACTGATGAGCGCCACCCGGATTCCGATGGCCTCCTCCGGGGAGATGTACACCTCCCCTTTGGGGATCTCGCAAAATTCCCGCAGGGCCTGGTAGATCTCCATGGAGGTAGCCTGGTCGCGGTTGACCACCATGCTGAGGGTCTGGGCCCGGTCCCTCTTCCGGGCCAGGTTGATGTAGCTATCGATTTCCACCGGGCCGAAGGAAATGGCGAAATAAGCGTCGATCAGGGCTTCCAGGTATTCCTGGCGGTTTTCTTCCGTGTCCGCCAGTCCGTCGGATTTCAGGTGATCCAACGCTTTCTGGTACAGGGTTTCCCGGTTGATGATTCCCCTCTGTTCCAGAACCTCCATGAAGGTGATGTCCATCAGCCCCATCAGGTGGGGATACTGATTTTTCTTCCGGATCAGGCGGTAGATTTTGAAGATGTCCCAGTGGTTTCCCATAAGAAAAC
>Ga0111180_1164_pt1 | contig 16568 bp, 12 predicted proteins | sample DeeMarSWOR324_28_FD_80237 | JGI IMG/M metagenome (GOLD analysis project Ga0111180, IMG submission 80237) | Deltaproteobacteria bacterium SM23_61
TCGCCGAGAAGCGCGAACACCAGCAGATCGAGCCCGAGCATCTCCTTCTGGCCCTGATTCAGCAGACCGAGGGGATCATCCCCCAGGTTTTCGAGAAACTCGGAGTGTCGGTCCCATCCCTCGCTTCGAGACTAGAAGAAGCCCTGGGAAAGATTCCTAAAGTATACGGGGGCGGAGTGGGGCAGGTGTATATATCTCCCCGCCTGAAAAAAGTGCTGGACAGCTCCTTCCAGGAGGCGGAGCGGCTGAAAGACGCCTACGTGAGCACGGAACACATGCTGCTGGCCATTCTCGACGAGCGGGATGGAGCGGCCTCCCTGATCCTGACGGGCCTGGGGGCTGATAAGGACAGCATCTACAAGGTCCTTATGGCTGTCCGCGGCTCCCAGCGGGTCACGGACCAGAATCCGGAGGAAAAGTACCAGGCCCTAGCCCGCTATACCCGGGACCTGACCGATCTGGCCCGCAAGGGAAAGCTCGACCCGGTCATCGGCCGGGATGACGAGATCCGCCGCGTGCTCCAGGTTCTCTCCCGCCGGACGAAGAACAACCCGGTTCTGATCGGGGAGCCGGGAGTGGGAAAGACGGCCATTGTGGAGGGCCTGGCCCAGCGGATCGTAAACGGAGACGTTCCGGAGTCCCTCAAGAACAAGAAACTCGTCGCCCTGGATCTGGGCGCCCTGATTGCCGGGACCAAATACCGGGGGGAGTTTGAGGACCGGCTCAAGGCCCTGCTGAAAGAGATCACCGAGGCCGAGGGGGAGATCATCCTCTTCATCGACGAACTGCACACCCTGGTCGGGGCGGGTGCGGCCGAAGGGGCCATGGATGCCTCGAACATGCTCAAGCCGGCCCTGGCCCGGGGCGAGCTCCGCTGCGTCGGGGCGACGACCATCAACGAATACCGCAAGCACGTGGAGAAAGATGCCGCCCTGGAGCGGCGTTTCCAGCCGCTCATGGTCTCCGAGCCCACCGTGGAAGATACCATCGCCATCCTGCGGGGGCTGAAGGAGCGTTATGAGGTTCACCACGGGGTGCGCATCCAGGATTCGGCCATTGTGGCCGCGGCCACGCTCTCCCATCGGTACATTTCCGACCGTTTCCTCCCGGATAAAGCCATCGACCTCATCGATGAATCTGCCTCGCGCCTGCGGATCGAGATCGACAGCCTGCCCGTGGAAGTGGACGAGGTGGATCGGAAGATCACCCAGATGGAGATCGAGCGCCAGGCCCTGTTGAAGGAGAAGGACAAGGCCTCCCTGGAGCGGCTGGAGAAGATCGAAAAGGAATTGGCCGAGCTCAGGAATCAGAGCGACGCCATGAAAGCCCACTGGCGGAGGGAAAAAGAGGCCATCCAGAAGATCCGCTCTCTGAAGGAGCAGATCGAAGAAGGCCGGAGAGAGGAGCAGCAGGCCGAGCGCGAGGGGAACCTGGCCAGGGTGGCGGAGATCCGCTACGGGAAAATCACTGAACTCCAGAAGGGTTTGGAGAAGGAAAACCAGGCCCTGACTAGCCTCCAAAAAGAGCGCAGGATGCTGAAAGAGGAAGTGGACGCGGAAGACGTTGCCGAGGTGGTGGCCAAATGGACTCGGATTCCCGTTTCCAAAATGATGGAGGGGGAGATCGAAAAGCTCCTCAAGATGGAATCCCGCCTGAAGAACCGCGTGGTGGGCCAGGAAGAGGCCATCCGCCTGGTTTCCAACTCTGTCCGGCGGGCCAGAGCCGATCTCCAGGACCCCAACCGGCCCATCGGGTCCTTCCTTTTCCTGGGCCCCACCGGGGTGGGAAAGACCGAGCTGGCCCGGGCGCTGGCGGAGTTTCTCTTCGACGACGAACAGGCCATGGTCCGCCTGGATATGTCCGAATTCATGGAGAAGCACTCGGTGGCCCGGTTGATCGGCGCTCCCCCGGGGTATGTGGGCTACGAGGAGGGGGGATACCTCACCGAGGCGGTGCGCCGCAAACCCTACTCGGTAGTCCTATTCGACGAGGTCGAGAAGGCCCACCCGGAGGTCTTCAACGCCCTGCTTCAGATATTGGATGACGGGCGCCTTACCGACGGAAAAGGGCGGACGGTGGACTTCAAGAACACGGTCCTCATCATGACCTCCAACATTGGAAGCCAGTATATCCAGGATCTGGGCGCCAAGGACTATGAAGAAATGCGTCGCCGGGTTCTCGATGCCCTGAGGGTCCATTTCAAGCCCGAGTTCTTGAACCGGGTGGACGAGGTGATCATCTTTCACGCGCTCACCCTTGAAGATATTAAAAAAATTGTGGAGATCCAGCTGCGGAACCTGAGGAGGCGGCTGGCGGAGAGGAAAATCTCCCTGGTTTTGACCGATCAGGCCAAAGAGTTTTTGGCCCAGGAAGGATTTGATCCGGTTTATGGGGCCCGGCCCCTTAAACGGGCGATCCAGCGTTTCATCCAGGACCCCCTGGCGCTCAAACTTTTGGAGGGCGAGTTCTCCGAGGGGGATACCGTGGAGGTGGATGTAAGCCTCAAGAATGAAATGGTTTTTTCGAAGCCTCAGGCCAAGGGGCGGTCCAAGACCGCAGGCGGACGCGGCTGAGAAGAAGCCACAGCTGATTGCGCCGGGTGTCCCAACTCAACCCTGACCCTCTCCCGCAGGGAAGAGGAGAGGCAAGGAAAAGTCTTCGCCTTGACAGGGCCGGAATTCATGATTAAGTTTATAAAAAAGTTAGAAAATTAATTTCTTAAATATTGCCCGAAAGGGCATGAGGGATTGGAGGAAAGGAAAATGGCCAAGATTATTGGGATTGACCTGGGAACCACAAACTCGGTCGTTGCCGTGATGGAAGGAGGCGACCCCAAGGTCATCATCAACGAAGAGGGCAGCCGCTTGACGCCCTCCGTAGTCGGCTTTGCCAAGGACGGAAACCGTCTGGTGGGGCAGGTGGCCAAGAGTCATGGGCCGCCGGTACAACGAAGTCAGCGAAGAAATGAAGATGGTCCCCTTCAAAGTGGTCCAGGACGGGACCGGGGCAGCCCGGGTGAAGATCAAAGACAAGGAGTACTCCCCGCCGGAAATCTCGGCCATGATTCTTCAGAAGCTGAGGAAGTCGGCCGAGGATTACCTGGGGGAGAAGGTGACCGATGCGGTCATCACCGTGCCCGCCTATTTCAACGACAGCCAGCGCCAGGCCACGAAGGATGCGGGGATCATCGCCGGCCTGAATGTCCGTCGGATCATCAATGAACCCACGGCCGCGGCCCTGGCGTACGGTCTAGATAAGAAAAAGGACGAGACTATTGCTGTCTATGACTTCGGGGGAGGGACTTTTGACATTTCCATCCTGGAAGTCGGGGACAACGTGGTGGAGGTCAAATCCACCAACGGGGACACCCATCTGGGGGGGGACAACCTGGACCAGCGAATCATCGACTGGCTGGTAGCCGAATTCAAGAAAGATCAGGGGATTGACCTGAGCAGGGATCTCATGGCCCTGCAGCGATTGAAGGAAGCAGCGGAAAAGGCCAAGATCGAGCTCTCTTCCACCATGGAGACAGAGATCAATCTGCCCTTCGTGACCGCCGACGCTTCCGGCCCCAAGCACATGAGCATCAAGCTGACCCGGGGGAAGTTTGAATCTCTGGTCATGGACCTTCTGGAAAAATCCCTGCCCCCGTGCAGACAGGCCATGGAAGATGCGGGGCTGAAGCCCAATCAGATCCATGAAATTGTCCTGGTGGGGGGATCCACCCGGATTCCCAAAGTGCAGGAACTGGTGAAGCAGTTATTCGGCCGGGAACCGCACCGGGGCGTGAACCCGGATGAAGTGGTGGCCATGGGAGCCGCCGTCCAGGCGGGAGTTCTGGGGGGAGAGGTCAAGGATGTTCTCCTCCTGGATGTCACCCCGCTATCTCTGGGAATCGAGACCCTGGGCGGAGTGATGACCCGGCTCATCGACCGGAACACCACCATTCCCACCCGGAAGAGCGAGATCTTCTCCACGGCGGCGGACAGTCAGACCAGCGTGGAGATCCATGTCCTCCAGGGAGAGCGGGACATGGCCCGGGACAACCGGACCCTGGGAAAATTCCACCTCATGGGAATTCCTCCCGCGCCGCGCGGCATCCCCCAGATCGAAGTGACCTTCGACATCGATGCCAACGGAATTCTCAACGTCTCGGCCAAGGACAATGCCACGGGGAAACAGCAGGCCATCACCATTACCGCTTCAAGCGGCTTGAGCAAAGATGAAGTGGAGAAGATGGTGAAGGATGCAGAGTCCCATTCGGCGGAAGACAAAAGGCGTCGCCAGGAAGTAGAGCTGCGCAACCAGGCTGACACCCTGGTTTACCAGACTGAAAAGATCCTGAATGAAAACCGGGAAAAGATTCCCATAAGCGAGGTCAATGCCATTGAGGGGGCCCTGAAGGAGGCCAAGCAGGCCGTCGAAAGCGGGGACACCGGGCGGATCAAAGAGAAAATGGAGCTTCTTACGAAGGCCTCCCATCATCTCGCCGAGATCATGTACCAGCAGACTTCCCAACAGAAGGCCGATGCCGGCCCGGGCGGGGCCGGCCCCCAGGCCCGAAAGCCGGATGACGACGTAGTGGACGCGGAATTCGAAGAAAAGAAGTAAGACGCCCTGGCAAGGGGGGAGAAATCATCTCCCCCCTTTTTTTTTCTTGGGAAATGGTGAAAGTCTCTGTCCCCTTTTTTAATTCTCTGCCTGCTCGGCGATCCCTGCGGTCGGGTTTTTTTCAATAATCATTTCATAAGGCTTCCCTGGGTTTGCGCCGGCCTGCCCGACCTTTAAAAGGCCTTCCGGGCAAGCATATTTTGTGTTGAAAAAGAAACCTGGTTTGTGGTATATAGGAACCTGTCCTTTCCAGTGATTCTTTAGACAGAATGGCCGGCATCGATGGCGTCCAGAAAAGATTATTACGACATTTTGGGGATTCGAAGAGGCGCGACCGAAGAAGAGATCGAGAAGGCATACCAAAGACTAGCCCGTACCTATCAATCCGTACCCCAACCGCGAAACCGAACTGCAGATTTTCGTTTTCGAGAGATCGCCGAAGCGTATGAGATTCTTTCCAACAAGGCCCGAAGGGAAAGATACGATCGGCTGGGAATTGATTTTCCCTTCCAGGAGGATCTCTGGGATGAGATGCTGGAGGAAGGGGAAGAAGAAAACAGCCTGGAAGGATTCGAGGATCTATGGGAGCCGGGTTTTGAGCGCGGACGATTGGGCGCCGAACAGACTTCCGCCAGGGGGAAGGACATCCACGTAACCCTGGAGATTGACCTGGAGAATGCTGCCCGCGGAGCAGTGAAGAAAGTCTGGGTCCTTGAGGAGATTCCCTGCGTGACCTGCGGCGCGAGCGGGGTCAACGCGGAGGGCCCACGAGAATGTTGCGGGCAATGCGGCGGAGCGGGACAGATCCAGGTTGGTCTGCCTCCCTCGGCCGTGGCGAAAGAATGTGACCGTTGCCAAGGGACCGGGAAAGTATATGTCCAACGCTGCCAGACATGTGCGGGAAAAGGCTGGGTCGGCCGGAGAAGATCGGTTACGGTTGAGATTCCCCCCGGAGTGAACGATCATTGCCGGCTCTACCTCCTCCATCTGGGCCATGCAGGAAAGGCCGCGGGGCCCAACGGCGATCTGGTGGCCGAGATCCGCGTGCAACCCCATTCCCTTTTCGAAAGAAAAGGGAATGATCTATACGCCGGACTTCCCCTGGCCATCTGGGAAGCGGCTCTGGGAACCGAGGTGGAGGTTCCCACCCTCGAAGGGATTGTACGGGTAAAAATCCCCGCCGGAGTCCAATCGGGGGACGAAGTTCGGATTCCCAGGCGGGGAATCCCCTTCCTCCAGGGGGAAGGCAGGGGAGATCTGATCCTGCGCCTGAAAATTCAGGTTCCCCGGGAGGTGGATGAAAAGTCCAAAAAGATCCTGGAAGAACTGGAGCGACGCAGCTCGTCCGTTTCGCGCTGGAAGCAGGATTGGACCGGCAGATCGGGAAATCGGAGATAACCCCCGTCTCCCCGCGGTAGGATCATGATTGACCTCAGCAATTACAAGGATTACCTTTCTGAAAAAGCCCACCGGGTTCTGTCTTCGGCGATCCAGGAATCGCAGAAGAGGCAGCATCATTACCTGGGGGTGGAGCATATCTTTCTGGCTATCACCGAGGTGGAGTCCAACCTTTTCGCGGAAATCGCCGAAAAGCTGAACTTCAGTCCCCGGGATGTGGTCCTTTCCCTGCGGGAATACTTGAACTCCTCCAAACAGGTCTGGGGGGGAGGAATGAAGGTTCCGCCCTCTACCAAGACCATCTTCAAATTGGCTTGGGACTCGGCCATCAATGCCGGCCGGAAAGTGATCGAGACCACCGATCTTCTCAAAGCCATATTCCAGGAGGGACAGAATATCCCCGTGCGCATTTTGCGGGGGATGGGGGTGGAGCCCAACGCCGCCAGCCGGGTGATTTCCCTGGAAACGAAGGTCCTGGACGAGAAGAGCGAAGAATTCAGGAAGCGTTACGACCTGCCGCCTTACCTGAATAACTTCGGGGTGAACCTCAACCGCCTTGCCCGGCAGGGAAAGTTGCCCCCCATTATCGGCCGGGATGGGGAAATCCGCCAGATGATGGAAATCCTCTGTCACCGGGACCGGCCCAACTCGGTCATGATTCTGGGAGAGCCGGGAGTGGGAAAGACCGCCCTGGTGGAAGGCCTGGCGGCCAGACTGGAACTGGCCCCCGATACGGTGCCCAAAAGGCTGAGGAATTTTCAGATCGTCAACCTGCAGATGAACACCCTGGTGGCGGGAACCATGTTCCGGGGCATGTTCGAGGACCGAATTGAGAATGTGATCAAGGAGGTCAAGCGCCGCCGCAACATCATCCTCTTCGTCGATGAAGCCCATACCCTGATCGGCGCGGGGACGGCCATGGGCGTGCCCACGGACGCGGCCACGATCTTCAAGTCCTCCCTCGCGCGGGGAGAGGTGCAGATCATCGGGGCCACCACGGCCAGCGAGTTCAAGACCCACATCGCCGAGGACGAGGCCCTGGCCCGGCGGTTCCGGATCGTGACCGTCCAGGAACCGAACGTGGAGGAAGCCCGGGAAATTCTCCGCGGGATCCGGCCCCGCCTGGAAAAGAACTATTCGGTCCAGATCGCCGACGAGGCCATCGAAACCGCCCTGAACATGGCGGCTCGGTACCAGCACAATCTTCGTCTGCCCGACAAGGCGATCAACTGGCTGGACACCGCTTCCGTCCGGGTGGAAATGGAAGATTACGGACGGCCGGTGGGGGCGGACGACGTCATTCAGATTATCTCCCAGGAAACCCGGATCCCCCGGGAGATGGTCTTTCGCGACACGACTCACCGCTTCAGGGATATGGAGACATCCTTGAGTCTCCGGGTGGTTGGGCAGAAGGAGGCCATCCGGGCGGTGGCCCGGAACCTGCGGCTGAACAAGGGCCCTTTGAAAGAGCGCTTCGAGCGGCCCGACGGGGTCCTCCTCTTCCTGGGACCGACCGGAGTGGGAAAGACGGAACTGGCCAAGTCCCTGGCCGAATTTCTCTTCGGGGATGAGAATAAAATGGTTCGCCTGGACATGTCCGAGTACCGGGACTCCGCCATTTCGGTGGACAAGCTCATCGGCATGCCCCGGGGGATCGTGGGTTCGGAGAGAGGGGGCGTGCTCACCAACCAGATCCGGGACAACCCTTACACGGTGGTCCTGCTGGACGAGGTGGAGAAGGCTCATCCGGATGTGCTCAACCTCTTCCTCCAGGTGTTCGACGAGGGCTTCCTGACCGATGGCCGGGGAAGAAAGGTGTACTTCAGCGACACGGTCCTGATCATGACCTCCAACCTGGGGTCGGATGAGTTCAAGAAGTTCACCAAACCCATGGGCTTCCTGGTGGATTCCCAGCATCTCCGCACCGTGAAACAGGCGGTTCTGCGTGAGGCCGAAAACCATTTCTCCCCCGAGTTTCTCAACCGCGTGGACGACATCGTGGTCTTTTCTCCCCTGACCGAAGAAGAGGTGGAAAAGATCGGTGAACGTTATCTGGAGGGAATTCAGAAAAACCTCGCCGCCTACGGCAAATCTCTGGAGTACACCGGGGCGGCACTGAAGGCTCTAGCGGAAATCGGTTTCAGTTTGAAGTACGGGGCCCGTTTCCTCAAGCGGCGGATCGATGAACGGGTCAAAATCCCCATCACCCTGCACTGGAATGATGGGTCCCAGTTCCACGTCGATGTCCTGGAAGGAGAACTGACCGTCCGCTGGAATTCCTGAGGGCGGGAATCCGGCGTTTCATCCGGGGACGGTAAGAAGATAGATTCCCCAAGAGGGACTGAAGCAATGGAGAAGATCAGGCTGGCGGTTGTGGGTGTGGGCAATTGCGCAAGCTCCCTGATTCAGGGTATCGAATATTACCGGACCCATGAGGGAACGGAGAAGCTGGGTTTGATGCATTATGAACTGGGTGGCTACCAGCCGGGGGACCTGGAGGTGGTGGCGGCTTTTGACGTGGACCGCAGGAAGGTGGGAAAGCCCCTGGCCGAAGCGATCTACGCCAAACCCAACTGCACCTGGGAGATCACTCCGGGGGTGACCAACTCTAAAACCATCGTTCAGATGGGGCACGTGCTGGACGGGATTTCTTTGCACATGAGAGATTACCCGGAAGACCAGACTTTTCTCGTGGCGGAGGAGAAGCCCTGCGACGTGGAGAGGGTCCTGCGGGATACGGGGGCGGAGATCCTTCTGAACTACCTCCCCGTGGGATCGGAGGAAGCCGCGCGTTACTATGCCGGCTGCTGCCTGAATACGGGAGTCAGCCTGATCAACTGCATGCCGGTCTTCATCGTCTCCTCCCTGGAATGGGGTCGAAAATTTTCCGAACGGAATATTCCGGTGGTCGGGGCGACCATCCTCCACCGGGCCCTGACCCAGCTCTTTGTGGACCGCGGGGTCCAGGTGGACCGGACGTACCAGCTGAACGTGGGGGGAAACACCGATTTTCTGAATATGCTGAACCAACATCGCCTGCAGTCGAAAAAGATCTCCAAAACCGAGGCTGTCCAATCCATCCTGGATTCTCCCCTGGATGACCGCAATATCCATATCGGGCCGAGCGATTACGTCCCCTGGCAGAAGGACAACAAAATCTGCTTCCTGCGCGTCGAAGGCCGGGGATTCGGGGGGGTCCCCCTGAACGTGGAAATCCGTCTGTCGGTGGAGGATTCTCCCAACAGCGCGGGGGTAACCATCGATGCCATTCGTTGCTGCCAGCTGGCCCGGAAGAGGAAGATCGGGGGCCCCCTGATTTCCGTTTCGGCGTACACCATGAAACACCCGCCGAAACAGATTCCGGACCAAGAAGCGCGGCAGAGGCTGGAGGAGTATATCCAGGGCCAGCGCGAGAGGTAGGGACGGCATCCGCCTATGCTCAAGGCATTGATCGGGGACGGCCTCGATCCCTTTCTCCAAGGAACATCTCGCTTTGTTTACCGGTTGGGCCTCCGGCCCAACACCCTGACCTTCATCGGGGTGGGCTTGAATGGACTATCCGCCTGGGCTCTGGCCACGGGAGAGTGGCTCCAGGGTTGCGCCCTGATCATTCTGGCGGGCTTCTTCGATATTTTAGACGGCGCTGTAGCGCGCAACTGCAAGCAGGCCAGCGCCTTCGGTTCCTTCCTGGATTCCGTCCTGGACCGGTACTCCGACCTGAGCCTGTTGGTGGGGCTGCTGATCTTTTACTCGCGTCAGGGCCTGGTTTTATACCAGGTTTTGCTCGGCCTAGCCATCATGGGCACTGCGCTGGTCCCCTACACCCGGGCGCGGGCAGAGGCCCTGATCCCGAGATGCAACGTGGGGGTGATGGAGCGGCCGGAACGCATTTTGCTGATTTTTCTGGGTGCGGCCATCGAATCGCTCATGCCCGTAGTGATCTGGATTCTGGCTATCTTAACCAACTTAACTGTCTTCCAGCGGATCCATTACACCTGGCGGCAGATGAGGGAAAAGGAGAAAGGCCCGTAGGGGCGCGCTGCCGCGCGCCCTATTTGAGGAGACACCATGGAAAGCGGAGAGGATAAGAAGGGATTTACGATTCGCGATAAAAGGAGCTCCACCCAGACCGATGAGACGGAGAAAGGGGGAGCCCCAAGGGTGGAGACCGCTCCCTCCGGGGAAGCACGCAAAGCGGAGAAGGAAACACGGGAAAGGGCGGCCGAACTGCCGGAGATCAACTTTTCTTCTTTTCTGCTGTCCCTGAGCACCTCCGTCCTGGTTCATCTGGGTGAAGTTCCCGACCCCATGACCCAGAAGCCAGATCGGCACCTTCCCCTGGCCAAACAGACCATCGACCTGCTGGGGATGCTTAAAGAGAAGACCCGGGGGAACCTGACCGAAGACGAGGAAAAGTTGATGGATCACCTGCTGGCCGACCTGAGATGGAGATACATCCGCGAAGCGAAGGGTCAATAGTAGGTTGGTCTTATCGTCGGAAGGTCGCTTTGTCGATTCCTCTCCGTGGCGGGGGATCCTGCCAAGGATTTCCATGCTCTAAAAATTCGGTTGCGGAACGATGCGATTTCTCGACCCTGAAGGAAGCATTTCTTAAGCCGAGAGAGAGCGAAAGGTGAAGGAGAGAATTATGGCATTCGAGAATGGGCGCACGGGACCGAATCCCCAAAGATTCGGCATGATCAGTCTGGTGATGGTGGCCCTTGCAGGGCTGGTGGCGGGGCTCCTGACGGCGTTCTTTTTCCCCACACGGTCCATGTCCAGTCAGGTGGAGTTCATGGGGACGAAGAAGGTCAGCGTGGCGGCATCGCCTTCCTCCATCTCTCCCCAGCTCTTTGTGGAGTTGGCCCGGCGGGTCAAACCCGGGGTGGTGAACATCAGTACCAAGAAGGTGGTCAAAGGCGGAGGAAGGGTCTTCCGCCAGTTCTCCCCGCCCTCCCGGGAACGGGACCTCTTCAGGGATTTTTTCGGCGAGGAATTCTTCAACCGTTTCTTCGGTGAGACCCCGCAGAGGGAATTCGTCCAGCGCTCGCTGGGTTCGGGGTTCATTATCGATAAGGACGGATATATCATCACCAACAACCATGTCATCGAAGGAGCCAGTGAGATCCGCGTCCGCCTTTCCACGGAGAAAGAATTCGACGCCGAGATTATCGGCCGGGATCCTAAGACCGATCTGGCCCTGATCAAAATCAAGTCCTGGAACAACCTGCCGGTGGTGAAATTGGGGGACTCGGACAAAGTGGAGATCGGGGAATGGGTCATGGCCATCGGGAACCCTTTCGGCCTGTCCCACACGGTGACCGTGGGAATCGTGAGCGCCAAAGGCCGGGTGATCGGCTCCGGGCCCTACGATGATTTCATCCAGACCGACGCCTCCATCAACCCCGGCAACAGCGGGGGGCCCCTCTTCAACATCAACGGGGAAGTGGTGGGGATCAACACGGCTATTGTGGCCACGGGGCAGGGAATCGGGTTTGCCATTCCCATCAACGTGGCCCGGGAGATCATTCCCCAGCTGAAAAAGAAAGGGAAGGTGACCCGGGGCGGAATCGGCGTTTATGTTCAGAAGATGACTCCCGAGCTGGCCAAATCCTTCGGCCTGGAGAAGGGCGAGGGGGCGCTGGTGGCCGATGTCATTGCCGGAGGGGCGGCGGAAACGGCGGGAGTCCGACGGGGAGACGTCATCATCCGGTTCGACGGGAAAGAAATTCACGAGATGAATGAACTGCCCCGCATCGTGGCCGCAACCCCGGTGGGGAAGGACGTGGAGATGGAAGTCCTGCGCGATGGAAAACCGCTGAAGCTGAAGCTGAAGGTGGGGGAACTGAAGGAGGAAGGGCCGGCTCCCACGGAAGAGAAGGCCGAGGTGGAGATGGGTATGAGCGTCCAGGAAATCACCCCGGAGCTCGCCCGGCAGCTGCGGCTGAAGGAGACCGGAGGGGGGATCGTCAGCAAGGTGGAGTCCGGGTCCCCCGCCGATGAAGCAGGGGTCCAGCGGGGAGACATCATCCAGGAGGTCAACGGGCAGGCCATCCGCAGGCTCAGCGACTATCAGGCCGCTATCGGCAAGGTAAAAAAGGACGAAGTGATCCGCCTCCTGGTCAAGCGGGGGGAGCGGAACATCTTCTTGGCTTTTCGTTCCAATCGATAGGGATGCGGTTCCTTTCCCCGGCAAAAATCAACCTCCACCTGGAGGTGCTGGAAAAGCGGCCGGACGGATACCACGAGGTCCAGACCCTCCTGAAGAGGGTCGATCTTTCCGACGAGATGGAGGTTCACCCGGGAGGGCAGGGAATCCGGCTGATCCTTGAGGGGGAAGAGGTTCCTCCCGGGATGGAAAACTTGGCCTGCCGGGCCGCTTCGATTTTCTGCCGGGAGACCGGGATTCCCGAAGACCTGGAGATCAGGATCCGGAAGAGGATTCCGGTAGCCGCTGGACTGGGCGGGGGAAGCAGCAACGCCGCCTCCGTGCTGGCGGCCCTGAACGATCTTTTCCGGACTGGACTGAACTCGCACGCGCTCATGGGGATGGGGGCCAAGCTGGGAGCGGATATCCCCTTTTTCATCTTTCAAAGGCCGGCCCTGGCCAAGGGAAAAGGGGAAAGATTGACCGCCGTGAGCATGCCCGAGGGCCTGGGATTCCTGCTGCTGGTTCCTCCATTCCGCATCTCCACTTCCTGGTCCTACGAGACCTTCGACCGGCTTACGGGCGGGAAGCGGAAGACAGGGACTCCGCTGAGGGATTCGTATTCGACCCTGGCCGACCTTTTGGAGGTCTTGAAAAATGATCTGGAAATTCCGGCACTTTCAAGGTATCCTGAAATTGGGAGGATGAAGGAGGCATTGCTCCGCCAGGGGGCCCGGGGAGCGCTCATGTCCGGCAGCGGCCCGGTAACCTTCGGAATCTTCCCCTCCAGGGAAAAAGCGGAAGAGGCCCGAAGAAAGTTGGTTTTACCCCGGGATTGGAAAGCGGAGATTTGCTGCGGGCTTTGAACCCAGATCCCGGGAAATGTGAAATTCGAAATCCGAAGTTCGAAACCCGAAACAAATTCGAAAAGAAAAAAAATTCAAACCGGCCTTTTCTTTGAAATTTGGACTTTTTCTCTTTTTGTTTCGGAATTCGTGCTTCGTGTGTCGGATTTTTTTAGTAAGAACTGGGGCGTCGTCAAGTGGTAAGACACGGGTCTTTGGAACCCGCATTCGGAGGTTCGAATCCTCCCGCCCCAGCCAATTATGATAGGAAAGGATCTCGGTAGAGGGAGAGAGAACAGTGGATCATATGAGGATCTTTTCGGGAAATTCTAACCTTCCTTTGACTCAGGAGATCTGCGAAATTCTGGAAAGCCCCATGGGCGCGGCCGACGTCAAGACCTTCAGCGACGGGGAAATCCAGGTGGACATTCATGAGAGCGTGCGGGGAATGGACGTATTTGTCGTTCAGTCCACCTGCACTCCGGGCAACACCAACCTGATGGAACTTCTGATCATGATCGACGCCCTGAAAAGGGCCTCGGCCAACCGGGTCACCGCGGTTCTCCCCTACTACGGGTACGCTCGCCAGGACCGGAAGGTCTCGCCCCGGGCGCCCATCACCGCCAAACTGGTCGCGGACCTAATTACTGCTGCAGGGGCCAACCGGGTTCTCACCATGGACTTGCACGCCGGGCAGATTCAGGGTTTCTTCAACATCCCGGTGGACCATCTGTTTGCCGCGCCGGTTCTCCTGGAGTACATGCGGACGAAATTTTCGGGGGACATGGTGATTGTCTCTCCCGATGCGGGGGGGGTGGAGCGGGCCCGGGCGTTCGCCAAAAGGCTGAAGGCTTCCCTGGCGATCATCGACAAGCGTCGGGACGCCCCCAACGAAGCCAAGTTCATGAATCTCATCGGGGAGGTCAAAGGCCTGCACGCCATCATCCTGGACGATATCGTGGATACGGCCGGCACGCTGGTGGAGGCGGCCTCCGCTCTGGCCACCAAGGGGGCCATGGGGGTATATGCCTGCTGCGTTCATCCGGTCCTTTCCGGCCCGGCGATCGAGCGGCTGAACCAATCGATCATCCAGGAGGTGACCATCACCAACACCATTCCCATCAACCCGAAGGCCGCCTCGAACCCGAAATTCAAAGTTTTATCCGTAGCCAGGCTGCTGGCCGATGCCATCCAGAGAATTCACTGCAACGATTCGGTGAGTTCCTTATTCGTGTAAGGGAGGAGTCATGGAACAGAGAGTTTTGGAAGTTGTCTTGCGGACGGACAGGGGAAAGGAGGGCGCCCGGCGCATTCGCCGGGAAGGGAAGATCCCGGCGGTCCTGTATGGGCGCAAGACCCCGACCTTTCATCTGGCCGTCAAGCCCGAGGAGTTGAAGAAGATCCTCACCAGCGGGGCCAAAGAAAACACCCTGATCGGGCTGAAGGTTAACGGCCCGGGAAATGAAAAAGTGGGCAACCCGGTGGTCATGCTGAAAGACCTGCAGATTCATCCCCTCAGTCGATCCTACCTCCATGCCGATTTTTACGCCGTGGCCATGGATGAGAAGATTGAGGTCGATATCCCCATCCGCCTGGTGGGCAAGGCCGAAGGAGTAAAGACCGGCGGAATCCAGCAGCAGGCCATGCGCGAAATCCGGGTCCGCTGCCTGCCTTCGGAAATCCCCGAGTTCCTCGAAGTGGATGTGAGTGCCCTCCAAATTGGGGATTCCATTCACGTGCGGGACCTGACCCCGCCGGAGAAATTCGAGATCGTGACCGACAAGAACATCACCCTGGCCAGTGTGGTTCCGCCCATCTCCGAGGCCAAGTACGAAGAGCTCGTGGCCGCGCCGGAAGTGGAAAAGGAGATCGCTCAGCCCGAGCGGATCGGCGAGAAGAAGGAGGAGCCCGAGGTGGCCGAGCCGGCCAAAGCGGGCAAAGAACCCCGGGAAGCGAAAGAGGCCAAAGAGGCCAAAGAGAAAGAGCCCAAGAAGTAGCTGGTTTTTGAGGAGGTGGAGTGAAGCTCATCCTGGGCCTGGGCAATCCGGGGCGCGGTTATCACTGGACAAGGCACAACGTGGGCTTCCTTCTCCTGGACGGTCTGGCCAACAAGCACCGAATCGAAGTCACCCGCCGGGGGATGAAATCGCACTATGGCCGGGGAAGGATCGGCACCGAAGAAGTCATCCTGGCCAAACCCCAAACCTTCATGAACCTCTCCGGAGAAGCCGCCCGGCGGCTTCTCCAGTTCTTTAAAATCCCGCCGGAAAATCTGGTGGTTCTCCACGATGACCTGGACTTGCCATGGGGGAGATTGCGCATCCGGGTCCGGGGAAGCCACGGGGGTCATAAGGGCATCCAGTCGATCGTCGAAGCCCTGGCAGACGATGGCTTTATCCGTTTCAAAATAGGCATCGGCCGGCCCGGAAGGCCCGAGCAGGACCCTGCGGATTTTGTGCTAGAGCCTCTGGCCGGAGGGGAAAGAGAAGAGTTTAAAAAGATGGTCGAGGGATACGTGGAAGCCCTCGAAGTCCTGATCCTCGAAGGTCCCCAGAAAGCGATGAACCGCTTCCATAAAGACCGAGAGTTGGGAGTTGAGAGTTGAGAGTTGTAGGGGGCGGCTATTTAACACCTCTCAACTCTCACCTCCCAACTCTCATCCTTTTTGCCTGGTTCCACAATTGGTCCATCTCCTCCAGGGTCGAATCCTGCGGTCGTTTTCCCTTCCTGCGCAGCCCTTTTTCCACCTGGAAGAACCTCCGGGCAAAACGCCGGTTTGCCTTGCGCAGCGCCTCTTCCGCCGATATTCCCCGGAGACGGGCCCAGTTCACCAAGGTGAAGAGAAGATCCCCGAGTTCTTCTTCCACTGCTTTTCGGGAGGTCTCTCTTTCCGCCTTTTTCAGCTCCTCCAGCTCTTCCTGGACTTTTTTCCATACCTCTCGAATATTGGGCCAGTCAAACCCCACCCGGGAAACCCTTTCCGACATGCGCCGGGCCCGCTCCAGGGCCGGAAGGGCCAGGGGGATTCCATCCAGGAGGGAATTCCTCCGGACGTATTTGCCCTCCCTTTCCTTGACCGAACCCCAGACCTTTAGAACCTCTCCTGCGCTCTTGGGAGTGGGGCGGGGCCGGCCCGGCTGAGGGAAGACGTGGGGGTGGCGCCGGACGAGTTTCTCCGCCAATTCATTCACGATGGCCGGAAAATTGAAATCTCCTTTTTCCTCGGCGATCCGGGAAATGAAGACGATCTGCAGGAGGAGGTCAGCCAGCTCTTCCCGCAATTCCCCGGGGGTTCCGGACTCGATGGCCTCGAGGACCTCGTAGGATTCCTCGATCAGATATTTTTTCAGGGAATTCTCGGTCTGCTCCCGGTCCCAGGGACATCCCGAAGGGCTGCGCAGCCTGGCCATGATGCTCAGAAGATCATCCACCGTGTATTTCTTTTTTCTAACTTTTTCCCGTTTGGTCTTCATGATCGATTTCTACTTTCCCACCTCACAATTTATACGCCCACGGGCACCCCCTCCCTGACCCTCCCCCCTAGCGGGGGAGGGGAGGGGGGGGGG
>Ga0111180_1080_pt1 | contig 16560 bp, 17 predicted proteins | sample DeeMarSWOR324_28_FD_80237 | JGI IMG/M metagenome (GOLD analysis project Ga0111180, IMG submission 80237) | Deltaproteobacteria bacterium SM23_61
TGGGGATCCGGCTGGACAGCGGGGACCTGACTTTTCTCAGCCGCGAAGCCCGCAAGCTGCTCGACGAAGCCGGTTTTGAGCGAACCCACATTCTGGGCTCCAGCGACTTGGATGAGTGGCTCATCGAATCCATCAAGAAGCAGGGGGCGGAAATCGACTCCTGGGGGGTGGGAACCCGGATGGTCACTTCCTATTCCTGTCCGGCTCTGGGCGGGGTGTACAAGCTCTCGGCCATCTTTGAGGACGGAGAGATGAAGCCCAAGCTGAAGGTCTCCGACGATCCGGAGAAGACCACCAACCCGGGAATCAAGAAAATCACCCGTTTTTTCGATGAAAAGGGGTTCATGCGCGGCGATGTCCTCTTCTTCGCCGACGAAAGTCTCCCTCCCAACCAGCCGGTGCAGGCCTTCCACCCCATGCTGGCCCACGTCCATAAAACCTACCCGGCCATGTACAAAAGGGAGGAGATCCTGGTCCCGATCTTCCAAGGGGGAAAGCTGGTGTACTCCAAACCCGCCCTGCAGGAAATTCAGGCCCGAACCTTCCAGAGCCTTCATCACCTCCGCCCGGAACACAAGCGGCTCCAGAACCCCCACCTCTACCACGTCAGCCTGGGCGAAAAGCTCTTCCGGCAGAAACAGGAGCTGATCAAAGCGGCGGTGGGATAAAAAGACTGCAGCTGGTTGCTGGTCGCTGGTTGCTGGTTAAAGAATTAAAGGCAATAGCGATGAACGAGTAACCAGTAACGAGTAACCAGTTCAGACGGGCACGATTTTGAGGATCCCCTGGCGGGCGTTGGATTTTTCGATGCGCACCAAGACCTGATCCCCGGGAACGAACTCCCGGCCCGGGCCGCCGGGCATATCTACTTCCAGAAGGTACTCCTCCAGGTGAATGTGGTATCGATTGGGAAACCGGTCCAGAATGACGGCAGTGGTGGTGGAACCGATTTTTTTCTCCAGAAAGCGCATAATCCAGTACTGTTCGGTCAGTTCCTCCACCAGCCCCACTCGGGAAAGGATGGGCCCCACCTGAGAAATGATCCCTTCCAGCTGTTCCTGCGCCATTACCGCGGTTCCCCGCAGGACGCCCAGCATCTGATGCTCCACCAGGAGGTCGTAGAAGCGGCGGATCGGTGAGGTCAGGGTGAGATACGCTTCCGCCCCCAGCCCGGCATGGCGTGAGGGCCGGGTGCTCACTTCCACTCGGCTCAGGATGCGCCTCAGCCGGTATGCCTGGAGGGCTTCGAACTTCTCCATGGGGGGGACTTTTTCCCTGGGCTCCATCTGCCCCCGGTAAATGGCTGGAACTTCCTTTTCCTTCAGGAAGAGGGCCGCCAGGGAGTTGGCCAGAATCATGAACTCGGAGACCATCTTTTGGGCAGGACTCTCCCGGTCTCGCTTGTAGAGAAGGATCTCCCTGTCCCGATTCACCCGGATCACCCGTTCTGGCCGGGGGATGAAGAAGGCGCCCATCTCCGTTCTCCGCCGCCCCAGCCTTTCGGAGATCCGCTTGAGGAGGGTCAGCTCTTCATCCATCTCCTCCAGGAGCTGATCCGCCTGGTCGTAGGAAAGCCTCCGTTCCACCTGTATGATGCTGGGCACGATCCGGTACTCCAGCATCCTGCCCTCGGGGTCGAACCGGACCAGAAAACTCAGCGCCCGCCGTTTCTCGCCCACGATCAGGCTGCAGGCCCCCTCGGAAAGAGCCGGGGGAATCATGGGGATGCGCTGGTCGGGAAGGTAGATCGAAGTGGCCCGGGCCATGGCCTCTCGGAAGGTCTCCTCGAACCCATTCAGGTAGCTGGCCACGTCGGTGATGTGGATTCCCACCTCAAGGTCATTCCCCACCCGCTGTACGCTCAGACCATCGTCAATATCCCGGCTGAACTCGCTGTCGATGGTCAGGGGATGCAGGAAGGTCAGGTCGCAATCCTGTGGCTGGGGAGTGATCCCCCGGGAAGAACGGGCCAGGATTTGTTCCGCCTCGCTGAGAACCTTTTCGGGAAAAGCTTGGGAGATCTGGTAACGGTGGAGAAAGAGGTTTTCGTCCTCCCCCCAGACTCCCATACGAACCAGCAATTCGAAAGGCGCATGGGGGGGAGAAATCTGGGCCGCCTGGAGGAGTGCCCTGGCCTTGGCCTGGTCCGGGGCCTCGGTTCCCAGGAGGGCGAATTCCTTCAGCACCCGGATGATTTCATCCTTCCCGGAAGGGGGAGCGGCGGGTTCCCCCGACCAGATTCTTGCCAGCCACCGGCTGCCCTCTTCAATTTCCCTGGCCTGCTCCGCCTCCCGCTCGATCTGCAGGAGGATCTCCTCGATCTTTTCCGGCTCCCGGGGCTCGTACAGGTCCGCCTTGGGCTTGAAGTAGAGCCGGTCTTCAAAAAGAGCCCGGAAGACGGCCATTTCCTGGTCAAAGGTGACTGGAGGATTAAAAGTGAGTTCGGCCAATTCTCGCAGGCCGAACTCTCTCCTCTCTTCCCAGACCAGTTCCCAGAGTTCCCGGAGAAAGAAGGTGGAGACGAGTTTTTTCTGTCGCTCCACCGCGGACTTCAAGGTTTGCAGATGGGCTTCACGGGAGGAATTGGGATTCAGGGTGGGCCCAGAGGAAAGGACGATACGGTTGGGCCCCAGGGTCATCTCCCGATTTTCCTCGGCCAGGAGATGGAGTTTGTTTCCTTTGACCTCCAGACAAACGGCCAAAAGGATTTCTTTCTGTTCAAAGAAGGCAACGACCTTCCCTGGTTCCATTCATACTCGTTTCTAACCTTCTCCCCGTGCCGGGGGGAGAAAGCAAGAGGCAGGAAATCGAAAGGCAGAAAAGATACTGGATTCTGGATGCTGGATACTAGCAGGTTGCGGAAAAACTCTTTTTCAGCCCCGAATTGTCATTCCCGCGGAAGCGGGAATCCAGTGTTTTCAAGGCCTTCTGGGCTCCCGCTTTCGCGGGAGCGACGGATCAGTGAAGTTTTTCCGCATCCTGCTAGAGAAAAAAAACAATATCCAGGATCTAGGTTTTTATCCAACATCCAGTATCCAGTATCTAGTATCATTTTTTTTAGGAGATCTTATAGCCGATCTTTCGCAGAAGGTCTTTCCTCCACTGAACGTCCGCCTGGGCCTCCACTCCTTTGGGAGAGTAGCCGTCGATGACCCCCAGGATCCCACGGCCCTGGGAAGTTTCGGCCAGGATGACTTCCACGGGGTTGGCCGTGGCGCAGTAAATGGAACAGACCTCCGGACAGCTCTTGACCGCGTTTAGAACATTGACCGGGTAGGCATCGCCCAGGATCAGAATGAAGGTGTGCCCGGCCCCTACGGCCTGGGCATTGCGGGTAGCCGTTTTTTTCAGTTCTTCGTCGTTCCCCTCCACCCGGATCAGGCAAGCTCCGGAGGCTTCGCAGAAAGCAATGCCGAATCTGGCCTTGGGCATGGCCCCGACCATGATTTCATAAAGGTCCTCGATCGTCTTGATGAAATGGGTTTGGCCCAAGATAAGGTTCGTTCCTTCCGGAATCTCCAGTTTTACCGACTTCAACTCCATGTTCCACCCCCTCCCCGACTTCACATCTTTTTCCCAGATACCGGATGTTCGCTACTGAAAAACGATATTAAATACTGGATACTGGATAACGACCTAGATACCAGATATTGTTTTTTATCCAGCATCCAGCATCTGGTATCTGGTCGTCATCCTCTAGTATCTAGTATCTGCTTTTCCAGCTTCCTGTCCCACCCTCAGGCTCCCGATCAGGGAAGAAATGTGGGGAATCCCCTGGGCTTTGAGGTAGCTCTGAATCCCGTCCACGATTTTCAGGCAAGCCCGGGGATCGACAAAAAGGGCCGACCCCACTTGAACAGCGCTCGCCCCGGCGATGATATACTCCAGGGCGTCCTCCGCGGTCATGATCCCCCCGATTCCCACCACGGGGATGCGAATGGCCTGGGCTGCCTGCCACACCATGCGCAGGCCAATCGGCTTGATGGCCGGCCCGGAGAGCCCCCCGGTGATATTTCCCAGGACGGGAGTCCGGGTTTTGATATCGATGGCCATGCCGGTCAGGGTGTTGATCAAAGAGACGGCATCTGCTCCGGCCTCTTCCGCCGCCAGGGCGATTCCGGCAATGTCGGCCACGTTGGGAGACAGCTTGACCATAAGGAAAGCAGAAGTGGCCTCCCGGATTCTGGAGACCACCTGATACACCGACCCAGGATCGGTGGCAAAAATGACCCCACCGGCCTTCAGGTTCGGGCAGGAGATGTTAATTTCCAGGCCGTCGATTCCATCCACATCCGCCAGCCTTCGGGCCATCTCGGCGTACTCGCTCTCCGTACTGCCGAAAATGTTGACCAGCACCGGGCACCCGGCCCTGCGCAGGAAAGGCATTTTGTCCCGCAGAAATGCCTCCAGCCCCACATTCTCCAGCCCGATGGCGTTCAGCATTCCCGCCGGGGTCTCGGCGAGCCGCGGCGGGGCGTTTCCCCTCCGGGGTTTGAGGGACAATCCCTTGGTGATCAGGGCTCCCAAACTCCTCAGGGGAATGATTCCCGAGTACTCTTCCCCATAGCCGAAGGTTCCGGAGGCCACCAGGACCGGGTTTTTTAACTTGAGCGGACCGAGTTCAACGGACAGGCCCGTGCCTTCCTTTTTGGAACCCATGGTGATCCTCAATCCCAAAAAATCTTCCGGGCGTCAAAAACCGGGCCTTCCTTGCAGACCCGGGCGTAGCGGAAAGGAACGGCTTCAGAAATGACCGGAATCGTACCTTCGCGTCGTGTTTTCTCTTCTCTCTCCGTGCTGAGAAGGGAATTCGCCCGGGGAAGAGCCGATTGTCGTTCCTGATTTTCCACCGGAGGAACCCCCTCGCGGAATTTCACCGTGCAGCCGAGACAGGCTCCCACCCCGCAGGCCATGTGCGATTCGAGCGAAACCTGGCAGGGCAGGTCAAACTGCTCGGCCACCTGAGCGATCCGGGCCAACATGGATTTTGGGCCGCAGGCATAAATGGCCGTGGCTTCATGCCGTCCGGTCATTAATTCCTTTTCCAAAAGGTCGGTAACCAGCCCTTTGGCCCCCAGGCTTCCGTCTTCCGTCGCCACCTGGGCCTCGATCCCCCATCTCCGACACTCTCCCGCCCCCAGGATTTTTTCCTTGTTTTGCCCCCCGATCAGGAAGGTCAGCTCCGGGGCACTGATGAATTTCTTCTTTCCCGGCCCTTTCTTTTTCAACTCCTGGGCCCAGGCGAGAAGAGGCGGCACGCCGATCCCTCCCCCCACCAGAATCACCCGGCTGCATCCCTCCTCGGGCCAGAACCCGTTCCCCAGCGGGCCCAGCAGGTCGAGGCGCTGTCCTTCCTGGACCCGGCTCATAAGGAGCGTTCCCCGCCCCACGGTCTGGTAACAGATCTCCACCCCCCCCTCGTCCATGGGCTTCCTTTTTTTCTCCCGGGGCGGAAAGATCCGGGAGAAACTAAAGGGGCGACGAAGAAAGGGATCCTGCAATTCATTTACCCGCACCATGAGGAACTGCCCCGGACGGGCCAGGCGGGCGATCTCCGGACAGGAAAGCTGGAGCCGGAAATAATCGGAGCTGATCCGCCGGTGGAGTAAAATCTTGGCTTTCACTTCTTTGGGATTTTTTCTCATAGGGTTGATAGGGGCTTCCCGTCGCCGAAGCTCAGTCCCATGACAATGGCATCCTCCCCGCTGTCGGCGTAGTAACGGCGGCGAATCCCCTGGGGTTGAAATTGAAAACGCTGGTACAGAGAGATGGCTCGGTAATTGGACCGCCGCACCTCCAGGGTGATCAGCCGGACCCCCTGCTTCCGGCAAAACTCCACCGCGAATCCCAGCAGCTGGCTCCCGATCCGCTGACCGCGGTATTGAGGATGCACGGCCAGGTTTAGAACATGACCTTCCTGATCGACCAGCCAGAAGCATAGGTATCCGACAAGCTGGCCGGTTTCTTTCCACAGCCCTACAAAGGACCGGGCAAAAGGGGTCACCAATTCGCGTTCGAAAAGGGCCCTCGACCAGGGAGAGGGAAAGGTGATCCTTTCGATTTCCAGGACCCCGTCCAGATCTCCTGCGGTCATTTCCCGGATTATGACCGGCCCATCCATTTCCGCTCGCCGTTCATTTACTTGTACTTTGCTTACTCGTTGCTGATAACTGGCTACGGGTTACTCGTTCCTCGTTGCTCGTTAGAGGGACTTTTTAAAACGAGTAACGAGTAACCAATAACGAGTAACGAGTTATCGCAACTAGCTTTTCTTCCGCAACACTTCACTGGCCAGGTTGATATTGCGTTGGCCCGCCTCTTTCACCATCTTGGCCAACTCTTGCAAAGATCGCCCCTCCCGGCAGTTGGAGATTTTAATGAGCATGGGGAGGTTGAGGCCGGTCACCACCTCCACCCGGTTCTCGCTGAGAAAGGCCAGACTCATGTTCGAAGGGGTTCCTCCGAACATGTCCGTGAGAATCAGGACTCCACTGCCCGAGTCGACGCTTTTGATGGCTCGGGAAATCTCCTCACGCAGCGCCTCGACCCCTTTGCGCGTATCGATGGAAACATTGGTTAAAAAAGGAAGCTTACCGCAGATCAGTTCTGCGGAGCGAATGAACTCCTCTCCGAGATTCGGATGGGTAACCAAAATAACGCCAACCATTTGCCTCTGAATCCTCCCTTTTCCTTCCCCCTGTCTCTCTTCAGGCGGAATTCTTCAGGTCACGATGTCTCAGCCTCACCGGGAATTGGTTCTGGAAGAGGCTCTTCATCTTTTCCGCAACAGCAACCGAACGATGGCGGCCTCCGGTGCATCCGATGGCGACAGTCAGGTAGGCTTTGCCTTCCCGCTCGTACCGGGGAAGGAGGTAGGCCAGTAGATTTTCAAAATGGGAGAGAAAGTCTTGCGTTTCCTGGTGGCCCATCAGGAAATCGTGAATCTGGGGGTCGGAACCGGGCAGATCCTTCAGCGCTTCCACAAAATACGGGTTGGGCAGAAAGCGCACGTCAATCACCAGATCCGCTTCCTGGGGAATCCCTCGACTGTATGCGAAGGAAAGAAAAGTCAAAGCCATTTTCCTTCCCAGGGGCCTCTGGGAAAAGAGCTCGCGCATCGCCAGCTGGAGTTCATGGACATTGTAGGTGGAGGTGTCTACCACCAGCGTGGCCATGGACCGAAGGGGAACCAGCATTTCCCGCTCCTGCCGGATTCCTTCGCCCAGGCTCTGTTCCTCCGCCAGGGGATGGGTTCGCCGGGTCTGGCTGTAGCGGCGCACCAGGGCATCGTCCGAGGCTTCCAGGAAAAGAATTTCCAGCTGATAGCCTTCCGCGGACAGCCGGTCAAAGACCTCCCGGTAGGTCCGGAGGAATTCTTTCTCCCGCAGGTCCATGACCAAAGCGATTTTCGTGTACTCCCCCACGGAAGCGGAAGAGAGTTCCAGGAGCGTGGGTAGAAGGGCAATGGGGAGGTTGTCCACGCAGAAGAATCCCATATCCTCCAGCGCCCGGCTCGCGGTGCTCTTCCCCGATCCCGAAAGCCCGGTGATGACCACGATCCGCGAGTTTTTCAGCCCCGGTTTGTCCTCCGCCGCGATCGGCAAGGCCCTTCCCTCTCCCCTTTCTTCTCCGAACCGCCCCGGTGGAAGCCAGCGCCGGAATCAGCCCGCCTGACTCGGTCTGGTTTCTCGGGAATCCGTTCTGAATGACTGCCGGGAAAGGACCCCCTCGAGGGTTCCCCTTACATCTTTTCCTCCCCCTCGGAAAAGAGGGAATAGATTTCCTCCGCGGAGGGGGCGTCCATTAGGCGTTTGCGAAAAGCCTGATTCTTCATCAACCGCGAAATCTCGGCCAGTGCTTTTAGATGCATTCCGGCCGAATTCTCCGGGGCGATGAGAAGGAAAAACAGGTGGGTCGGTTTCCCGTCCAGCGACTGAAAGTCCATGCCGGGCAGGCTTCTCCCGAAGGAGGCCAGAATTTTCTTGACCTCCTTGCTCTTCCCGTGGGGAATGGCCACCCCTTCTCCGATTCCGGTGCTCCCCAGACTCTCCCGTTCCAGCAGGATCTCCGTCATCCGGTCTTCATTGATCTTTCCTTCCACCCGCGCCAGCACATGAACCAGTTCCCGCAAAACGCCCTCCTTGGTCTTGGAGGCGATTTCCGAGAGAATCAATCTCTTGTCCAGGATGTCCAGGATTTTCATGGTCTCAAATGATCAGGCGAAGACCCCCTTCCCTCTTCTGCCCCGAAGGGGGGCTCCTCGGACTTCTCTCCTTCCAGGCCCGCGCTTCCCCAGCGGCCTCTTGTCTCCCCGGTTCAGGGCATGGAGGCCGGTAGCAAAATCACCCTCCCTGGGGCTCAATCAGGCCGTAATGACCGTCTTTCATCCGGTAAATAACGTTCAGGTTTTTGGAGCTAATATTGGTGAAAATATAAAAGTCGTTGTTCAACAGGTCCATCTGCAGCGCGGCCTGCTCCACCGACATGGGCCTGGCCTGCAGCTTCTGGCTTTTGATCAGCTTCGGTTCCCCGCCTTCCTCAAAACTCTCGGCCGCGTACACGTTCATCCGCAGGCTCGATTCCGGCAGGCTGGAGTTCACCTTGTGGCGTTTGATCTTCTCCTTGTATTTCAGCAGCTGCCGTTCCAGCTTGTCCATCACTCCATCGATGGTCGAAAACATGTCCTCGGTCTCTTCCCGGGCGTTGACCGTCAGCCGATTGGCCACCAGGTTGATTTCGGCGATCTGGCGGTGTTTTTCCGTGGTGAGAACCACGCTGGCCTCCAGGGGGGAGTCCAGATATTTTTTCATTTTCGATATTTTTTCCTGTACGTACTCGCGCCATACATCTTTGGATTCCATGTTACGGAAGGTGACGGAAACTTGCATGCCCCACGCCTCCATTCTCTGGATTAAATGATTTGTTTCCTCTGGGTGGATGGAAGAACTCCCAGCATTTCCCGGTATTTGGTCACCGTCCGGCGAGCGATCAGGATGTCCTGCTTCTTGAGAATCTCCACGAGCTCCTGATCGCTGTATGGTTTCTGGGGATCTTCCTCGGCGAGAATTAGACGGATCTTTTCCTTGACGCTCTCGGAGGCCACGTTTTCCCCCCGAGAGGTGTTGATGCTGCTGTTGAAGAAGTATTTAAGCTCGAAGATTCCCTGAGGGGTATGGACGTACTTATTCGAGGTCACCCGGCTGATGGTGGACTCGTGCATCTCCACGTCCATGGCCACGTCCTTCAGAACCATGGGTTTCAGGTGGGCTACCCCCTTGTCCAGAAAGTCACGCTGAAATTTTACGATCGACTTGGTCACCCGGTAGATGGTCCGCTGGCGCTGATGGATGGACTTGATCAACCAGAGGGCCGAGCGGATTTTGTCGTTGATGTAATCCTTGGCCTCCCCGGAGAATTGGGTCTGTTCCCGCAGGATGCTCCGGTAGTAGGAATTGATGCGCAGCTTGGGGAGACCGTCTTCGTTCAGCATGACCAGGTAATCATCCCCCATCTTGAAGACATGCACGTCAGGGGTGATGTACGGGATGCTCTCATCGCTAAACCGGTGTCCGGGACGGGGATCCAGTTCGCCGATCAGGCGGGCCGCCCGGATGACCTCTTCCATGGGGGCCCCCAGTTCGCGGGTCAAGGTTTGGTAGTTTTTTTTTGCCAGGAGAGGCAGATGTTCGTCGATGATCCTATGCATGAGCGATTCCTGGGGATAAAGCTGCTGCGCCTGGAGCAGCAGGCATTCCCTCAGGTCCCGGGCGGCCACCCCGGGAGGATCGAAGGCCTGGATTTTCTGGATCACCTTCTGGACGGTTTCGGGGTCGAACCCGCTCTGCACGGCCACCTCCTCAGGGGAGACCTGCAGCAGCCCGTCATCGTTCAGGTTACCGATGATCAGCGTCCCGATGAGACGCTCTTCTTCGGTAAGGTGATTCAAACGGAGCTGCCAGAGAAGGTGGTCCGCGAGGCTGGCTTTCTTGGTCAGGAAATTTTCGAAGGTCGGACGGTCATCGTCCTCTTCGGATGCCCGCGTCCCCCAGGAAGCCTCCTCCGCCCGCCAGTCCATTTCCGGAAGGTTCGGTTCTTCCTCCCGGCCATCCTTGGGTTCGGTCGCGGTGGGGCCGAGGCTCTCGTAACTGCTTTCCAGGGGCTCGATTTCCTGGGCGGGCTCGGAGAACTCTTCGATAACCGGGTTCTCTTCCTGCTCCTGCCGGATCAGGTCCATCAACTCCATCCGGGAAAGCTGCAGCAGCTTGATCGCCTGCTGGAGCTGGGGAGTCATGATGGGCTGCTGGGCGAGCTTGAGACTTTGACGGATTTCTAAGGCCATAAACCCTTCAGGCTTTTCGCACGACCCTGGAGGCCGTTGGATTCTCTAAGGCTTCTCCTTCTGTATCGACAGTCCCGCCGCAATCCTTCAATCCCTTAAAAATGAAAATTCTCTCCCAGGTAAATCTCCCGGGCCTTGCGGCTCCGGGCGATCTCTTCGGGAGTCCCGGTCTCCAGAATCTTTCCCTCGCTCAAAATGTAGGCCTGGTCGCAGACTCCCAAGGTTTCCCTCACATTGTGGTCCGAGATGACCACCCCGATTCCCTTGGCTTTCAGCTGAGCGATGATATTCTGGATGTCCACCACCGCCAGGGGATCGATCCCGGCAAAAGGTTCGTCCAGCAGAATGAACTGCGGGGACGTTACCAGACTCCGGCTGATCTCCACCCGGCGCCGTTCCCCGCCCGAGAGGGAGAAAGCCTTTCGTTTGGCCAGGGCGGAAATCCCCAGCTCCTCCAGCAGCGTGGTCAGCCGCCGGTTCCTCTCCTCCGCGGATAGATCCAGCGTCTCCAGGATAGCTTTCAAATTCTGTTCCACCGTCAGCTTGCGGAATATCGAGGGCTCCTGTGGAAGATAGGTCACCCCCTTACGCGAGCGGAGGTACATGGGATCATGGGTGATCTCATCGCCGGACAGAAAGACCTGGCCCCCCTCCGGCCTGATGAGGCCCACAATAATATAAAAGGTAGTCGTCTTTCCAGCCCCGTTCGGACCCAGAAGACCGATCACTTCCCCTGCCCGCAATTCCAGGTCAACGGAATCGACGGCCCATTTTTGGTTATACCTCTTTTTCAATCCCCGGGCAACCAGGGTGGGGGCCGAGGTCATGGTCTTCCTTTTTTCGGTCCCCCTTCCTCCCGGGGATATAGAATGACCTCCACCCGCCGGTCGGGGCCACCCTCCACCAGACTCTTGTCTTCCTCCAGCAACACGGTGATCTTTTCCCCACTCACCATGTCTTTCCCCTGCCAGACGCGGGGTTCTCCTGTGAGGATGATCTTCTGCTCTCCGTTGAAAAAAATGGCCTTCTGCCCCGTGGCCACTCGGTCCTCCTGGTGGATCTTCACGTTCCCTTCGGCCACAATCTCCCGGACTTCGTTTCCTGCTTCCTTCTTTTCGTAAAAAACCCGGGCCCTATCGGCGTGAATGGTCAAGTCCCCCTGCCGGGCGATTACTTTTCCTCGAAAGGTGATCACCTGGTTTTTATGGTCCGCCTCAAGCTGGTGGGAAGTGATGCGCAGGGGCTGCGCGGAGGAGGCCCCTCCCTTCCCGGCCCTCCCCGAGAGGAGAGACTTCTTCTCCGCGGCCCAGCCGGGAATCAGTAGGGGCAGGAGCCACACGAAAAGCGCCATTGCCAGGAGCAGGAACCTACTTCTCATTTCACATGGCCGACCGGGAGGGTTTTTTCCAGTCCCAAGAAAAAAGGGTCGTAGTGACCCCCCCGAATACTCTCAAACACTGCCGGTTCAACTCCACCACCATTCCCACCCCCTCTACCTGCATATCCGGCCCCTTCATCTCCACCGGATCGGAGGTGCTCAGTTCTCTCTGCTCAGCCTGGTATCTGAGGCCTTGCGTCCGCAGCTGGTAGCCGAGGCTGGAATCCACCTTGACTCCATCGTATACTTCGATCACTTTGGTCTCGGTATTATATCTCCCCCTCCCTCCTACCAGCACGTAGGTTTCTTGGTTTTTCCCGTAGAAAGTGGCCCGTACCTTTTCCAGGGCGAGGGTGTTCTCTTCCCGGTAATAGACCGCGGAAGCCGCCTCCAATTCCCATTCTTTCATCCCTTCCCGGGTCTCCGTGTAATGAACCCGGTCCAGTTTCACTTCCGCGGCGATATCCGTTTGGGGAAGAACGGGGCGATCTCCCGGAGCGGGAGCCAGGGCTTGCCAGACAAAAAAGGCCACTCCTCCCAGACACCCTAAAATTATCAACCCCACCAGGGATCGAAGAGTGATCTTGCCTCTCATCCCCTTATCTCCCAGGTCATTCTAGCATTGTGCCGGAGGGGTGTAAAGGTCCATTTTGGCCGGAAGAAGCCCTGAAATCCGGAGAATCATCCCGGTGAACTTGGGAAAAGAAAAAACTTTTCATTCCGAAGGGGTGGGAAAAAACTTCTGGATTCTGGCCTGCCATTTTCCCTGGGCCCGCAAAAGGATCTCGCAGACTTCACGGACCGCTCCCCTCCCCCCCCTCTTCCGGGTAATGAAATGAGCCGCTGCCTTTACCTCCGGGCCCGCGTCGGCCACGGCCACCGCGAGTCCCACCCGGGTCAGAACTGGAAGGTCCACCAGGTCATCTCCCACATAGCAGATTTGTTCCCGACGCAGTTTCTCTTCTTTCAGGATTTCCTCCAGAACCCCAGCCTTATCCCGGATCTTCTGCCGGAGAAGATCGATCCCCAGTTCCCTGGCCCGGAGCTCGACGACTTTGGCCCGGCGCCCGGATAAGATCCCTACCTTGAGCCCCGCCTCCTGGAGGAGCCGGATCCCGATGCCGTCGCGGGCGTTAAAAAATTTGAATTCTCTCCCCGCGCTGTCAAATCCCAGCCGTCCGTCGGTCATCACCCCATCCACGTCCAGGAGCAAGAGACGGATTCTTTTTGCTCTTTCTTTCCAGCCTTTCCGTGCCATTCTTCCCCGCTTCGCCTTTCTTTTCCTTGTGCTCTCCGCTCTCTGCTCGCATGGCTGATAGCCGATCATCTATGAGCTATGAGCTATCAGCTATGAGCTTTTTTTTGCGCGTTGCGCTCTTCCTATGACCATCTTTACTCGTTATACGTTAGACGTTATTCGTTATTCGTTATTCGTAACTCGATGCTCTCGCCCTTTTTAGGTATGAGCTACGGGCTATGAGCTATGAGCTACGAGCTTTCTTTTACTCTCTGCTCTCCGCTCTACGCTCCCGGCTTCTTTACGATTTTATCCAGGGCCATCAGCTGTTCCAGAAGAGGACGGAGATCTTTCAGGGGCTGCGAGTTGGGCCCGTCGCAGAGGGCCGAATCGGGATCGGGGTGGACTTCCATGAAAAGCCCATCGATCCCCGCTGCAACTCCCGCCCGGGCCAGGGGAGGTATGTATTCCCGCTGTCCACCCGAGGAGGTCCCCAATCCCCCGGGAAGCTGGAGGCTGTGGGTCACATCGTAGATCACCGGGCAGCCCGTTTGCCGCAGGACGACCAGGGACCGCATGTCCGCCACCAAATTGTTGTACCCAAAAGAGGCTCCCCGCTCCGTGAGCAGGATGGAGGCGTTTCCGACGGACTCGATCTTCTCCACAATGTTCCGCACATCCCAGGGGGCCAGAAACTGGCCCTTCTTTACGTTGACTGCTCTGCCCGCTTGGGCGACGGCCAGCACGAAATCGGTCTGGCGGCAGAGAAAGGCGGGCACCTGCAATACATCCAGGACCCCGGCCGCTTCTTTCACTTCTTCGAAGCGGTGTACATCCGAGAGGACCGGAACCCCCAGCTCGCGTTTTACCCTGCCCAGGATCTTCAACCCCAGGTCCAGCCCGGGGCCCCGGTAGGAACGGAGGGAGCTGCGGTTGGCTTTGTCATAGGAGGACTTGAAAATCAGGGGAATGCCCAGCGAGCGGGTGATCTCCTGCAAAGTTCCGGCAGTCTCCAGACAGGCTTCTTCTGACTCGATGACGCAGGGTCCGGCGATCAGGACCAGAGGCTTTCGTCCCCCGACGGTTACCGGGCCGACCCGGACCTCTCTAACCGCCGGAAAGGAGATGGAATTCATGATTTCTTTCTCCGCTTCTTGCGTTTTTCTTTGTAAGCAGCCGAGATGAATTCGCGGAATAAGGGATGGGGGGCATGGGGCCTGGATTTCAGCTCGGGATGAAATTGGCATCCCAGGAACCACGGATGGCCGTCCAGCTCGGAGATCTCCACCAGATTCTCGTCGGGCGAGAGCCCGCTGAAGATCAAGCCCTTCTCCGACAGCGCTTTCCGGTACTCATTGTTCAGTTCATACCGGTGCCGGTGGCGCTCCGAGATCTGGAGCTCTCCATAGGCCTGGTAGGCAAAGGATCCCTCCTTCAGGACCGCCGGATAGGCCCCCAAACGCATCGTCCCGCCCTTCTCCAAAATGATTTTCTGCTCCTCCATGAGGGCGATGACCGGATGGGGGGTCTCGGGGTTGAACTCGGTGCTGTTCGCCCCCGTCAGCCCGCACACATTCCGGGCGAATTCCACCACCGCCAGCTGCATTCCCAGGCAGATCCCGAAGTAGGGGACCCGGTTTTCCCGGGCGTAGTGGATGGCCTGGATCTTCCCCTCGATTCCCCGCTGGCCGAACCCCCCCGGGACCAGCACCCCATCGGCTTCTTTCAGGAGTGTTTCCGGGCCCGCTCTCTCCACCGTTTCCGAATCCACGAAACGGAGGTTCACCCGCAGACGGTTGGCGATGCCCCCGTGGATGAGCGCTTCATTCAGCGATTTGTAAGAATCCTTCAGATGAACATATTTTCCCACAATGGCAATGTCCACCACTCCCCTGGGGTTCTTGATGGCCCGCAGGACCTCCTCCCATTTTTCCAGAAGAGGGGCCCGGGTCCAGATGTTCAAAAGCTGGACCACTTTTTCGTCGAGCCCCTCCTCGTGGAATAGGAGGGGAACTTCATAGATGGACTCCACGTCCTTGGCGGTGACGACCGCGTCCCGCTCCACGTTGCAGAAGAGAGCGATCTTGGCCTTGATGTCCGGGGGGAGCTGCTGTTCGGTCCGGCAGATGAGGATATCCGGCTGGATTCCGATCTCCCGCAGCTTCATCACGCTGTGCTGGGTGGGCTTGGTCTTCAGCTCCCCCGAGGTCTTGATGTAAGGAACCAGGGTCACGTGGAGATAGAGGGCATTCTGGCGTCCCAAGTCTCGATGATGGCCACGTCGGCATCGTCGGCGATGGCCAGAATGTTCCGCTTGATCTCGTCGGTGATGTGGGGAATGACCTGGACCGTGGCCCCCAGGTAGTCTCCCCTTCTCTCCTTGGTGATTACCGAGTAGTAGATCTGGCCGGTGGTCAGGTTGTTTCTCCGGCCCAGGCGGGCCGAGGTGTAGCGCTCGTAATGACCCAGGTCCAGATCGGTCTCAGCGCCGTCATCGAGGACGAAGACCTCCCCGTGCTGGAAGGGGTTCATGGTCCCCGGGTCTACGTTGATGTAGGGGTCCAACTTCTGCAGGGTCACCTTCAAGCCCCGGCATTCCAGGAGGGCTCCGGTGGAGGCGGCGGTCAGACCTTTCCCCAGGGAGGAGAGGACTCCTCCGGTGATAAATATGAATTTCGTCCTTCCGGCTGGATTTTTGGTTTCTTTCATTTCCATACTTTAGCCTAAACCCTCAACACGGAGGAGAAAAGAAATGGAAGAATGGAACAAGGGAATAATGGAATGGTGGGCAAAGAAAATGCTTTTTTCAATATTCCAATATTCCATCATTCCAATTTCTCTTTTTTCTTCTCTGTGCTCTCTGTGACCTCTGTGGCAAAAATTTCTTGCTTTACAGCAGGCGTTCCTGCGGGAATTGATGGGCCTGCTTCCCCATGTGGCCGGCCGCCAGGGCGGTGGCCCTCCTTCCCCGGGGCGTCCGGTCCAGGAATCCCACCTGGATCAGGTAAGGCTCATACACATCTTCGATGGTGTCTTTTTCCTCGTTCACTGCCACGGCCAGGGTTTCCAGGCCCACCGGGCCGCCGTTGAATTTTTCCAGGATGGTCAGGAGAATTTTCCGGTCCATCTTGTCCAGTCCCCTCTCGTCCACTTCCAGGAGCTTCAGGGCCCGGTCGGCCATGGCCTGGTCGATCTTTCCTTCGGCCGTTACCTGGGCGAAATCCCGCACCCGCCTGAGCAGCCGGTTGGCCACCCGGGGCGTTCCCCGCGACCGCTTGGCAATCTCCTGGGCGCCGGAAGGATTCAGTTCCACGTTGAGAATCCGGGCGGAGCGCATGAGGATCTTTTCCAGCTCCGCGGGAGAGTAAAATTCCAGGCGGAAGCTGATTCCGAAACGGTCCCGCAGGGGAAAGGTCAGAAGACCTGCCCGGGTGGTCGCCCCCACCAGGGTGAAGGGAGGAATGTTCAATTTGATGGAACGTGCGCTGGGCCCCTGGCCGATGAGGATGTCAATCTGAAAGTCCTCCATGGCCGGGTAGAGGATCTCTTCCACCACGTGGTTCAGCCGGTGAATCTCGTCGATAAAAAGGATGTCGTGCTCCTTCA
>Ga0111180_1069_pt1 | contig 16472 bp, 10 predicted proteins | sample DeeMarSWOR324_28_FD_80237 | JGI IMG/M metagenome (GOLD analysis project Ga0111180, IMG submission 80237) | Deltaproteobacteria bacterium SM23_61
GAATTCCCGGCTGTAACGCTGGCGATCTCTCTTTTGCATTGGACACCTCCAGAGTCACTTGATTATATACCCTTTCGAGTGTCCACTAAAACGGGGCAGGTCCCGGATGTCCCCCTTCTTCATTAATGGGTGACCCTATTTCATACACACCTACAAGACTATGCGACCTTGGCAGGCCGCGACTAATGGGTGACCCCATTTTTTGCAGAATTGTCAAATGTTGTGGTTCCTTCTAAAAAATGCGGTCCCACCACTTCACCGGACAGCTACTCAACTTGGAAACAAACTCGTCAAAGGCTCCACTGGAAGAGGTGCAATTGATGATGTAGTCAGAAAATGGCGTATCAATGGTTATGGTTACGTCCTTATAAATGATATTTATCTTGGTGTCGTCGGTCATCGGATGGTGCGCTGCATCAGTTACAACAGCCCCTGGAATCCTACGGATGCAACGGAGCAGTGCGCGATACGAAAGCGTACCGGCTCGTATTTCGAAACTTCTGGTGCCATCGTTCTGAGTTCCTAGCTGCCTAATTTTCATGGCTACTTACACCAACAATCATCGCTTGTCGCAAGCGTTATCGTACCACCTGAAGCTGCCCAGGCTCCTATTGCATTAATTTCTAGATCTGTTCGTCCAGCGGCCGCGAGAATCTCTTCGGCCGTCCCGTATTTTTCAACCATTCGCTCCAATGTGTAGATTCGGGCATCTCTCCAAAGGCCTAAGCGGAACACCTGTTTCAGGCCATTTCGAAACGCAGAAACTGCCGCAGCATTTGCCATAGTAGCTCCTCGTGCCGCATAAATCATAGAAGCCCCTTTGGCTATTCCTGCATAAGCCAAGCGTCCACCGCCTAAAGCTAGGCTAGCCCATTCTCCTCCCTTAAACGCCTTTGAACATCGCTTTGTGCGACGTAAAATGGTAGCATCACCGCTGCTCATGAACTGTTCTGCAATCCATGTTGATCCGCCGAAAGTAACAGCGTTGCCAAGACCAGCAGCAAAGCTCAAAGTGTCTTCCCCGAAATCCCAAAGATCGTAAAGGCCAAGCGGGTCAATTCTATTCACCGGGTTATTGGTAACATATCGATACACATTCACATCCCCGCCCGCAAACCCAATTGGATCCTTGGTGAGGAATTTGCCTGTCCTGGGATCATAATACCGGGCGCGGTAATAGTAAAGGGCTGTTTCTTCATCGTACTCTCGGGCGGTATAAGTGAACGTATTCCCGAAACTTCCTGCCTGGTTGATGATCTTCCCAAAGCTATCGTACGCGTAGCTCTGAACAACTTTGCCAGCTTCATCCGTCAGGGCGACCACGCTACCAAGGCCGTCCTTTTGGTAGTAATAAATCTTCCCTCCCTGTTCCACAGACATTGGATCATCGATGGCCAGGTTGTGAAGGTACCTGGATTTTATATTGTTCTCCCCATCATATTCAAGAAGGATATTCGGGCCGTCGTAGGCATACCGGGTAATGGTCCCATTGACATTCTTCTCGATCCTCCGGCCAAAGGGGTTATATTTGTACTGGGCTATTAGGCCAGGAGATTCTACCTTTATGAGACGGTTTTCAAAATCGTAGAAGTAAACTATCTTCTCCCCCGTCCCCTTGCTGACCTTTTCGATGCGATTCCCTACGGGATCGTACTGGAAAGTTTCTCCCGGCATATTAGGATGAATGGCCCCGATTAACTGGTAGATCTTATCATAATCATACCCATGGACTCCATTCAACTCGGTCATCGTCTTCCGATTCCCCACCCCGTCATGGGTATAGGCAAAAGAATTTATGGTTGCCTGCTGGGAATCTCGGGTCAGTAGATTGGTAAGATAGCCGGAAGGGTTATAGGAATAGCTGGTACTTATTCCACTGGCATACCCCAAACCTACCCGCCTCCCATAGGGATCATGGACCAGGTTAACCTGGGGCACCGAGTTCACCAAAACCTGCGACAGATAGTTTCGGTTATCGTACTTGTACTCAATCACCCTCCCGTCAGGAGTCACCATCCGGGTCCGATTGCCCAATTCATTGTATCGATAGCTTAGTGATCTGCCATTGGAATCTGTCACTTCCGTGAGCCGATTGTTGAAATCATAGGCAAAAGTATAGGCGATATTGGAATTGGCAGCCGTCTTCAGGTTTCCCCGGTAGTCATAACTGAAGGCGACCGTCGTCTGATCCGGATACCTGACCTCCTTCAGCCGGTTAAGCTCATCAAAGAAGTAATCGGTTCTGTTGCCTTTGGCATCTGTCCGGGAGCGAAGGTTTCTTGCAGAATCATACTTGTAGGAAGTGGAATACCCCAGGGGGTCGGTCTCTTTCCCCAGATTCCCGGCCTGATCATACTCAAAGACTGTCGTCTGTTTCCGGGCATCCATAACCAGAGTCAGCTTGTCCACTCCGGCCCCGCAGGTAGGGCAGCCTGTCCCGTATTTCAAGTAAGTCTCATGCCCCAAAGCATCCATGATCTTGCTGACCTTCCCCTGGTAATTGTACTCATACCAGGTGGGATTCCCATTCCCATCAATGACTGATCGAATGTTCCCGTTTAAATCGTAATCATATAAAGTCTGGTTCAACTCCGGAGGGGGGCCCGTTAATCTGGTAACCCGGTTCAAGCCGTTGTACTCGAAACGGATAACCTTCTCAGCCTCCTGTCCGGTCCTCTGCACCTCTTTGAGGATCGTCCGGTTCCCAATGGCGTCTAGTCGAATTCATACAGGGTCAACCCCGAAACCAGGTCTTTGACCGCAGTCAGGTCATCCTTCTGGCTATACTCCAACCCAAGGTTTTCCAAGAGATTCTTTATGACGGTCAGATTCCCCCGGGAATCATACCCGTATTCCCTCTCGATCCCCATCTGATCGGTTACCTTGATGAGATTCCCCCGCCCATCATAGGAAAAATAGATGAGCGGCTCCTTAGGATCGAGCTCTATGGTCGCCACTTTGTTGAAAGAATTGTAGGTATACTTGGTCACATGCCCCGAAGCATCCTCCACCGAGGTAACATTGGCATTTTCGTCGTAGGTGTAGGAGGTGGCGTAGCCTCTCGGATCAGTAACCGACTTCAGGTTTCTATCCGGGTAATAGGTGTAGGAAGTGAGATTTTCCAGCGGGTCCACCTTCTCCTTCAGAACCCCCAGGGAAGGATCATACTTGTAGGTCCATAATCCCCCATCCTTCTCGATGAACTGAGTCTGGGAATTGGCTGGATCATAGATTACTTCCCTCATCCTCCCCTCCGGGTCGATCACCCTGGCCACCCGGTACTGATTATCGTAGAAGTACTCGGTTTTATTGCCCATGGGGTCTATTTTGGTCCACAGGAACCCATTGGGATAATAGCTATAAGCCCAATCCCGGAGCCCCAGCTGCTGGACCTGGGAAGAGATGGCAGTCAGGTTGCCGTCGGTGTAGGAAGGTTGCCATCTGTGTACACCAGGGTAACCTTGTTTGAGTTCCGGTCGGAAATAGCCGTTACCTTCCCAACCGAATCGAAGGAATAAAAAATCCCCTCCTTGTGCTCCAAAGTGGCGGTGTCGTCTTCAAGGACCGTCAAGGCGGGATAATTGGAGCTTTTAGGGGTGTAACGATCTCCCCGGCTGTAAAGAGCTACCCTTCTTCCGTCTCCCTCCACCAGGGTATAGGAACCATTACTATTCTCGTTGAGCCTTACATTGTAAGTATGGGTCCATCCTGTTCCCAGGGGGCTGCCCTGACCGTCCAGGCTGTTGTAGGTCAGCACAAAGTCACCCCCCAATTTCGACCGGGGAAGGGGAAACAAGGTCTGGGAATGGCGCAGGTTGCCGCTGGCTAAATGGACGGTAGAGCCAAAACAGGCCAGAAGACACGGGTCCTCTGGCTGGGATTCAATGGTAACGGGAACGCTCTTCGTCTCCTTGGCGCTGCAGGTCCCCTCGGCGGTCTGGGCGGTCAGAGTAGCCACATAGGTATCCGGCTCCACCAGCTTCCCGGATGAATCTTTCCCATCCCAGGCAGCCAATACGGAAGTCCCCTCCCCGCTAAGGCTCTGACCCCCTACATTTACCTTCCATTGGATCGTTCGGTTGGAATCATCCACCAAGCTTCCAGAGAAATTTACCATCCCGCCCGTGGCCCGATCAAAGATATCTGAATCCACCATTAGGTCGACGGCCTTCAAATTACATGGCACGACCTTAAAGGTCTTCTCATCTTTCGCCCGAGCCCCACCACCGGTGGCCCAGAACTGGATTGTATATGGGCCCCCGGGGCTCGGGCTGTAAAGGTACCCCCTCATATCTTTGTAACTCAGGGTACAATTCTCCGTAGGGCATGACTTAGAGATTCCCGTGTAGCGGTTGTTTATATAAACAGATATTGTTCCCTTCACATTGCTATTGGTAGGCTTAAAGACAGCCGACCCGGCAATGTCGAATGGAGGAGATACTATCCCTTCGGGACTGGTGATGTAAATCGAAGGGGTATTGTCAACCTTGAAAGTCTTACTATCACTGGCTTTGGCTCCGCCCCCGCTGGCCACCAATTCCACTGTATAGGGGCCCCCGTGACCCATGTCGTAAAGATGGCCGGCAATCTCCTGGAAGCTGAAAGTGCATTCCTCCGTCATGCACTTCTTTCTCATCCCGGTCCAACGGCTATTTACGTATAAGTCAATCGCCCCTTTCTGCGCGTTGAGCGTGGGCTTGAAGACTGCTGTTCCGGCAACTTCGATAGGCCCCGAAACTACCGCCTCTTGAGGGCTGGTAATTTGGATCGAAGGGGTGTTGTCAACCTTGAAGGTCTTACTATCATTGGCTTTGGCTCCGCCCCCGCTGGCCACCAATTCCACTGTATAGGGGCCCCCGTGACCCATGTCGTAAAGATGGCCGGCGATCTCCTGGAAGCTGAAAGTGCATTCCTCCGTCATGCACTTCTTTCTCATCCCGGTCCAACGGCTATTTACGTATAAATCAATCGCCCCTTTCTGTGTGTTGAGCGTTGGCTTGAAGACCGCCGTCCCGGCAACTTCAATCGGCCCCGAAACTACCGCCTCTTGAGGGCTGGTAATTTGAATCGAAGGGGTGTTGTCCAACAACAATGAATAATTGTCCGAAGAACTACCCATGCAATCCTGCGCATACCCGTTGAAAATACGGGTCCCATGCAAAACACCCCGATCCAGGGTGACACTACAGGATGCTGAACCATGTCCATTGCTTGAACAAAGGCGCCCAATCCCTATGTATAAAGAAACACTCCCGCTATCATTTACCCAGCAGTTCTCCCCGCGGGAATCGCAATAGGTACAGCTTTCAAAGCTGCCAGAGACCGTGACGACCACCCCTCCATCCCCGCGAACTACCACATCGACCGATGCAGTAGAGGCCCAAGCCAAAGATCCAGGGATGAATAGGGAAAGGGTCATTACAATAGAAGAGATCAGGAGGCTCCCGGCTCCTTTGCGAATCTTTTCAGGAGTAACCATAGAAACTCCTTTCCAATCGAGGCGAATAAAAGGGGCAGATCGTCTGCATTCGGAAACCATATTTCCCCTCCCCCTCACCCCAACCCTCTCCCGCAAGGGGAGAGGGAGTTTCCAGAGGGATACCAGCCCGTTTCCAAAAAGATTACGGGCGATACCGGCTATAAATAAAAAGGCCGGGCTACCCTTTTGGCAACCCGGCTTTCCCGCCCAAGGCGGGACCCGAGGCTTTCCGCCCCACCCTTGCGGGTGGTTTGGCTTTGTCAGTAAGGCTGTTTCAGCAAACTGTAGGACCCACTGAAAAGTTACTGCGCCATGCCCTCCTAATTTTGGGAGAAAGCCACGAAGGTTTTGCTCGTGGCTGACTAGATAGGAAATTCAATACCTGCAGCCTTGAATATTTTGTTATTTAACAAAAATACGAATTGCTGTCAAGGGAGAAAAAGGACAAAAAAGGACAAAAGAGGGAAGGATAGTCTGAGAAATATCACCTCGAAAACCTCTGGAACCGGTCTTCGGGCTCGCGGAGGAGGAAGTGGCGGAATTCGCCCGCGTTGGTGATGGAGTCGAAAAAGTACTGGAGGGAGACGCCGGTGCGCCATTCGTTGTAGGAGGAGGCATTGTTGAAGCCTACGAAGGCCGAGCCGAGCCAGTGGTTCCCGAAGAGCTTCACCCCGCGGACCTTTCCGCTGAACCCCAGCCGGGATTCGCTTTCCCCGGAGTAGGATCCGGTCGCATCCGCCTGAGCCGAGGCGTTCAAAGCGGACAGGTTGTCGTCGAACCGCGGATAACGGGGGCTGTCCTTGGTCTGGTAATACATGTACCCGGCCGAGGCGCGGGCATCGATGGACCAGGTCGCGCAGGGCGTGGTCTTGTAGCGGAGCGTGGGGCCGGTCATGAAGAAGAACTCGGGGCTGAAGTAGCCCCCGTGGCCGTAGGTGAAGAACTCGGTGTTCCGGCGAAAATGCTTGACCGTGGCAAAGAGGCCCGCCGAAAGGCCTCCCGGTCCCCAGGGGATCGTCTTCCCGAAAGAGGCGGTGCCGAAGACGCTCTGGTTCGACCACACATCCTCTCCCCAAAGGTAGTCATATCCGGCGGCGAAAGAGAGCCAGTAGGTGGGCCGGGGCTCGAAGGTGATTTCCCCCTCGATTCCCGTGCGCAGTACCCTCCCCCATTCCTTGCCGGTGTAAGGATCCTTCTGCCCGATGTAGGAGAGAATGGACTCATCCACCTGCAGCTGGTGTACGTTGACCAGCCAGTTCTTTCCCGACAGGCCGGCGGTAAAAGTCGGCAGGGGAGAGACCGGGCCGCCGATGAAGGAAGTGCCCAGGAGAAACCCGTAGCGGACGGGTCCTTCCTTCTGGAACCCGATCTCCGGCTTCACCACCCATAGGGAGGTGACCAGGTCCTTCTCCTTCGGCCCTCCGTTTAGGTACTTGTAATAGTTGCCCGCGTAGGGAAAAGACGGGGCGCTTTCCGAAGAGAGGTAGGCCGGGATCAGGGAGAAGCTCCACTTCTTGCCGTAACGAGCCGGGTAATCCAGGGTAACGGGAAAGTCCGCTTCCATCAATTTGTCGAACCCGTCGGAACCGCTCTTGTAGCGGAATAACAAGGAAGCCTCGACGGAAGGCTTGTCCGCATTGTAGTAGCAGGTGCCCGGTTCCGGGTCCGTTTGAGCCGCCCTCACCGGGGCGTCGTGGAAAGCGTAATATTCGGCGGCCGCCTTCTTGGATGCGGGAGGAGCCTCTTTGCCCAATGCCTCGGCAAACTGGTAGGCCCTCTTTCTCTCTCCCATCTGGTCATACGTGGAAAGGACCGACTTGCCCATTTCAGGAGAAGGAGACTTCTGGTACTGGTCCAAAAATACCGGAAGCGCCTCCCCGGGCTTCCCTTGAGCGGAAGAACTCCGGGCCGAGAGGAGTCGGGCTTCCCGGTTTTCAGGCTGGATGGTCAGGGCCTTTCCCGCAAAAGTCTGGGCTTCCGCGTATTTCTTCCTGTCGTACGCCTCCCCGGCCTTCTTCAGGTAGAGCTGGGCCCGGATCTCCTGCCATTCCCGGTCCTGGAAACCGACCCTTTCGGCCAGGGCCAGGGCTTCGTCCGTCTTTCCCATGCGCATCTGGGTGTAGATCAAGCCCAGGGCAATGTCCCGGTCGGAGGGATATTCCTTATGTAGGGAAGAGAAGAGCGGGTAAGCCTTGCGGTCCTTTCCCTGGTTGTAGTACATCCAGGCCAGGGCCCTTCGGGCGGAAAAATCCCCGGGCTGGAGTCCCAGAATCCTTCGGGCCACCCGTTCCACCTGCGGAGAGGAGGGGAACAGGGCGGCCAGCTGCTTCCGGAGAACGGCCAGTTCCAGATCGTTAAGCGCCTGCAGATGTTCAGGAGAAAGCTTCCCCTTTTCTCTTTCCGCCTGCACCAGAGAAAGGACCCGATCTTCCCGCCCCCTGGAAAAGAGGGTCCAGCCCAGGAGAATTCGGGCATCACGGTTGTCGGCCTCGATGGCCAGGGCCTTGTTTAGGTTGGCCTGGGCTTGAGCGTAATCTTTCTTCTCGAAAGCCTCTCTTCCCCTTTTCAGGTATAGCTGGGCTCGAATCTTCTGCCATTCCTCATCTTTGAAAGGCACTTTTTCCGCCAGGACCAGGGCTTCCCCGTCTCTGCCCATCTTCATCTGGGTGTAGGCCAGGCCCAGGGCGTAGTCTCTCTCCTCCGGGTAGCGGGAATGGAGGGAAGAAAAAAGGCGGTGAGCCTCTTCATTCTTTCCCTGGTTGAAATACGCCCAGGCCAGCGCCCTTTGGGCCGCCGGGTCGCCGGGCTGCAGGGCCAGAATCTTGCCGCTCACTTTCTCCGCCTCCCTGGATCCGGGCGGCAGGGCGGCCAATTGCTTGCGGAGGAGCGAGAGTTCCAAAGCTTCCAATTCGGCCCGGTACTCCTTCGGGCCAACCTCCTTCTCCTCTGCCAGAAGGCTTTCCATCTCTTCCGGAGGAGACACTTCGGACAGCCCGTAGACCACTCCCAGGCGCGCTTTCCAGTCAGGCTCCGGGCACCTCAAGAGATCGCGGTAAAGAGAGGCAGCTTCCGTCCTGGCCCCTGCGGCGGCCAGATCTTTGGCCACCCGGGCGAAGACGTCAGGGGCCGTACAACCATCCAGACCCTCCCGGTGAGCCAGGACAAACTGATTCAAATCTTGCGGAGATGGGGGTTGGGCCAGTTTCCGGTAGTCCTCTCGAACCCGGGCTTCCTGAAATTTCTTCTCCCAGAGAGCCCGCTCATTCTCCGGAAGGAGGGCCAGATAAGGCTTGGCCCGGGAGTCCTCCCGATCGTCGAGCAGGAGGGAAAGGAGGTTGGGCAGGACTTCTCCGGTCTGGTAATTCTTCCCCACCAGCTCTTCGAAAATCTCCTTGGCCCGGCCTTTCTGCCCCTGCTTCAGGTAAGAATAGGCCAGGCCCAGCCGGGCCTCATTCGCGGTGGCGGCATCCGGTGCGGCCGATGCCCGGGTAAAGAGGGGAACGGCCCTGGCATAATCTCCCCTCCGGAAAAATCTCCACCCCTGGGCAAGTTTGTCCTTCAGCGTGGGAGGAGCGGATGGGGCCACGCGGACCGGCGTCTTTTGAGCGGCTTTTCTCATCTCCTCGAATTCCGGTTCCAGAAGCCCGGATTCGTGGGGGTGCTGGGAAATCTCGGCTTCGTGCTTTGTCTGGTCCAGGTCCTGAAGTTCCGGCTGCCCCCCCTCCTGGGCCCGGACGTACCACAGGCCGGAGACAAGGAAAGCGATGGCGATGAAGGGAAAAATCTTTTTCATTAGGAAACCATTACCCGCCGGATTTTGCCCCGCCGAGGCGGGGACATCGCTCCGGGCCTCGGCTCCACATGGCGATTGATTCGCATGCTTTTGGAGACCCCACGCTAGCGCCGGCTCACCTCTCCTTGCGCCAGGAGATAGAGCGTGTGGGAATAGTAGTCGTCTTTCTCCGCCTGAACCTTCTTCGCGGCCCTTTGCAGAAGGGAACGACTGAGTTCACCCTCCCCGAGGTCCCGTGCCATCCTTCCATAGACGGCATAATATCCCCCGGGCCCTTCTTCCAGGGAGATATGGTTCATGACCAGGTCCACGTTCAGCGGAACGTAGCCGAGTTTTTTATACATGTCCAGCAGAGCCTTGGCCCCGGGCAAGGCTCCCAGCCTTCCGTCCCAGGACAGGTAGAGGAGGATGCGGACGGCCTCATAGCCGAAGAAGCGGCTCCTCTCCTGGTAAATGGAAGCTCCGGATTCTTTCACCAGGATCCAGTCCGCGGGCAGGCCCAGGCGCCCGAAAGCGGATTTCTTCAAGATCTCCAGGGAATCCTCGTAGACCTTCTTCCAGAACTGCGCCTCTTCCACCCCCGCAAATTCCCTGAAGGCCGGGAAGATCAGGTAGGAAGGGTTCAAAACTTCCCCCTCTTTCAGCACAAACCCGTAGTACCCCGGCAGGACCAGGAGCTTTCCCCGCCGCTGGACCACCAGGTTTTCCCGGACGGCCTTCACGATCTCCCTGGCCTGGCCGCGGTAACCCTCGTTCTTCCATTTCCCGGCTCCCTTCAGCAGGGCCCAGGCGATGAGAATGTCCCCGTCGGTGGCGTTGTTGTAATCCAGGACCGCCCACTGGCCGTTGGGCCGCTGGCCCCATTTCCAGGCATGAAGGGAGTCTCCCTTCCTCATCCGCAGGTTGTCCCGGGCCCAATTCCAGAGGAGAGAAAAAGCTTTGGGGTCGTCCTGCAGGACCGCCAGGAGAAGGCCGTATCCCTGCCCTTCGGAGTGGCTGATCTGTCCCTGGAGGAAGTCCACCACCCGTCCATCGGGAGAGAGGAAACGTTTCTTATAGGCTTCCCACTCCTTCGCCGGCTGGGCGTAGGCCATCCCCCAGGCCAGGAGCAGGGCCAGGCCCAGGAGAATCATCCTAGGCTTCATGGCCGATCCGTTTCCGCCGCTGCTTCTTCAGCAGGTGATAGATGGCGTAGGCGAGGATGATAAAGGCCACCACCAGGAGCCCCAGGAAGAGCCACGGATAGGTGTACAGAAGGGCGCTCAAGCGGGAGACCGGCCCCCTTTCCCCCACATAATACTTCGAGCCCATCTCCGCGCTGGCCACCTGAAATTCGGGGGAAGAGAGTTCCAGGAGGGCCAGATCCCCCGCGATGCGTCCCTGGACCACCGGCTCCCACATCATCACCGCACCCCGCAATAACTCCTGGGAGGAAGCGGCGCTCAAGAGGACCACCGACCTTCCGATCTGGTAGGGAGATTGAAACTGGCTGAACAGCGCCCTCTCTCCACCCAGGCCGCTCACCTGCCGGCTGAAAGCCGCCCAGGGCGGGGAAACCGTCCTCTCCGCCGCAGGGGGAGAGATGAACCGGTTGAGGAGCCTCCGGATCCAGGAATCCTCGTCTCTGGATTCCGGGTCCTCCTTCTTCAGCTGGGGATAGGAGATCGACCCGTCGCGGCTGAACCGGACCGGCGCCGCTTTCAGCAGATCCTGGGGGATCTGGGCGACTGGCCCCACGGCGAGAATTTCCCGGTTTGGTTCCTTGGGCGCATCGAAGGTGAAACGCGCCCCGAAAGCGGGATACCCGATCTTCTGGGAGGAGATGGCCAGCAGGTTCAGAGCCGCCGAGAGCGTGTTCATACTCTTTTCGGCCAGGAAGATGACCGTGTCCCGCCCGTCCGGCCAGCGGGTAAAGGGGAACCCGTCCTGGAAGAAGAGCTCCATCCGCGGGAGGTCCACCCAGCTGTCCATGGGCGGCATGCGCAAAGAAGAGTCGCCGAAGATGGTGAGCAGAAGATTCTCGGTCTGGATGTATTCGCACCACCCGGTGATGAGCGGGGTGAGGGCCGGGCTGAAGGTGAGGGTGTTTCGCCCTCTCTTCATCTGGTAGGCGGGGATGGGGATCTGGTAGTTGCGAAAGATTCCCCCCTGGGGGTTTTCCAGGAAAATGGAGGAAATATACTTTTCATTGAAGAAGACATTCAGGACCGAGTCCTTGCGCATCCCGCTGCCATAGGCCATGTGCAGGGAGACCCAGAAAAAATCGTTGGATTTGGCCATGAAATGGGAAGGAATCCGCAACTCCAGGGACCGCGAGCCGGGCCGCATCCCCCGGAAGGTGGTGGTTTCGAAGCCCAGGGTCTGGAAGGCGTACTTCTCCCCCGGGGCCAGCATGGTTTTTCCCCGGGACTCTTCCGCCGGTGGGAAGCGGATTTCTTTCACCTCCATGGAGGGAGTTCCGGGATAGGGAAAGGAAACCGAAGCCAGGGTTCTGGCCGCATCCCGCACCTGCTCGGGCTTTTCCCCCGAAACCACGATCAGGGCATGGCCCGCATCGCTCAGCCCCCTTCGAGCCCCCCCTTCTTCCTTGACCGGAAGGGGCATCAGGGAAAGAAAAGCGCCCTTCACCTCCGGGCTCCGCTCTCCCAGGACGGCTTTCACGAATTTCGCCCCGCCGATGAGGACATTGTCCATCCGGGACTGGAGGGTTTGGGAGACTGAAAAGACCACCGGCCGGTAATCGAACCGGACCGCCAGCCCGCTGGCGATGAGCCCGGCCAGCTCGGCCTTCTCGAGGGAAAGCTCTTCGATCACCAGGTGTACCCGGTTATCCCCGCTGAGCCGGGAATCGAAGAGGAATTTGGAGACGGCCTTCAGCTGGAGGGGAACCGGCTTCAGGCGGTATTCAAACTCGACGTAGGATTTATCCAGCTCCAGAACGGTCCACATCTCCGGGGCGGTGGGGTCTTCGCAATCCAGGGTGTAGTGCTGGATCACGTTGAATTCCAGGTCCTGGTACCCCGGTTTCAGAAGGCGGGGCGGGAGAAAGACGGCCACGTCCCCCACCGGAGACTGGGGCTGGAGGGTTACCTGGACCAGCGGCCGGCCGTTCAGGAGCACGATGAGACGGGAGTTCCGGGAGATCAGGGCCGTGGAGTTCACGTAAGAAAAATGGAGGGTGGCTTTCTCGATCTTCCACCGTTCGGGAATGGGAAGCTTCATCCCGTGGCCCGCGAAATGCCCCTGCAGCCTGGTCGTCTGCACCGGAGCCAGTCTGGTCAGGGGGACCTTCAGCTTCACCACTTCCTGGGCCGGTAATGGGAGAGCATTCGCGCCGAAGAAAAGCAGGGTTGCACCGAAGAAAACAAATTTTTTTATCACCCCACCCTCCTTTCTATTTTCGATCCTGCAACCTGAATTTTATTCATGATGGCCTCACCGGATGAGTTTTTTCGGGGGAACGATCGGGAAAAAACGATGAACCGCAGAGGGAGCCGATGGCCCAAACAATCAAAAAAAGGATTCATGGAATAATGGATAGGAAGGGAAAGAAAAGCAGCTTTCGTTCGCATGAAGGGCACGGAGTCCTCCGGGGTTTATAGCTCATTCTAGTTTAAAAAACCCAAATTGGCTACCCGTTATTCTCCGCAGATGTCGGCACGGCCGCAGCCGCCTTCGGCAGGCCGGCAAAGAGGGCCCGCAGGATCTTTCTCCGCAGGGAAAGGGTGAAGGCCACTTTCCCCGGAAGAGCCCGGGCGGAATGGACCCATTTCTTCCAGTGAGGGAAAAGAACCCCTTTGAAATTTCGGACCGCGCCCTTCCAGCCGATCCGGAACAGATGAGCGAACCCCCGGGAGATGCGGACCTGCTGGGATTTCCGCTGTTCCCAGAACCTGACCCAGCGGCGGCTGTCTCCATAGACAAAGCCCACAATATCCGCGAAAGCCGACACGTCGGAGATGGCAAACTCGCATCCCCACTCCCGCCGGCCTTTCCGTAGGGAGTTCCGCACCAGGGACGCCTCCAGGGAAAAAGGACGGCCGTTGAACCCCGGGGCGCGGATGATCACTTTCTCGTTCTCCTCCACCGGCGCCGCCGCGAGGGGCTGAACGCTCAATCCTCCGAGGGAGACATCCTGCAGGGCGGCCGGAATAGCCTTCCCGAGCCGGGGGACGAAGACCTCCACCTGCCCTTCCGCCCAGATCCGGTGGTACCGCCTTCGCTGCTGCAGCTCCCAGACCACTCCCAGGCAGAGCAGAACAAAGAGGAAATTGAAGGTATTCCAGAAAAGGCAGATCAGGATGGCAAAACCCTCCTGCGGATAGGCGGTCCAGCGGAAGACGGCGGCCATCATTCCCATGAGGGAGAGCGAAAAGAGGAGGTAGAAGGGAACGGCCAGGGGGCTCAGGTATTCGCTTTCCAGGCTCTTCCCCTTGGGGGTGACCTTGAAACGGGGGGAGCGGGGGTTGATCAGCGTGGATAGGATCACCGGGACCAGGTACATGCTCTGGACGGCCTCGTACAACTCGGAGAAAAACGGGTGCCTCACCCGCCCGTATAGATAGTCCGTCACCAGGATCGTCGCGAATATGTGCGGCAGGGCATACCCCAGCACCTGCCACTCCGATGCGTTGTAAACCCGGACGCCGAAAAAAAGGTACAGGAGGGGCGAAATGAAAAACACCAGCCGCGCCAGCCCGAAGAACCAGAAGAGGCAGGAATTCAGGTAACAGACCCGCTGCTTCCAGCTCAACCCCTTCATCCAGAGGGGGTTCTTCAAAGACAGGATCTGCAGCATCCCCTGGGTCCACCGGCTGCGCTGCAGCACGAAATCATCGAAGGTCTCCGGGGAGAGCCCGCAGATCATGGGCCGCGGCAGGTACACGCTTTTCAGGCCCTTCGCGTGCAGGGCCAAGGCCGTCTCCGCGTCCTCGGTGATCGTGTCCCCCTGGATCCCTCCCACTTTCTCCAGACACTCCCGCCGCAGGAGCGCCGCCGACCCGCAGAAGAACGAGGAATCCCATAAATCCAGCCCCAGCTGGATGGAACGGTAAAACATCTCGTTTTCACCGGGGCTGGAGGTGAAGGTCCCCAGATTCTTCTCCACCGGGTTGGGGTTGATGAAGAAATGCGGCGTCTGCACCAGAAACAGCTTGGGGTCCTGCTGGAAATACCCCACCGTGTGTTTCAGAAAATCCCTCGTCGGAACGTGATCGCAGTCCAACAGCAGGATCAACTCCCCCGGCCAGGCGGTGGGAGGAAGGGGCGGGGCCACGTTCTCCCGGATCCAGGAAGCCCTCTCCCCGGAGAGCGCCATTCCGGGCTGGAATCTGTGAAGGCCCAGGGCCTCGTTCAGGTTTCCGGCCTTGGCGTTCCCGTTCCCCCGCCGGGTATGATAGATGACCCCCAGGGTTTCGGCAATGGACCGGAGGGTGTTGTACCTTTCCCATGCCCTTTCGGCCTTTTCCGGGTCCGGGTCGTTTCTTTTTTCCTCCGTCGCCCCGTCATCCAGGATGAAGATGTTGAGCTTCTTCCGGGGATAGTCGAGCTGGGTGCAGGCGATGGCCGTGGTCATGACGATCTCGGGAGCCTCGTTGAAGGTGGGGATGAAGACATCCACCGTGGGCCAGGAATCGGGATCTCCGGAGAGAGGGACAGGCTCCCGGTTCAGGGGCCAGGCGGAGACGAACATCCCCAGGAGGTAGATGACGATCCCGTATGTCTCGGCCAGGTACAGGAGCATCATTCCCAGGCTGTCCCAGAAGCTGACGAAGAGGAGACTATCAAAAGACCGGAACATCCAGTAGCGCAGGCTAATGAAAGCCGCGAGGAGAAGGAAGAGGATCCTCCGGGGCGGTTCCTGGAAAGAAGGCATCTTTTTCAGGAGCCACAGGAGCGCCAGAAAACCCCAACCTAAAAACAGCTGGAAGGAAGTTTCAGAAAAAAGGCTGCAGGCATAGAGGAGGTAGAGGACGCTTCCCCCCATTCCCAGGTAGATCAGGAGTTCGGATGATCTTTTTTCCACAAGCGGGCCGTTTCCTCGATCATTTTCACGTTAAACATGCAAAATGCATACCCATAGACTTCATCCGCCATTGCCCTGGAGCAGACCCTTCTTTCCTGATTAGAACGGCTCTTGGGGGAGAAGCACGGGTATGGGAGAAATCGGGAGCGGAAGGCCGCGGTCGGCCCGCGAGCCCACCTACAAGCGGAGGAAAGGGGTGGGAACCGAAGAGAAAAAAATTGGATTTATAATTCCAGTCAGCTAAGTCCCTTTAGGGCCTTGTTGATCCGGGTCTCGAAGGCAATCTCCTGCTGGTATTCCCCCCTCTCCACGTAATCTTCGAGGAATCCCCGCTTCAATTCCAGGAGGCTCGTTTTTCCTTCCTTGGTCAGGGTGACCCGCCAGAAACCCCTCTCCATCTTGGCTTCCACGCCGATCGCGGGCCCGACTTTTTCGGTCACCAGCCGGATGACCTGTTCTCTGGTAACGGCCATAATCCCCCCTTGGAATCAGAATCAATTCACCGCAGAGCTAAAGAAATTGGAATGTTGGAATAATGGAATATTGGGTTTCAGAGGTGTTTCATCATTCCCCATCATTCCATCATTCCATTCTTCCATTATTCCGGCGTTTATCAATTTACCATCGCCCGATTCATCGGACAAGAAAAATTCTTCAATCATTTTAGTGGGCGGGGGCCGAAGATCGCCGTTCCCACCCGGACCAGCGTGGCCCCTTCCTCGATGGCCGTCTCAAAATCGTTGGACATCCCCATGGAGAGTTCCTCCATGGAGACCCCCGCGATCTTTCGCCGGGAAACCGCCTCGGCCAGGTCCCGAAGGGCGTGAAAATAGGGCCGGGATTCTTCCGGGTTGTCGAAGAAAGGCGGCAGGGTCATCAACCCTTTCACCGAGATCCCCGGCAGGAGACCCATCTGCTCCAGAAGCCGGAAGGTGTCATCCTGCAGGGCTCCGAACTTAGTCGTTTCTTGACCCAGGTTGATTTGCAGGAGAACGGGAAGCACCTTATTTTGCTGGCCCGCGACCCGGCTCAATTCCTGGGCCAGCCGAAAGCTGTCCACCGAATGGACCCAATCGAAGAGACGGACCGCCGCTTTGGCCTTGTTGCTCTGCAGGTGGCCGATGAAATGCCAGGCCGCCCCGCGTCCCAGTTCTTCGATCTTCTTCTGAGCTTCC
>Ga0111180_1119_pt1 | contig 15875 bp, 11 predicted proteins | sample DeeMarSWOR324_28_FD_80237 | JGI IMG/M metagenome (GOLD analysis project Ga0111180, IMG submission 80237) | Deltaproteobacteria bacterium SM23_61
AAAGTGGACCCCAAAGCGCTGCGCCAGGATTATTTCCGGGTGAAGACGAAAGAAGGGGAAATCTTCCTGCTCCGGTACACGCCCCGGTACCAGTCCTGGACCCTCTGCCGCCGCGTTCCCGCGCCGCGTTTTTCGAACAACTGAAAAACGCTTATGAGACACAGATAAACACAGATGAACCCAGATTTTATGTATGCCAAGACTTCAAGACTAAAGACCTAATGCGACGCAAATGAACGCAGATAAACGCAGGTTAAATAATGACTCAAAATTCAAGGTGAGGGCTTTTTGTCCCCTTACCCATCACTCCCCGCGCCTCACGGCTCTTATCGGGACGGGGATGAACGCGGATGCCTATCAGACCCGAAGGGAGCTTGCCGGAGTCCGGTCGCCCCTACGGCTTCTTGACGAGGTTCTTCCTTGAACGAAACCCACGGCGGTGACATTTACGAAGTGGCCCGGCAGAAGGGAATCGACCCGGCCAAGATCATCGATTTCAGCGCCTCCATCAATCCCCTCGGCTTGTCTCCGAGGGCCAAGAAGAAAATCCTCAAAGAAGGCCTGGCGGCCATTCTTCGCTACCCGGATAGGCGTTGCGATGAACTCCGGGGGGCTCTGGCCGATGTTCACTCGATTCCGGAAGGGAGCATCCTTCCCGGCGCCGGTTCCATAGAGTTTATTTATTCCCTTCCCCGAGTGCTGAAACTGGGCCGCATCCTCCTGGTAACCCCGGCCTTCAGCGAGTATGAAAATGCGCTGGAAATCCAAAACCGGGATGGCCGGATTCATTTTTTTGAAACCAGGGAAGAGGACGGGTTCGAACTCAACGTGGAGGGGTTGCTCCTGTCCCTGACCCAGGGGTACGACGCCCTCTACCTCTGCAATCCCAACAATCCCACCGGGATTTTGGCCGAGAAGGAGGATCTGTTGCGGGTCTTGGCCCAGGCGGAGAGGGAGAAGGTCTGGTTCATCCTGGACGAAGCCTTCATCGATTTCGTTCCCGGGGGATCGCTCCTTCGGAAAGCGGCCGATTCCTCCCGGCTCATCGTCCTCCGGTCCCTGGATCAGTTCTTCGCCCTGCCCGGGCTCCGGGCGGGATACCTGGTTTCAAACTCCGGGGTGATCGATAAATTCTCCCGGGTTCAAGAACCTTGGAAGGTCAATACGCTGGCCCAGATGGCCGCCGTGGAAAGTCTTCAGGACAAGGTTCACACCGATCGCACGCTGGCCTACGTCCGGGAGGAACGGGAGAATCTAACCCTCGGATTGCAGGCCATCCCCGGCTTCATCCCCTATCCCGGCTCCGCCAACTACCTTCTCGTCCAGCTTCATCCTTCCCTGAACCTGGATGCGGCCGAGCTCCGGGATCGGCTGATCCCCCGGGGGATCTTGATCCGGGATTGCCGGTCCTTTCACCACCTGGGCCCCTATTTTTTCCGCGTCGCCGTGCGCAACCGCAGGGAAAATCAGGCCCTTCTCAAAGCCCTGCGCCTTGTGCACAAGGAAATCCTGAAAAGGGCCGGCTGATGGCCCAGACCCGGCTCTAGAAAGATGATAGAAGAGTAGAAAAGGGGTCAGGATTGCAAGATTGCAATTTAAGGCTATGGCCGATCATTCCAACAGCCCGTGGTCGAAAAAAGGAAGGATCTGGAAGGGCTATTTTCCGGAAGTGATCTGCAGGAAAACCTCCTTGACATCGTCGATCACGAACTGAACGGAGATGGCCGCGAATTCCAGATTTGGATACATGGAAAGACAGGCATTAGGTTAGAGGTTAGAGGTAATAGGCTAAAGGCCAAAGGCAAAAAACAATGGATGACGGATTCCTAAGAAAGCCCTGCATCCGATCCATCTCTCCTTTTTTCCATCAAGGTGCCTTCCTCGGAAGACAGTCCAAGAGGGGCAACAGCTTCTTTGCTTTCAGGGTTTGAATGGTTTGCAGGGCTTCTTCCCTGGTTTGAAAAGGTCCAGCCACGATCCTGTACCAGTCCTCCCGAGGAGAGACCCGGCGGGTGGTAACTTTCAGCTTCTTTTCCTTCAGGGCCGGTTCATTCTTATAACGGGCCGCCTCCTGGACAGTGGCGAAAGTCCCCAAATACAACTGGTACCGGTTATCCGGACCCCTCCGGAGAAGCGTCTCCTCGGTGATATAGGGGATTTTGATCTTTTGTCCGGGAAAGATCAAATGGATGTCCGTGATCTCCGGATTGGCCTCCAGCATGAAATCCAGGAGGCTATGATTGATTCCTGAAAAATGCTGCCGGGCAACGGAAGAGACCGTCCAGCCTTCCTTCACCAGGATGCCTTGTTCCTCGAGTTGCGGCATGGGCCCTTTTAGGGGGGGAGGGAAATCCCTCTTGACTTCGGTAGCCTCCTTGTGTTCTTTGGCGATAGACTCCCCCGGAGGAGAGGGTATCTTTTTCGCCTCCAGGGTCTCCCGGCGCTTCTCCGGGGAGAGTTGGTCCGGGGGAGGGATCTTGCCGGTGGCCTTCCAGGGGGTGGAAGGGAAATCGAAACGGAAGAAAGCGAAAACTCCAAGGCCGATGAGCAAAAGAACGAGGGCCCCCACGCCGTAACGGGATTTCACCAGGGAGGACACCGGACGGAGGATTTGGGATTTCGGGGTTTTCAGATACTTGAAATCCTGAACCGCCTGATCGGCGATTTTGGAATCGATCATGGGGCTCGAGTTGGTATATCCGATCAATAGGGCCCGGTCGCAGAGCAAATTGATCACCCGGGGAATCCCCCCGGCAAATTCCCAGATCCGGTTGACCGCCTCAGAAGTGAAGACCTCGGACATGCTCTGTCCCACCAGTTTCAGCCGGTGCCGGATGTATCCTCTGCATTCCTCGCGGGTTAAAGGCCGGACCTGCCCGTGGATGGAAATTTTTTCCTTCCAATGCCGAAGCCTGATGGAATCCAATTTTTCTTCCAGCTCCGTCTGTCCCACCAGCAGGACCTGCAGGGCCTTGGCCGCGGGAATATCCAGGGTGGCCAGCTTCAGGATCTCTTCCAGGACTTTTTCCTCCAGGCCCTGGGATTCATCGATGATCACCGCCACGATTTCGTCGCGAGCCAGCCTCTCCTGGAGGTATTGATTGAATTGATGCAAGAGCGAGGGAACATCTTCTTTCTTTCCCTCGAGGGGGATCCGCAGCTCCCGGAAAATCGTTTTTAGCAGGCTCTTGAAATCAAGAATGGGGTTGAAGATAAAGGCGGTTTTTATCTTTTCGGTCAGATCCTTCAGGAGAGCATAAATCAGGATGGTCTTGCCGACGCCCACCTCTCCGGTAATGACCATGAGGCGCTTCCTCTCCTTGATCCCGGACATCATGGAGGAAAGAGCTTTCCAGTGCCCGATGGCCAGGTACAGAAATTTGGGATCGGGGTTGAGGGCAAAGGGATCTTCGGAAAAACCGTAATACTTTTTGTACATAATCTTCCCGTTCGGCGAAAAATAGACGAATCATTCACCCGCCGGGTCTTGTCCATCGTCTGGGGAGTTTGCCTCGAGGAGGACCCGCCCGGTTCCCCAGCCAGGAGCCATTGTGACTTTAACCCAAGTCCGATGAAATTTCAAGCCAATTTGGGGACCTGAAGCTTTAAGCAGAGCGGCGGCGCTTACTTAACTTTTAGCGGAAAAAGCATTGCCGAAATAAGGTTCGCAGTTTGCGAGCCGCGAGAGGGCAAGTCGATAAAAGCATTTCCCGCTCGCGCCTTACACCTTGCGAGTTCCTGTTTTTATCTTCCTTGGGCCCTGGCACTTGAGAGGGGACATGGCAGATTCAGAAAGCCAGGGCTTGGGCGACTTTTTTACCCAGGACATGGCAGGCTTCCAGCCCCTTCGGGTCGGGGACGTACTGGATTTTCAACCCCGGGTCCACGATCCGGAACTTCATCTCCTCCAGGTCCTGGTTGATCAACTTTACCGCCTCCCCGCTCCAGCCGTAGGATCCGAAGGCGGCGCCGATCTTGTTCTGCGGCTTGAGCCCCTTCAGGTAGCACAGGAAGTCGGCCACATTGGGAAAGAGGCCGTTGTTCAGCGTGGGAGACCCCACGAGAATCGCCCCGGCATCCAGGACTTCGGTCATCACGTCGCTCCGGTGGATGGTCCTCAGATGCATCGGGCGGGCGTCCAATCCTTCCTGAGCGAGGGCTTCCACGATGGCCTCGGCCATGGTCTGGGTGCTGTGCCACATGCTGTCGTAGATCACCAGGGCCTTCTTCCCGGGCTTCTGTTGCGACCATTCGACATAGGCCTGGATGATCTTCCCCGGGTCCTTGCGCCACATGATGCCGTGGTCCGGGCAGATCATCCTGATTTTGAGCCCCATCCGGGTGACCTTCTCGACGAGCTTAAGAACCAGCGGAGCGTACAAGAGAAGAATGTTGGCAAAATACTTCTTGGCATGGGGCATGATTGCCTCTCCGATCTGGTCGTCAAACCTCTCCATCCCGGCATAATGCTGGCCGAAGGCGTCGCTGGAGAAGAGGATCTGGTCTTCTTTTAGGTAGGTGAACATGCTGTCCGGCCAGTGGAGCATGCGGGTCTCCAGGAAGGTAAGGGTCCTCTGCTCCAGTTTCATTTCTTCCCCTTCGTTCACCGGCCTGAGGTTTAGGCCCGCCGAAAAGTGGCGTGCCAGGTTCTGCGCCCCCATTTTTGAGCAGTAGACCGGCTTCTCGCTCCCGATCACGTGCATCAGCCATGGCAGGCTGCCGGAATGATCCATTTCCGTGTGGTTGCTGATTACCCAGTCAATCTTCTTCGGGTCGATGACCTCCCGGATCTGTTCCATCCACTCGGAGAAGAAATCCCTCTTCACTGTGTCGATGAGGACCGTTTTCTGGTCTTTGATCAAGAAGGCATTGTAGGTGGTCCCCTGGTAGGTAGAGTAGCCGTGAAAATCACGGATGTTCCAATCGATGGCCCCGACCCAATATACATTCTTGGCGATCTCCAAAGGTTTCATTTTAATCTCCTTTTCTGATGTTGAATTCTATAGGCCACAGATGAACGCAGCGCGGCAGAGCCGCAACCAAAAATTTTTATATTGGACACATATGAACACAGATAAACACAGATTTTATATTCGCAAAAGGCTTAAAGACAAAAGACTTATATGGTACCCAGATGAACATGGATAAACAATATTGATGGGCCTGCGCTCTGGGTCGCGGCCCTTCCGCACTGAAGTTTTACCGATCATTGGTAACTCTCCAAGATTTTCGCCAGCAATCCCCGGTCCACCCCTTTTCCCGCCAGCGGTCCCTCTTTGAGGGCCGGGAAGTGAGATTCGAAGGCCGGCCGGACACCATTCCTCCGCGGTCTTCATGGCGGCTTCCCAGTTCGAGGGGTCGTAATCGGGCGGCAGTTCCCGGCAGCGGGACTTGTACCAGCTGAAGGTGTTTATCCTATTAAAAGATACGCAGGGCTGAAGAATATCCACCAGGGAGAACCCGCGGTGGGCGATGGCTTCCTGGATGATCACCGCCAGATGGTCCACCATTCCCGAGAAGGCCCGGGCCACGAACCCGCCCCGCATGGCCACGGCTACGGCGACGGGGTTGAAAGGAGACGAAGCCACCCCTCCTGGCTGGGCCTTGGTCACGAAACCGGTTTCCGAAGTGGGGCTGGCCTGGCCTTTGGTCAAGCCGTACACCTGGTTGTCATGGACCAGAAGAGTGATGTCCAGATTCCGCCGCAAGGCTGCGAGAAAGTGATTTCCCCCCTCCCCGTAATTGCAGCCGTCCCCGCTCTCCACGATCACCGTCTTCCTGGGGTTGGACAGCTTGATCCCGGTGGCGACGGGCAGGGAGCGTCCGTGGAGGCCGTCAAAGAGGTTCACGTTCAAGTAATGGGGAGCCTTCGCCGCCTGTCCGATCCCGGAGATGAAGATGACGTCCTGGGGCCTCAACCGGCAGGCCACCAGGGCCTGCTTCACCGCTTTCAGGATGGAAAAATTTCCGCACCCCGGACACCAGGCCGTTTCGTAGTCGCCGTACTCTTTCAAAGTTACCATGGATCGTCTCCTTTTTTTGGGAAACCAAAAGACTAAAAACACGAATCATTTTATGAAAATTTCATCCTCTCTGCGTCCTCCGAATTCTCTGCGGGATAGAGAGAAAAGGCTGAACGAAGAGGAAGCAGAGAGCGCAGAGATCTTTCTATGTAGAGTCCTTCATCGTGTGAGGTTTTCGGGAAGCGTTGGAAATGAACCCAATTTTCCCTTGCCCCGGACCTAGGGCCTTTGGTTTTTTTCACCTCTGTGTGCTCCGCGACCTCTGCGGTTAAGTTTTTTGTGTCGACGTAGGGACGGTTCGCGAGCCGTCCCTACAGCCGGGTCACTTTAATTCCCGAAGAATGAATTCCGGGGTAATCGGCAGGCCGTCGTAGCGGCTGACTCGATCTTTGATTTCAAAGCCCGATTCCTGCCGGATGAGCCTGGCCAGCTGCCCGGTGGCATTCCCTTCCACGGAGACGACCCGGCGGGCTTCCTGCAGGGCGGATAGGAATTGTTCCTGAACCAACGGCCAAACCTGGGGAAAATAAAGAATCGCCGTTTTTCTTCCCCCGGAGCGGAGTTGTGAGGCCGCTTCCATAACCGCCCCCTTGCTGGACCCCCAGGTGACCAGAAGGAGGTCCGGATTGCGGTCTCCTTTCAGCTCGGGGGGGATGACCTCGTCCCGGATTCCTTCCTCTTTTCTCAGCCGCTTATCGGCCATTTCCTTGCGGACCGAGAGGTCCTCGGTGAGATGTCCGTCCTCGGTGTGTTCGTCGCTTCCGGCCACCACCGGGTGTTCGCTCATCCCCGGAAGAAGGCGGGGGGAGACCCCGTTTGGGGTGAGGGCATACCGGCGGTAGGGTTCGGAACCGGGGGGCGGATTCAAGGGGACTTGCACCGGGGGCAGGTTCGCCACGTCGAAGGGAGCCACGGAGCGGTAAGAGTCGGAGAGAAATTGATCGGTCAAGATAAATACGGGACCCTGGTATTTTTCCGCCAGAAAAAAGGCCTTGCGGGTCAGGTGGAAACATTCCTCCACGGTCCCGGGGGCGAAGATGGCCCGGGGAAATTCCCCGTGGCCCGCGTAGAGGACGAAATGCAGGTCGGCCTGCTCCGTGCGGGTGGGCAGGCCCGTGGCTGGGCCCGGGCGCTGGGCCACCACGATGACCACGGGAGTTTCGGTCATTCCGGCCAGACTGACCCCCTCGGCCATGAGGGCGAACCCCCCTCCCGATGTCCCCACCATGCTCGGAGCCCCGGCATAAGAGGCGCCGAGGGCCATGTTGATGGCCGCGATCTCGTCTTCCGCCTGCTCCACCACCAGGCCCATTTTCCCGGCCCACTTGACAAGGGTAAGGCCCACCGAGGTGGAAGGGGTCATGGGATAGAAGGAATAAAATTTTAGGCCGGCGGAAATGGCTCCCAGGGCGATGGCCTCGTTCCCCTGCATCATCATCCTCGGGGCGGGGTTCGAGACCGGGGGGAGCTTCCCGGTGAAGGGAGGCTGAGAGCGGGCCCAGCGCATGGCTTCCTCAAGAACCCTTCGGTTCTCTTCAGCGACCCCCGGTTTCTTCTTCCCGAAGAAATCTTCCAGGGTCCGCCTGACGACCTCTCCGTTCAGGCCGATGAGGTCGGAGATGACTCCCAGGGCGGCGACGTTGGAGTATTGATTCGAGGCCAGATGGCCGAAGGGGACTTTCAGGCAGATTTTTTCATCCGCGCCGCAACCCTGATCGGCGACGATCCTCCCCCGGGGGCTTAGTTCCTTTTCATGGAGGGTGAGGGTCAGATCGTCCAGGGCAACCAGAAGGTCCACCGTCTCTTGGGAAGCAAAGATTTCTTCTTTACTTACCCGGATGGCAAAGGTGTTATGGCCGCCGCGGATTCGGGACATGTAGCTCTGGGTGACCAAGATGTAATACCCGGCCCGCACCAGGCTCCTGGCCAGGATCTCTCCCACGGTCACCAACCCCTGACCGGCTTCTCCCCCGATGAGAATATTCAAGGCCTTTTCCATGCTTGTCCTCCGAGAAGGGATTCGGAAATGTATGCTGAATGCTTACCCCTCCTCATCCTAAAATTATTACTTCAAAAGCTATGGGAAGGGAATGGGGTAAATCCCCTATTTTTTGAGTGTTGACCCCCTTTTTTTCAACGGGGGTCCAAAGCATCGGCGCTGCGGGCGAGAGAATGGGTTTTTACAGGACGGGCAGATATCTCCCAGTCTTATCGATATAGCCGGTGGCCCGGCCGGTCTTCACCATGGCGAGCCCGTCATGGAAAGGGTAAGCCCCTTCGAATTTGGGGCGGATGGCATATTGACCGGTCTTGAAAATATAGCCCCACTTGTAGCCGTACTTCACCGGCGCCACCCCTTCGCTGAAAGGGAAGGCGAAATCGAACTCAGGCTGGATGGCCACAGTGCCGGATTTGTCGATGTAGCCCCACTGGATTCCAATCTTCACCGGGGCCAGACCTTCGGAGAAAGACAACACGTTATCGAACTTGGGCGCAATGACAACCTTCCCAGTCTTATCTATGAAACCACGCTTGCCTTCCTGAAAAAAAGCCGCCAACCCATCGGAAAAAGATAATACCCCGTCGAATTGGGGTTGAATAGCGGTCCGGCCGGTTTTATCGATGAACCCCCACTTCCCGTCCTTTTTGACCGCGGCCAGTCCATCGGAGAAGACCCAGGCGTAATCGAACTGGGGCTGGATGGCGACCTTTCCGCTCTCATCCACATACCCCCACTTGCCCCCCGACTCTACCGGGGCCAAACCTTCGTGGAAAGAAGAGGCATCCCCAAACTGCGGTGGAATGACGAATTTTCCGCTTTTATCGATATACCCCCATTTTCCTCCAACCATGACCGCCGCCATTCCCTCATGGAAACGCCAGACCTCTTCAAATTGGGGCTGGATGACTGTTTTACCGGTCTTGTCGATGTAAGCCCACTGATTTCCGACCTTCACTCCGGCGAGCCCTTCGCCGAAAGGAGTGGCGTCGTCGAATTTCTGCTCAATGACCATTTTCTCGTCCTGGTTGATGAATCCCCACTTTCCGGCGGTGCAGCCGAAGAGGCTTCCTCCGAAGAACAGAGCGATAAGGAGCATTCCGATTCTATTCTGGACGGCGATGAACTTCATGTTCCCCTCCTTTGGGCAGGGTACGGGGTTGCCGGATGGCGTCAAAATTTGTATCCCGTGCTCAGGAAAAATACATGAGCCCGGTATCCGGGGTCCTGGTAGGCTCCGGTGAGATAAGCCCCGCTGGAACCCGTGGTCGCCGGTACATACTGGTACCCATCGTACTGGGCGTCGTCGTAGTCATACTTCGCGTATGCCCACCCCGCGATGAAAGAAATGGATGGGGTCATATGGTAGATGACTTTCACCAGGTAATTTTGCAGCCGGTAGTCATCCCAGTCGGAGATGTCGATGTTGTCCTCGCTCCGTCCGGCGGGAAGGGGATTGGTCCCCAGGAGATAGGTGTAGTCTGCGTACCCGTCGGATTTCAGGTAATCGTTCTGCAGGCGCAGGGTCAGTTTCTTGGGAATCAGGTAAAGTTCCATTCCCAAGCCGTAGCCGTAGTTTCTCTCGGTTTGGGTCGAGGTCCAGTTGAAAGCGGTGGCGGTTGGAGGAAGGGTGGGGTCATAGGCCGTCGTCGGGGAGGGGATCTGTCTTTGGAATTGATGGCGCTTCACGTATTCGTAATCGAAATACCCGAAGAGCCTCACCCGTTTCAGAATCAGGTAATCTGCATCCACGGTGAATTCATCCCTTTTGTCATCCTGCAACCCCAGGATCGTATCCTTGTAATCCGTGTTCTTCCGCTTGTAGCCAAAGCTGAAGCTGAGGTCTTGGACCGGAAAAAACTCCAACACAGCCTTGTAGGTATCGCGATCCTTGGCCGCAGCGTCGTAGCGCCTTAGGTAGGTTTCGATGTTTTTCGGATCGGTGGGGGAGAGGCCCTGGGGGCTTTCGAATTCCGCCCTCCGGTGGAGCCTTTCGTAGCCAACCTTGGCAAGCATGAAATCTGCTCCGGTCCACCGCAATTCGGCATTGAGGATATCATCCTGATTCTTGGAAATATCTTCCCGGTCCCGCTTGGTTTGCACATAGGTATAACCGCCGCTCAAGTAAAAGCTCGCCGGAAGGCGGAATCCCAGCTCGGCGCCGGCCTTCTGTTTCTGGTAGCTGAAGGGATGGGTGGTGAAGGTGGCCGGAGTGGCGGTGGAGTCGGTGGTGGTGATAGGGTCGGAGCGGTTATCGTAGTCGTAGTAGCGGTAGAAGACCTTCCCGTCGAGAAAATGCAGGGGATTCGAAGTCAGGGTGAAATGGTAGCTCTGGGTGTCGACTTTTCCGTTAAAAATGTAGTCATTCAGGATGACTCCGGTCCTGCCCTGGACCCCGATATTGGAAGCGGCCGCAGTCACATTGGCCGTATAGGAATCGAAGAGGTTGGCCTGCGATTGGGCACGGGAAAAGGCCAGGTTCGCGTTGAACTTACTGTTCCAGGGAAGCCTCACCGCCCCCCGGAAGTTGAATTTGTAGCAATCGTTGTCGGGGGGCAGGGTGTAGTTGTCGGTGGTGGAAGCCGTGTTGTCGGTGGACGGGTTCCGGAAATACACGCTCTTGTGGTCGTTTTGAAAAGTGGAATAGTTATAGCTGAGCGATAGGGCGAGGGGGTTTTTATTGTATCCCACCTCCACCTTCATGCTGTCTGTGGTGTAATCGATGGGAGAGGGGATCTCCAGGGCAATGCCCCCCGGGGTGGTGCCCGCGGAACCGATGGGGTAGACTCCTTTCCTCGTCTCCCGGGCGACGGAAACGTCGAAATAGAAGGGTTTGAAAAGGTCGAATTTCAACCCTCCTGCATAATTTTTTCTTTCCAGGGAATAGTCGAATTTATTCCAGGTGGTGAAGTTGGTGCTCGGCGGATGGGTTGGGTAGGTGAGGCTGCCCCCTCCCACACCGGAATAAAATGTCCGGGCGTTCTCGGTAAAATTATTGGGAAGCTGGTCGTAGCTGAAGTTGTACCGGAAGCTGCCCCATTTTCCTCCCAGAAGCTCATAACCCTGAGTTTTGCGCCCGATCTCCGAACCCCGGAAGTCCAGGTAATAATTCCCGCGCTCATACTGGAAATTCACGTCGCCGTAAAAGCCGTCCTGCATATCCCCGTATTCGTTGAATTTGGCTTTTTCCCCTTCCAGGTTCAAATGCTGAGCGGTGAGCGAAACCTCCCCGCTGATTTTCTTTTCCTCGGCTCCCCAACCCCTCCCGGGACCCGCGCCGAGACACAAGGCGCCGACGATTGATATCATGACGAATCCCTTCGACTTCATCGATTCCCCCCTCTCTAGCGGACATGGGTCTTCCCCCTCAGGGAGGGGGCGTTGCTCCCATGGATCGCCGAATGGCAGTTCAGGCAGGCCCGGGCGAACATTCGGTTTTTACTCCCCGTCGCCGTTCCCTGGAAGGTCTCGAACCGGGTGTAGATCGTTCCCGGGTGCCGGGTCCAGTCATGGCAGGATTGGCAGAGCTGCGGGGCCTTGCTCTGTAACAACTTGGCGTGATTGCTGCCGTGGGCGGTGTGACAGTTCATGCAGTTCTCTTCCACCGGCGGGTGTTGCCACATGTAAGGCCCTCTTTTTTCGGCATGGCACTGGTAACAGAGTTCGTTGAGGGAGTTGGCTTTGACCATCTTCGGTCCGAACCCGCCGTGGTGATCATGGCAGTCCGTGCATTTCAGCTTTCCCTCCCGGATGGGGTGGTGAGAGATTCTATTCTGCTGCATCCGGATGGACCGGTGGCAGATGTTGCAGAGGTCGGGCTGGGCGGCCCTCAAGTTCTTCCGGGTTCCGGAATGGATGGTATGGCAGTTGTCGCAGGAGGCGTCACTCGCCTTGTGTCGACTCATGTCCCAGAAGGCCAGGTCACGGCCCTCCCCATGGCAGGAGAGACACTTGGCCGATTTGGACTTGGCATCGGCGATTTTCTTGCTGAAGATGAAGATGCCGACTCCCCGCTCTCCGCTCTTCTCCACGTGGGCCGCCCCCGGGCCGTGGCAGGATTCGCAGCCGGCCTGATTCGCCGGAGAGCCAGGAATCCCTTTTTTGGAGTGGGTGGAGATCATGTAGGTCTTGTAATGGTCCTCGTGGCAGCCCATGCAGATTTCCACCCCCACGATGCCGTTGCTTGCCCTCGCCTCCCGGGGAGATAGGCCTCCCCCGAAGATGAGAAGAACGGGGACGATGGAAAGGACGGGAATGGCTTTCCTCATCATATCCCTCTCCTTTTACGGGTAAGATCAAACCCCAGGGTAGGGGGTCCACCCCCCCCAAAACCTATTTTTTAATATTTTTTTGCCAAGTTTGGGCAACCGAATCGAGAAGGGGAAAAGCATTTTTCTCTTTAGCCGACGGAAGCTGTTTTCCCCCTTAATGTACGAGCAGCGTATTCCATATCCCGACCCATAAAAATGGGGTGTTTTATGTATTTTTGGCTGGAAAACTGCGTATCTTGGGGCCCTTAAGAGAAAGGGCCGGAAAAGCTCCGCGGGGGATGCAGGCCAATAACGGTTCTTATGATTTCTTAAGGAATAAAATAAGGACCGCTCAGTCTTTGAAGGCAGTCAGGGGCTCCCGGATCAGCTCGCCCCTGACAAAGCGTTCTATGGACAGGCTGGAGATGTCGATAGAGGGCTTTTCTCCGAGGATCAATTCCGCCAGGATCCGGCCCACCGCCGGGCTGTGCTGGAAGCCGTGGCCGCTGAAGCCGTTGGCCAGAAAGAATCCTTTCAACCCGGGAAATTCGCCCAGAATAGCATGGTTGTCCGGAGAGATTTCATAAGATCCGGCCCATCCTCGGTCGATCGCCGCTTTTTCCAGGACGGGAACGCGGTAGATGGAATTCTCGGCTACCTCAACCATGGCATCGTAATCGACGTTCAGGTTAAAAGAGGGGAAGTTGTCCTTCGGCCCGGAGATCAGAAGCCCGGCTCCTTCTCGGCGGAAATACCAGCCGCGGTGAAAGTCGATCACCAGGGGAATGGGGTCGGGGATATGGGGGAAAGGGCCGGTGAAGAAAAGCTGGCGACGGTAAGGCTGGACGGGTACTTCCACCCCGGCCATCTTGCCTACCTCTCCCGCGCGGGGTCCTGCCGCGTTGACTACTACGGGCGAGGAAATATCTCCCCGGGGAGTTCGAACCCCGGCCACCCGATTCCCATTCCGCAGAATTTGGGTGACCTCGGTGCCCTCAAAAATTTTCACCCCGCCCTGCCGGGCCCCCCGGGTAAAGCCGCTCAAAGCTTCGTAGGGGCCGGCGTACCCGTCGCGGGCGCAGAAGGTTCCTCCCCGGAGGTCGTCCACCCGGAGGTAGGGCCATCGATGTTGGATCTCCCGCGGGGAGAGGAGCTCCACCGGGATTCCGAAATTGCGCTGGAGTTCCGAATTGGTTTTGAATACCACCCACTCTTCCTCGGTGGTGGCCAGGAAAAGGTAGCCCACCCTTTTAAAATCGAGTTCCGTCCCTATAATTTCCTGGAACCTGTCCCAGGTCTTGAAACTCTCCAGGGAGAATTGGATGTTGATCTCGGTGGAGAACTGGGCCCGGATTCCCCCGGCGCATTTGGCCGTCGACCCCTCGCCCAGCATGCCTTTTTCCAGGAGCATGACCCCTTTGGCTTTTTTCTGTGCCAGGTGGTAAGCAATGCTGGTCCCGATGATCCCGCCGCCGACGATGACGATGTCCGCCGTTTTTTCCATAACCCTATTTTATCCCGTATTTTTGCGGGACTCCAAATTTTTTCTCGCCTTATGGAAAAAAGAATGGAACCGCAGAGCACGCAGAGACCGCTTTTGGAATTCAAGCTCTTCCTTTCCCCGGGTGCTCGGTGCACGAAAACAAGAGGTTGAACGAAGAGGAGGAGGAGAACGCCGAGGTCCCTTCCGATAAGAATTGGATGGTTTTTGGCGGTCCGGGAGACGGGGAAAAAGCCGGTGACTGTTTTCCTCGCACGCGGGGCCTCGAGCTTTTGACCATTTTTCCCTCTGCGTGCTCGGCGACCTCTGCGGTTAGGTTTTTATTTCAATCGGCGGTCGGCGTTTCCCGGTCGGAGACCGAGACCCAGCTGAGGAACGAACCGGCGACGATGAGAAGGCACCCCACCCAAAGACTGAACCCGGCAGCCACCTGGAGGTACAGACAACTCAGGAAGGTGGAGAGAAGGGGAGTGAAGTAGGAACAGGCGGCGACGAAGACGATATCCCCTTTTCTCATGGCCCGGTCCCAGAGGATGTAGGCCAGAGCCGTAGCCAGCCCCATAAAGGTGACTTCCAACCCGGCCCTCCAGGTCCAGGCCCGGCCTTCCCCGGTCAACCAAAAAAGAAGGAGAAAGACGATCCCGGTGACGAGAATGAACAGCTCCACCGCGCCTCCTGCGCCAGGGCCACCCCAACGGCGGGCTAGATTGGAATAGAGGCCCCAGGAGACCGCGGCGGCCAGGCCAAGGGCATAAGCGTATGGATTGCCGGCAACGTTGCCGGCCACGGAAGCCGGAGAGATCGACTGTCCCTGGCTCAGAACAAGGAAGACCCCCGAAAGGGCCAGGAGAGTTCCCGGGAGGAGAATGAAATTTCCTTTCTTATGGAGCAAGAGGAGGGAAAAGAGAATGGTCAGGGCAGGCCAGAGGTAATTGAGGAGGCCGATCTCCAGCACCTGGTTACGGTCGGCGGCCATGCTCACGGCTACAAAAAGGGCCAGCATGTAAAGAACGAAAAGCAGCCCGCACCCGGCCAAATACTTACCGGAGAGGCCCCGGAGGGGAAGAAGGGATCCTTTCGAACGGCATAGCAAGAGAACCAGGGAAAAAATCCCCCCGATCAAATAAACAGCAGCCGCCCCGGCCAGGGGTCCCACCTGCTCGCTGATGCTGCGGACCAGGGCGATGGAGGTACTCCAGATGAGAATCGCTCCGAGACCGGCAGCCGTATTTCGATCCAAGCGGACTTTCCTCACCCCCTGTTTTCCGTCCTCTCTTTCCTTTTTACGAACCCACTCGCCAAGATAACCGGATTCAGCCAAAAAGAAAAGAGGGATCGACAGCAGGAGCGGAGGCCTGATTTGGCTGGAAAAAAAAATTAACCACGTGTTATATTCAACCGGAGAAAATTGTCTTCCCTTTTGGCTTGGTTGGGAAATTATAGAAGTCTCTGCGCCCTCAGTGGATGGAGAAAAAATCAACCGCAGAGCCCGCAGAGTTTTTTCTTGGCAAAGTCAAAAAACATAAATCATTTTATGGAAATGGACTCCTCTTTGGTTTTCGATCCTCCGGGGATGGAGACAAGAGGATGAACGGAGAGGCAGCAGAGATCGCAGAGATCGTTCCTGGAAAGCCCTTGGCAGTTTTAGCCTTCCGGGCGGAGTGATAAGAAGGGGTGATTTTCGCCCTGCATCCTGGCCATGGGCTTTTGGCCATTTTGACCTCTGCGTTCTCCGCGACCTCTGCGGTTAAGTTTTTTTATTTCCCGAAATCCACTGACCGGGGGGGAAGGGCCCTCACCCTTCTGGATCAGATTGATTTTTTGAGTCATCCAAATGCCGGAAATACAACCGCCCATCCGCCCGGAAGAAGGCCGAAGCTTCGCGGCCCAGCCCTCCGGATACCTGCTGCAGAAAGCCAGCCTCACCGTGTTAGGGGCAATCCTTTTCCTGGCCGCCTGGAAAGGGCAGGCGGGAATCGTCATCCTTCTCGGCCTGGTCCTCGGCGCGGCCGGCCTGGCTGCGTTGTGGAGCCGGGTGTCGCTGGCCGGGGTCCGCTGCCGGCGGCGGGTCCGCGAAAGGCGCCTTTTCCCAGGGGAATCCA
>Ga0111180_1051_pt1 | contig 15670 bp, 8 predicted proteins | sample DeeMarSWOR324_28_FD_80237 | JGI IMG/M metagenome (GOLD analysis project Ga0111180, IMG submission 80237) | Deltaproteobacteria bacterium SM23_61
GCGGTGGCCGCTATCGAAAGCGGATATATGCAGCGGGAAACGGCCAAGAGCGCCTACGAACGCCAGAAAAGACTCGAAGAGGGCAGGGATCTGATCGTCGGCGTAAACTGCTTTCTGGGAGAACACGAATTGGAAGTCACCACGACCCGGCTGGTCGCCCATCCCTACGACCCGGACCGGCGCGACGAAGCCGAAAAGCATCAGATCGAGAGCCTCCATGCGGTCAAGAAGCAACGGGAGAATGGAGAAGTCGAGCGACGGCTCAAAGAGCTGGAGGCAGCCGCTCGCAAAGAAGAGGAAAATCTCATCCCCTATTTCCTGGGATGTGTCAAGGCGTACGTCACCGTTCAAGAAATGTGCGATGTTTTGCGGGGAGTCTTCGGAGAGTACCGCCCGGTAGCGATATAAGAAGCAAATCTCCCTCAGTGGGGAGTCAAGAGTTGAAAGAATAACGAAGGATTGTGCGCGAGAGGAAGCCTCAAGGAAAGGAGAAGAAAACATGAATCAAGGACGGAAGATTAGAGTCCTCGTAGCCAAGCCGGGTTTGGACGGACACGATCGAGGAGCCAAAGTCGTCGCCTACGGCCTTCGGGACGCGGGGTTTGAGGTGGTGTACACGGGTCTGCGGCAGACCCCGGAGCAGATCGCCAGCGCCGCGATTCAGGAAGACGTGGATGTGGTCGGCCTGAGCATTCTTTCGGGGGCCCATCTGAGCCTGACCCAACGGGTCCTCCAAAAGCTTAAGGAGAACGGGGTGGGCGACAAGATGGTCCTGGTCGGGGGCATCATTTCGGATCCGGATGCGGCGAAACTGAAGGAGATGGGCGCCGCCGAGGTGTTCATCCCGGGCACCTCCATCAAGACCATCGCCGAATTCATTAAATCGAAATTCGGCTCTTGAGAGTTGAACTTCATTCCCGACGGAGGAGATCATGCGCACGACGGAAACGTTAGCCCGATTTGTTGTCGAAACATCCTATCGTTCCTTCCCCAAGCCCGTCATCCACCAGGCCAAACGGTGTTTTCTGGATCTTCTCGGGGTTGCCATCGGCGGGTCTCATCAACCTTTGACCCGCATTCTGGTAAAGATGGTGAAGGACTTCGACGGCAAGCCCCAGGCCACCGTCTGGGGCCACGGATTTAAGACGAACGTCATGAATGCGGCCCTGGTCAACGGGGCCATGGCTCATGCGCTGGATTACGACGATACGCATGGGGAAGCCAGTGGGCACCCCAGCGCCCCGCTGATCCCCGCTCTTCTCTCCATTGCCGAATGGAAGGGGCTTTCGGGAAAATCGGCCCTGGAAGCCTTTCTCCTGGGGTTTGAGGTGGAGACCCGAATCGGAATGGGCATGGGATTGAAACATTATGACCGGGGCTGGCATAGCACTTCCACCTTCGGCCGCTTCGGGGCGGCGGTGGCCGCAGGGAAACTTCTAGGCCTTTCCCTGCCCCAGATGACCCGGGCCATGGGCCTGGCAGGAACCCAGGCTGCAGGGGTCCGCCTGGTCTTCGGAACCATGACCAAGCCTTTTCATCCCGGAAAAGCGGCCTTCGACGGCGTCCTTTCGGCAATCCTGGCCCAAAGGGAATTCACCTGCGCGCCCAATATTCTCGAAGGGAAAAAGGGCTACGTGGAGGCGCTGGGGGATCACTCCCGGCTTCAGCCGATGGTGAAAGGCCTGGGCCGGCAGTTCGAAGTGCTCAAGAACACCTTCAAGCCCTATGCCGCCTGCCTGTTTACCCACCCCACCATCGACGCAGTCATCCAGCTCAGAAACAGGCACAAGCTGAGCCCGGACCAGGTGCAGCAGATTCGATGTGAGGTGGCCCGCGGCTGTATGGATGCCGCCGCGCAGGCGGAACCCAAAACCGCTCTGGCTGGGAAATTCAGCGTCTACTACGCGGCCGCCTTGGCGTTGGCCGAAGGGGAAGCCGGTGAAGAACTTTTCACCGATCAAAGGGTCCTTTCCCCCAGGATGGTGGCGCTTCGAAAACGTGTGAAGGCCTCCGGTTCGCCATCGCTCAAGAGCACGGAAGCCAGGGTGACCATCCTGACGAAGGATGGGAAGAAATATGCGGCGTTCATCGATTGTCCCAAAGGCGACCCGAGAAATCCCCCTTCCGATGGGGAATTGGAGAAAAAATTTCGCAAGCTGATGTCCCTCCGCTATTCTTCCAAGAAAGTGGACTCCCTGGTAGATCAAATTTGGAATCTGGAGAAGGTAAAAAACATCCGCCGCATCATCCGACTCTTGGATTGAGATTCGAGAGTCTACTCCAAAGGATAGGATCGCGAAAGAAGGGGGATCGTCTTTCGATTGCTTCTCCGGGGTCAGGTCCGCCGTTTTGCGTGAATTCCCTGGGGGCGACGGAGCAAGCGACTCCGGGATTTCTTCACCGGATCATCCTGCCACCTGGCAGGCAAAAACCCAAACCCGGCGTGGGCGGCGTTTCTCCGCACAGAACCCGGCACTCAGCACCAGCCAACAGGATCGGGTGGGGGAGGGAAAGAATCAGGAGGACTCTTTGCGAGAAGTTCATGTTCAGGAGATCATTCGCACCCTGAGGGATTTGATTATCCGGGCCAACACTGATTTGCCCGATGACGTCCTTTTGGCCTTGGAAGGGAGCCGTCAACGAGAAGAATCCCCGTCAGGAATACAGATTCTGGATGATTTGATTCGCAATGCCCGGATCGCCCACCGGGAAAAAGTCCCGCTCTGCCAGGATACTGGAATGGCCGTCCTCTTCGTCGAGTTGGGCCAGGAGGTACACATCGTGGGCGGGGAGTTGAACCAGGCTTTGGAAGAAGGGACCCGGCAAGGATACCGGGAGGGATATTTACGAAAATCAACCCTCGATCCCGTCGAGCGCATCAATTTTGGCGACAATACGCCGCCCATCGTTCACCTGGAGATGGTTCCGGGAGAGCAGCTCAAAATTCGGGTCTTGGCGAAGGGATTCGGCGGGGAAAACATGAGTCAGGTCAAACTCTTCCCCCCGGCCGTGGGCATGGAGGGAATTCTGGATGAAGTGGTGAAAATTGTTTCTGCGGCAGGGCCCAACGCCTGCCCGCCGGTTCTGGTGGGGGTGGGGATCGGCGGGGATTTGGAGCAGGCGGCGTTGATCGCGAAAAAGTCTCTCTTAAGAAAAATCGGCGATGAAAACCCGAGACCCGAAATCGCCGAGATGGAAAGGAAACTCTACTTCCGGATCAACAACCTGGGCATCGGCCCGGGCGGTTTGGGTGGAAGGGTTACCTGCCTGGCTGTCTTCATAGAGACCTTCCCGACTCACATCGCGAGCATTCCTCTGGCGGTGAATATTCAATGTAATTCCCACCGTCACAAGGAAGCCGTTCTGTAAAAGTTTCCCCAAGGCATCCTAAACGACACCAAGATGGAAAAACCATGGGTTGTCCTTTGAGCCCCGAATCAGCGCAGGGGGGCGCTTCCCGCTAGATAAGTCAGGCCTTCTCCCCTACGGAGGCAGGTCTTCATCTTCCCCTGAAAACGGGTTCCCTCTTTTCTACAAAGGACTTCATCCCCTCGGCCCGGTCTTCCGTGTTGAAACAAATCGTCTGGGCATAACGCTCTAGATCCAAAGCCTGGGCCAGGTCGATACGATTGAATTGTTGAAGCGTTTTTTTGGCCAGGGTGATCGGGATGGGCGCATTTTTCACGAATTTCATGGCGAATTGTCTGGTCGCCTTCGTCAGCTCATCATGGGGAACCACTTGATTGACCAGGCCGATCCGCAAAGCCTCCTGGGCATCGATGACCTCTCCGGAGAAGATCAGTTCCGCCGCCTTGGCATACCCCACAAGCCTGGGCAGGAGCCAGATCCCGCCCCAATCCGGGTGGATCCCTCGCCGCACAAACACTTCGCCGAAGCGCGCCCGGTCGCTGGCAATACGCATGTCGCAGGCCAACGCCAAATTGCATCCCCCTCCGGCGGCGACCCCGTTGACCGAGGCGATGACCGGTTTTCCGGTCGACTGGATGAGCAGGACCGCCTGATCGCGAATCGGTCTCTGATCGAAAGGAAGATTCGTTTCACTCTGCGTCGTACCGGCAACGAATTCCTTGACGTCGCCCCCGGCGCAGAAAGCCTTTCCAGCCCCCGTAATTACGATGACCCGGACTTCGACGTCTGCCGCGGCCGTCTCCAGGGCGGAAAGAATTTCCTTCCGCATACCGCCTCCCAAGGCGTTCATCGCATCCGGGCGATTCAAAGTGATCGTCCCGATCCCGTCTTCCTTCTGGAACAAGACAAACTCCCAGTTCATTCCATCTCCTTTCTCTTAAAAAAAGTCCCGAGCGCCTCATGGGCCTTCAAAAAGCATGGTCCTCTTTATCCATGCTCCTGGCTATTAAACCCTGTTCTATCTTTCTTATGATTCATTGCCCCGGGTTGCTTTTTAAACATACGGGTAGTAGCTCTGGGCCACATCCAGTCGTCCCAGCTGACCGCCTCCCAGCCACAACTGGATGATTTTGCTGTCCCGCAGGTATTTTTCCACATGGTAGTCCCTGGAGTAGCCATAGGAGCCCATCAGCTCCATGGCCCGGTTGCACACCATTTCGGTCACATCGCAAGAAAATACCTTGGTGGCGCTGGACCTGCCCATGAGGAAGTCCTCGCCCGGGTTCCCGAAGGTCTTTCGATCGTTGAACATGGCGGCCACTGAAAGATAGGAGGCGCGGGCTACCTCAATGCCGATGGCCATGTCCGCGATCATGGCCGCCTGAAGCGAATGGTTACGGACCGGTTTCCCGCCGTATTGTCGGGTGTGGGTGTAACCGATGACGATCTCCAAAACGGCTTGGGCATTTCCCAAGGCCATGGGAGCGCTGCTGAGCCGGCCCCAGCTTACATTGTTGCGGAAAAGCTTCCAATCCAACCCCGGCCCGCCGGCCCGGTATGCTTTGGGCACGCGCACGTTGTCAAAATAGATGGCCGCATTCACATCGGTCACCCGCATCCCCATCTTGGCTTCCGGCTTGCCAAAAGAAAGCCCCGGTGTATCTTTCGGGACATAGATGAGCGCCATGCCCTCTTCCTTTTGTTTCGAATCTGTGGTGCATACGACACAATAAAGATCTGCCACGCTTGCTCCGCTGGGCCACATCTTTTCTCCGTTAATGATCCAGTCATCCCCTTCCAGCTTGGCGGTGGTGCGAACGGTCATGCCGTGTTCGGCCCCGTCTTCAATGTTGCAGCCCCCGGCCGGTTCGGTGATCGCCAGACAGGCGCAGCGGGGGGTGTCCTCACAAAACATGGGGATGTATTTTTCCATGATGGTGGTGTTTCCTGCCCCCATGGCGGCGGCCAGGCACCAAGGGATGATCAATGCATGGAGAGAAACGCCGCTGTCCCCCCGGGATATTTCTTCGGTGAGAGCACAGACCGTGGGAACCGAACGGATCCCCAAGCCCCCGTACCGGGGGGAAAATCCACGCTTTTGGATGCCCAGTTTCACCAATCCGCCGTAAACCTTCTCAAAGACCGTATAGTCCTCATCCAGCTTCATCCGCACGGGCATGATTTCCTGGTCAACGTATCTTCGAATTGTTTCCAGGAAAGCGATTTCCTGCTCAGAAGTGATAAAAGCCCCGTAGCGTTTCATCCCTGCACCATCCTTTCATGGGTTTATTTTCAGGTTGTATTGACGAACCTATTTTTGTTGGGATTCCGCCAAAGGGGTATTTTTTAATAGGGTCTTCTCCCAATCGAGTGGGTGATTTCGGTCGATTTTCCATAGGCCGGGATGCCCGCTGCCAAGGCGGGGACGATTCGAGAGGGGCCAAGGGGGCGCATCCCGCCCCTGGCGGGACATAATGAGGCGATTGTTCTTTCATCGGTTCGCGTCTCATGATTATTTTGTTGTCTGGATCGGAACGGGGATTCGGTTTTCCGTAAGGGGATCGGGGACAGGTGCCTCGCGGAACCCAAGCGACCGCTCCGGAAACCGGATTGTTCCCGCCGATTCTGTCCCGCCAGGTACGGGATGCACCCTCTGGGCGGAGAATATTTCGGTACCCTCTCCACCCACTCGATTGGGAGAAGAGCCTAAAAAAATAAACTTATCTCATCAGCCGATATTTTGTCAAATTGGATAATTTAAGAACGTCCTCATCCCCGTCCCGCATCGCGCATCCGCTTCTTTTATGGTTCAATCAATTTCTTTTCCAAGGCCTTCATCTGGGGAATAAGAGGAAATTGGTACAAAACATATCCCTGGATCGGATACCGCAATCCCTTTTTATTCGTCTTTTCCAGTCCATTCACAAGGGCTTCTAAATGAGTGACCGGAGTGGAGAAGAGCATCTCGCTATCATCGGTTCCCGCCAGCATGCGCTCCCCTCGCCCCGGATGGACTAGGGCCGGTTCCTGCCTCCAGAAAGGCATGACAGCAGAGACACAGGAGAGACCGAAACTCGTGCTGGAACGGATAAGGCGTGCATGGCCATGGATATATGCATAAGCAAGCCGAGTCATCTGCGCCGGCGTCCCATAGATTAGAACAAGGTCAGGTTGTACCGGTGACTTAGCCAGAGGAAATGCCACGATTCCTTTGACCTCTCCAGGTTCTAAAAATTCCATTTGTTTTGCTAGCATAGAGGCAAGCTCAAGGGAATCGAAATACCCCATGTCTACAGCAAATTGGGCAAAATCGGATCTGTCCTTCAGTTTTTTGAAACCAAAGCCGGCCAAACAGGGGGTGCAGCTGATATCTTCTGCCATCGCTCCCACAATCCACCCCCACCTTCTGGCGAGTGTGGTCCACTGGCACAGGGCGGTCTTGATCCCGAATTTACTAGGTCTAACCACCCCATCAGGTAAAGGATCGTCCTCTCTTAGGATTTTAATGCCGATGGGAAATGATTGCGGCATCACCATCCGCATGATAATTTCGGAATACCTTTCATAATTCATATTCTTCTTCCTTTCAATCCCTCGCATAATAAGGTGATAGAGGGCACCCGGCATGTCAATGCGGGCTTTTCTAGGCATAGGCTGCTTGCACCAGAATCTAGTTCTATTGTCAATTTATAATTTTATGGAGGTCCCTATTTCTCCAAAGCGTCCTGAACGGCGAAAAGCCGCCTTTTTATGTTAGCTGCTAAAATTCATACCGCAGGAACCCGAAAACCGCATGGCCCAGTTCCCTTTGCGAAAATTGACCATCGTATTGAAGCGAGGCACTTAGACCTTTTTGAGCGAAAAAGGAGAGGGCCGCTCCGAACCGGGCCCCTTGTCTCTCCGAATGCTCTTCCTCGATCGAGAACTGGGCATCGGGGAGATCCGCCAGGGAGGCCCGGATGGCCCGGTCATCGCTCTTGAAGTCATAATTCCAGGAGGCGCTGAGCTCCGGGATGAAGCTTCCGATTCGGGTTTCCCATATGCCCGTCAGTCGCAGCCCGAGTTCTCCCACCAGCGAGTTTATGCGCTGATCGTCAATCCTCAGGCTCATCCCACTTGCACTGCTTTCCTGGAAACCATCCGCGTAATAATGGGTATATTGCAGGGAGGCAAAGGGTTCAAGGACCCATTCCTTCATCCGGAAATACCTTCCCGCCGACACATAGGCGGATAGAACATCCCCTTCGTGGTCGCTGTAAGCATTCTGCTGGAGGCTCCCGATGGCCAGATGGCGTTCATTTTCGTAGCGGTTCCTGGCGTAGGACCCTACGGCTTCAAGATAGCCGTTCTTGGTAAAATAGCTTCCGTAAAGGGAATTGAACAAGGTTACGATATTTCCTTCTCCTTCGTGATCATGAAAACTCATCTCCCCCTTGGACTGGGCGAAGCTGACTCCCGAAATCAGATTTTTCCCATGGGCCTGATCGAAGCCGAAGGCTGTACCCTTGCCGGAGAAGTTGAATCCGCGGTACCCATTCGTCTGAGCTCGCCCCTCCTTTTGGCCAAAGGTACTCATCCAGAGGCCATTCTTGGGTTGTGCCTTGGACATCTGGTCCAGGTTGTAAATCTGGTCCAGGTTCATATCCGGTGTGGTATTGGCGTATACCAGGGATGGAATGGAGGAAAAGCCGCCGCTTGGAAGACGCCGACCGATGGGGGAGTCGTACAGACGAACGGTATGCATTCGTTTGTGCAAGCTGTGAATATGTTCTCCGGCTGCCCTGAAGGTGGCCTTCCTGAAACTGTGGTAAGAATCGGGGCTCAGGCTGGAGAAGGCTCTCTGGAGTTCGGGCTCCGGCAGGGTCTGAAACTCTCCGAGGACATCCGCGGAATGCCCCGAGGCTGTATACATGACCCTGTCCAGGTATTGAGCGATCTTCATCTGAACTTTGTTTTTGGCTATGATGGTGCAGCTTTTGGCCTTGGCCTCCACCTCTATGTGGTCCGGATAACCGGTTACCTGGAACTTCAGGAGGGGGGCCGGTTTGGGCAGCGTTTCACTGGTAAACCAGCCGTTGACCTGGTCGGCTACGAGAATGGAATATTTCGTGCCGTTGCGATAGGGCCCGCGCCCCCGGACCACCTTCAGCTCACCATCCAGCCCCGCGTTCCCATGGATCTTCAGCTGCCCATGGCTGCCGTCGCGGTTCACCAGGGCCTGGAAGGTGCCATCACCGGCCAACTGGTAACTGTGGTTGATGGCCAGGGTGCCTTCGTTCACCTCCAGCCTCTTCACCTGCTGCAGGAAGCCCAGCTTGTAGGTGCCCCATCCGTTCTTAATGGCCGTTTCGAAGTGATTGAGCTGGCCGCCGAATTGACCCGCACCGTAAAGAAGAAGCGAATCATTCCCGAGGCCCCCGGTTGCATTTCCGGTCATCCAGGCATTTTCGAAGATCTCCAGAGAATCGTCCCCGCTGCCGAGATCGATGTGCCCAAGGGTCGTGGAGCCCCGCAAGAGAGAGACACGGTCGTCGCCTCCGCCGGCCTCGATGGCGGTGCCTGGAGATTCGATCTGGTTGATGATTTGCCCGGTATTGAGGGTGCCGTAATTCAATATTTCGTCGTTGCCCTCACCGGTCTTGATCCCGATGGCTGTTGCGGATGCGCTTTGAATCAGACCGTTCTTCTGGGCTGAGGCGATTGCCGTAACATCGATTCGGCCCCGGTTATAAATGTAATTATTCCCGTCGCCGGTCTTTATACCAAAAGCGTTTGAATTGGCCACGCTTTGGGTGCCCGCAAGCAGGGTGATCGCGGAAGAATTGGCGGTTACATTTATGAAACCTTCGTTTGTAACCCAATTGTCTCCCCCGCCGACTTGGATCCCCTCGGCCTCGGCTGTGGCCTCGGCGCCGGCTTTCGCCTGCCCAATATAAGTTCTGGCCTCGCTTGTGGCTTGGGCAGATGCACTCACGCGCAGTTCCCCCTTATTCTTTACCACCGCATGCTCACTGTTGCTAAGATCAACCCCCTTTGCAAAGGCCTTCGCGACCGACCCCGAGTTTCCATTCCTGGCGTCCGAGAGGGTGTACTCGTCGTCCTTTTTCAGTTCCTGGAGTGGATCGCTGACCGTGAATTGACCGGTATCAGGATTAAACCCAACCACCAGGCTGACGACGTTCAAATTCTGGCCCGTCAAAAAACGAACCCATTTCCCGACGAAGTCATCCTTGGGCATGCCTTTTTGAGACTCATCGATGAACGTGGTCGTCCCGCTTTGCCCGTCCGCTGTAATTTTGGATTTGAGGTCCTGTTCCGTCCCTCCGATATTGGCTCCCTGGGCGAGGGAAAACGCCGCGGCCGCCGCATCGGCGTTGACGACTCCCCCGTTGATAACCACATCCGTACCTTTTTCTGCCCGGATTCCCGAGGCCCGGGCTTCGGCGGTGGCATCGGCGTCGGCATTGGTTTCGTTGTATATCGTTTTCGATAGGGAACTCGCGTTCGCGGTCGCATAAGCAGAAACGTTGATCTCCCCCGCGTTGTACCCGAAATTGCTTCCTTCTCCGAGGTCAAGGCCCGCTCCGGTCGATGACGCGCGGGCGTCGGAAAAGTTGTAGGTTTCTTGACGATAAATTCCAAAGGGGTCGAAATAATTGCGGGTCGTTGTCACTCCCTGGACAATGGCGCTGGAGGCAGAATCGACATCGACGACGGCTTCTTCCCCGTTTAGGACGATGTCGTCCCCGGCGCCGGCCGCAATTCCGGCCGAATCGCTGAGCGCCTTGAAGCTGAGGATTTGCTTGGCTGCGCCGTAAAATCTAACTTGAACCCGCTCCTCCTTGGATTCGACCGCGGAAGTCGACCGGGTCGCGATGCGCCCTGAATTATTGATAGAGTCCCGGGACTCTCCGCCTTGGATACCGGTGGAGATCGACTGCGTCCGGCCCTCGGTCTGAATATCGGCCTGGCCGCCGTAATCCAGGACCCACCCGTTGGCATCCAGGGTAGCCTCGGCCCCCACCCCTACCGTGCCCCAGTTCATAATCTCGTTGCGGCCCTCTCCCCCGGCGATGCCGATGGAATTCACCTTGGATTCGGCCTTCAGGTCTACCTGGATGTTTCTCCCGACAACGCGCTCCCCCGCTTTGATTGCGTTGCCCGACATCACCTGAATCGTTCCGGAGTTTATCATCACGTCGTCGCCGTCTCCTCCATCGATCCCCTTCGCCACAATTGAGGCGGTCGTGGAGGCATCAACGGAGACGCGCCCGCCGATCGATACCCGCACCGAGGAAATGTCGGGTCCCTTTGTTCCGTAGTCCAGGAGGGTATACCTGGGGTTCGGTTCCATACCTGCCGGGATGACGTCGCGCAGAGTGAAGGTTCCGGTCTCTGGATCAAAGGCCTCGACGACGGTTATAAAATCAGGAGCTTCCTCCCCTTGAAAACGTACCCATTTCCCTGTCAGGGTCTGCGGATCCTGGCCCTTGCGGGAAATATCGATAAATGTTCTTGTCCCGCCAATCCCCTCTCCCGTTACCGTCGATTCGCTCTCCGGACGGCCGACTAAGACAAGGATGTCGCCCTTGTTGGTGATCCGATCGCGATTCTCACCCCCCTGGATCCCGGTCGCTTGGACCTCCATCGCGATCTGAACCGTGCCATCAACCTCATCTCCGATGATCCGGGCTCCCGATTCGATACGGGGAGCGCTTTTTACAAAGACCATGTCCTGGTTGAATATCTTATCCCTGCCGGCACCGCCGTCGATACCGGTGGCATGCGCCATAGCCAGGGTTCTCGCATCCGAGTTGGCCGGGCCGTCGCTGCTTACGGTGAGGGTCGTCACCCCTACGGTTCCGCCGGCCTCGACCGCCACCAGGCCGGTGTTGCAGATCTTATCGTTTCCCGCCCCGGCGGCGATCCCCTTGGCCGTAGTCTCACTGGTCACGGCGGTGGAGGAGTTGGCCACCGTTTCCTCGTCACCTCCGAAAAGGGGGCCGGTCTTGGCGATCGCCACGGTGGTTTGCTTTACCCTTGTGGTCGAGGTCGCGCTGGAGAGGATGGCTTCTTTATTCAGAATTACGTCGTTCCCCTCTCCGCCGTCGATTCCCGATGCGACGGCGGCGGTGCGCGAAGAGGAATCGGAGATCGCGGCTGCGAAGGCGTCTCCGAACCAGCCGGCATTCGCGACGCTCACCGAGGATACGGTCACATTCATGATGGCTTCCGCTTTGGCTTTGATCGACCCATAGCTCTGGATCGAATCGTCTCCCTCCCCACCGGCGATCCCGCCCGCATCTGCGGTTGCCCCGGCGGCGGCGGCGGAAGCTGTCTTGGCCGAGGCTTCTCCGAATACGACATTCTCTTTCACCGTCGCTGACGAATTCGCCGTGCCATCGGATGTGGCCTGCACGGTAATGGTGGCGCGGCTCGTGATGTCGTCACCCCCGGAACCCCCGTCGATTCCTCTCGCGAAAGATGCAAGCTGAGCCGAGGAATCGGACACGGCCTTCCCTTTGGCGGCGCCGATGAAGGTGGTGCTCTTGACCGTAGACTCGGATTTGGCATTCCCCGTTGACTTGGCAGTGATGGAGATGGCTTCGGTGCTGGTGATCGTGTCGAACCCTCCTCCTCCCGCTATCCCGGTACCGGCGGACGCCACGGAGGTAGAGGCGTCTGCTACGGACTCTCCCAAGGTGGCGCCGGCGATATTGAAACCGCTGGCGGTCACCGACACGCTCTTCGTGACGGCATCTGAGGTGGAATTTAGGGTGATGGCCGCTTTGCTGTGTATCCAATCGTTTCCCTCGCCGCCATCGATTCCTACCGCCATCGAATTTGCGCTCGTCTCGGCCTGGGCCAGGGACTCCTGGGAATTGTAGCCGATTTGCAACCCGGTTACGGTGGTCGCCTTTGATACCCCGGAAACCTTCGAGTCCGCGGTGGCCTTTAGCGTCCCTTCAGCGAAGATCGAATCTGCATCCTCTCCCCCCTCGATACTCTTGGCAAACGTGCTGCTGGTCGTGGAACTCTTCGCCCCCGCCGACTGAAGCTGGCCACCCAGAGAAAGGGCATTGACGGTTACCGCTCTGCTTTTGTTATCGGTTGTTGAAATGGCCTCTACGGTCATATCGCCCCGGGATGAGAGTTCGTCTTTTCCATTTCCGCCCGAGATGCCCAAGGCATTCGCCGCCGCGGAGTTGCTGGTATCGGAGAGGGCTTTGTTGACCCCGGCGCCGATACTGATTCCCGAGATGCCAATCGAGTAGCCGGACGTCGTGGCATTCGAAGTGGCTTTGATGTGGGTCGTTGACTCGTTGTCGATTATATCCCTGCCATCGCCACCCAGGATGCCGGCGGCGGTGGCACGGGATGTACCGGAGGCGTCGGCGACGGCGCTCTGCGCGGTAAAGCCGGCACCCACGATGCTGACGTTGACGGCGGTCGCCTTGGCGTTGAGGTCCGAACCCGCTTCGACGGTAAGATCTCCACGGTTGGTGATCCGGTCATTGTCTTTGCCACCATCGAGCGCGACCGCCACGGACTCCGAGAAGATGCTTGTTTTGGCAATGGCACTCTGGTCAGCGGCCCCTAAGGTCCCGCCGAGCTGAAAGGACACACTCACCCCTTCGGCATTTGAGTTCGAACGCAGCTCGATATCTCCCGTGTTAAAGATTTTGTCCGCGCCTTCGCCCCCGTCAATCCCGATAGCCGTTGCCCTGGAAGTGCTGCGAGCGTCGCTTAAAGAGGCCCCCGAGGCGTTTCCGATCGCAGCAATGATGGCTCCAGCCACCGCAACACTGCTCGCCTCCGCATCCACGTCAGCCAGAATCTTTCCTCGATTGATGATCTTGTCGTTGCCTTTGCCACCGTCAATCCCGGTGGCCATGGCTTCGGCCGTCGAGCTCGAGTCACTGAGCGCCCGTCCTTTGGTTTCCCCGCCAGCCGTACCGGTAATCGTTACCGCAACGGTTGTCGCCTGGGCGGACGCTTCCATATCCGAGTCTCCCTCACCTCCGTGCATCAGAGTGATCATGCCTTCATTGATGATGGTGTCGTCCCCTTCACCTCCGTCGATGCCGGTGGCGAATGACTTGGCCGTAGCGCTGGCATTGCTCAGGGCAGCCCCGGAGGCATTTCCGCCAATGGTAATAGCGGCAGCGGCGCTCACCGCAACGGTCGTTGCGTCGGAGTCAGCATCCGCTGAGATGCGGGCCTGGTTGACAATCGTGTCGTTGCCCTTACCTCCTTTGATCCCCGTGACTGTCCCAGTGGCGGTTGAACTGCCGTTACTCAATGCATCCCCCTCGGCATTCCCCCCAGCGGTTCCGGCAATCGATACAGATACGGTCACCCCCGTCGCATCTGAAGATGCAAGGAGATCGAGGTCCCCTTGGTTGACGATTTTATCGTTGCCATCAAACCCGTCGATGCCGGTGGCGGATGCTTTGGCCGTAGCGTTGGCGTTGCTCAGCGCAGCTCCGGAGGCATTCCCGTCGAGGGTGATCGCTGCATTGACACTGGCCGCAACCGTCGTCGCAGACGAATCCACGTTTGCTGAAATTTTCCCGCTGTTGAAGATTCTGTCGTTACCCTGGCCGCCGTCGATGCCGGTTGCCGCTGCGTCGGCCATTGAGCTGGCATCGCTTAGGGCCGCCCCTTTGGTGTCCCCCCCTCCGGTACCCGAAATCGTCAGGGAAACAGCCACTGCCGTCGCCTTGGCATCTTGGTCATCCAGGGTCTCACTCTCTTTCATCAGAGTAATCGTTCCTTCATTAAAAATCCAATCGTCACCCTGGCCGCCATCGATGCCTTTGGATATGGCTTTGGCAGTGCTGCCGGCCTTGCTTAACGCGAATCCCGAAGCGTCCCCTTCCACTGAAATCGCGGCATCGACACTGGCCGCGACCGACGTCGCAGTCGAGTCCGTATCCGCGACGATCTTCGCCCGATTGATAACCAAATCATCGCCTTGACCACTGATAATGCCCGCACTTTCCCCCTCGGCAATACTACCCGATTCACTCAAAGAAGACCCGGTTACGGCCCCCTTGGCACTCCCTGAAACGGACAGGGACACGGCCACACCGGTGGCGGTGGAATCAGCCTGGGCGGTAATTTCTGTCCCGTCCTTGTTAATGATTTTATCCTCGCCATCCCCGCTGATAATCCCCCGGGCATATGACTTGGAAACACTGGAGGCATCACTCAGCGTGGATGTCTCGGCACTGCCGTCTTTGGTGATCCCGACCCCGATGCCCACTGCCACCGTCGTAGCGTTGGAATCTGCCTTGGCCAGGATCTTTGAGGCCTCGTTGACGATCAGGTCGTCACCGTACCCAGTATCAATCCCCTTAGCATATCCTTCAGCCACACTACCCGACTTGCTCAAAGCCGAACCCGAAACATCCCCCTTGGCACTCCCTGAAACGGACAAGGATACGGCCACACCGGTCGCGGTGGAATCAGCCTGGGCAGTAATTTCTGTCCCGTCCTTGTTAATGATTTTGTCTTCCCCACCCCCGCTGATGATCCCCCGGGCGTATGATTTGGACACACTGGAAGCATCGCTCAGCGTGGATGTCTCGGCACTACCGTCCTTGGTGATCCCGACCCCAAGACCCACTGCCACTGAAGTCGATTGAGAATCGGATTTGGCCAGGATCTTCATACCCTGTATCAATCCCCTTGGCATATCCCTCGGCCACACTGCCCGACTTACTTAACGCCGAACCCGAAACATCCCCCTTGGCACTCCCTGAAACGGACAAGGACACGGCCACACCGGCAGCGGTGGAATCAGCCTGGGCGGTAACCTCAGTCCCCTGCACATTAATAATTTTGTCGTCACCAGTTCCAGTCGTGATGGCCTTAGTGTCGGCCTTGGAATAACTTGTCGCATCACTCAGCGTGGATGTCTCGGCACTACCGTCCTTGGTGATCCCGACCCCGATGCCCGCTGCCACCGAAGTCGATTGGGAATCGGATTTGGCGAGGATCTTTCCTGCCTCGTTGACGATCAGATCGTCACCATATCCTGAGTCAATCGCCTTGGCATACCCCTCAGCCACACTGCCCGACTTGCTCAACGCCGAACCCGAAACATCCCCCTTGGCCCGTGCACATTAATAATTTTGTCATCACCAGTTCCACTCGTCATGGCCGTAGTGTTGGCCTTGGAATAACTTACCGCATCGCTCAGCGTGGATGTCTCGGCACTACCGTCCTTGGTGATCCCGACCCCAAGACCCACTGCCACTGAAGTCGATTGAGAATCGGATTTGGCCAGGATCTT
>Ga0111180_1125_pt1 | contig 15636 bp, 14 predicted proteins | sample DeeMarSWOR324_28_FD_80237 | JGI IMG/M metagenome (GOLD analysis project Ga0111180, IMG submission 80237) | Deltaproteobacteria bacterium SM23_61
CGAAAAAGATACTTTTAATGAAGTCGCGCGCAAACAGTATGAGCTTCTGGATGAGTCCATGCTGAAAGTGGGCTTTGAGACCTTTGGAACCAACATGGTCTCGGACATGGTCAACGCCCGGGGAGGCTATCCGACCCGCAACTGGCAGCAGGGGGTTTTTGACCAGATCGAGAGCGTCAACAGCCAGGCGCTGACCGACAAGGTGTTTGTCAGGGGGGTCAAATGTTTTGCCTGCCCCATTGCCTGCGGGCGGGGGTCCGAGATCAAGGAGGGCAAGTGGGCGGGCCTCAAGGGAGAAGGGCCGGAGTATGAATCCGCCGTCACCCTGGGCGCCATGTGCGGGGTATCCGACATGAACGCCATCACCATGGCCAATTACCTGTGCAACGAATACGGCCTGGACACCATTTCGGCGGGCTCAACGATCGCCTTTGCCATGGAATGCTATGAAAAAGGCATCCTCACGGCCGAGCACACCGGCGGAGTGGCGCTTCACTTCGGGGATGCCGATCAGGTCGTGGATCTGATCGGAAAGATTGCCTTTCGCAAGGGTATCGGAGATCTGCTGGCCGAGGGCAGCAGGGTCCTGTCGCAGAAATTGGGCCAAGGGTCAACGCATTTTGCCATGCACGTCAAGGGGCTCGAGCTGCCGGCCTACGATCCGCGCGCCGCCAAGATCACCGGGTTGGGCTATGTCACCGCCAACCGCGGCGGCGACCATATCACCGCCTATGTGCAAGGTCCGACCTTCTTCGATGCGCCCTTTTTGCTGGTGGAAGACAGCCGGATTGAGGACCCTTTTGTGGCCAATCCCAAGGAAGCCAAAGTGGTGGTCGACCTGGAGGATGCCCTGACCATGTTCGACTGCATCGGGGCCTGCAAATTCATGGGTATTTTGTTGCCGGCCGAAGACTATGTTCAGCTCATCTCCCATGCGACCGGCTGGCCCTTCACGGTGGCGGATTTCCGGACCAGCGGCAAGAGGATTTACAGCCTGATGCGCATGTACTGTGTGCGGGAAGGGATAAGCCGGGAACAGGATACTCTGCCCGGACGATTGATGGAAGACCCCTTGCCGGAGGGCCCGGCCCAGGGCATGGTGATCGACAGAGATACCCTGGAGAGGCTTAAAGATGCCTATTACGAACTGCGCGGCTGGGATCTGAAAACCGGTATACCAACCATCGAGACCCTGAAGGCCCTGGGTCTGGCAGACCTCGCTTCCGACATCGAAACCGGGAAGACGCTGCAAGCGTAAAAAAAACAGGAGTCAGTCCATGACCTACGCTGACAAACCCTGGTTGAAAAGCTACAGACTGGGTCCTTACCCGCTGGACCCCAGTCAGGCCCCCTACCCTGAAGTGCCCGTATACAAGGCCCTCGAGGATGCCGCCACGAAGTACCCGGGCCAAACGGCCATTTTGTACCAGGAAAGAAAAATCAGCTATCAGGAGCTGAAAGAGTTGTCGGATCGGATGGCGGCCGCCTTGGTTGCTCTCGGGGTCAGGCGGGGCGAGCGGGTGTGCGTGTTCATGCCCAACTGTCCGGAGTTTATGATCAGCGATTGGGCAATCATGAAAGCCGGCGCGGCGATTGTTCCCACGAGCACCCTGCGAACCGACGAAGGCCTGGTGCATGAAGCCGGCAGTTCCAGAAGCCGGGTGATCCTCTGCCGGGAGGAGCATCTGGAGCGGGTTATGGGAATGAAAGCGCGCTGCGATGTGGAACACATCGTGGTCACGTCCACCCAAGGGTTCGACCTGCAGCCGGTGGCGGGGCCCTTGCCTGCGGGGGTTTTCGATTTCCGCAAACTACTCGAGACCCATACCCCGATTTCAGAGCCGGTGGCCATTGACGCCCGGGAGGACCTGTGCGAATTGGCTTTCACCGGGGGGGCCACAGGAGTTCCCAAAGGGGTCATGGTCACCCACTTTAACCGCTACAGCTGTATCCTGCAGGGCTTTCCCTGGATGCTCAAGCCCATACTGCGCGGGGTCGCCGGCAAAGCCTCCGTTTTCTTGCCCGTTCCCCTGTTTCATTCTTACGGTCATTACACCCACCAGGCCGCCGCCGCCCTTGGATTGCGGGTGATTCTGATGCCCGATCCCCGGGATATCCAGGCCCTGGTCGAAACCATCAAGAAGTATCGGCCTTTTATGATCCCCACCGTGCCGACCCAGTTGATGCGGATCGCCCAGGCCAAGGTGGGTAAGATGAACGTGATCCCCATCTGCGCGGCGGCGCCGCTTCCTCGGGAAATATCCGAGGCCGTTCAAAAGGAGATCGGGACCCCGGTTTCCGAAGGTTACGGACTGACCGAGACCTCCCCCCTGACCCATTTCAACATATCCGCCTTTTCCAAGGTCACCGGGTTCATGCCCCAAGCCAAGACCGGCATGGGGGTTCCGTCCCCGGACACGGAGTGTCGCCTGGTCGATTCGGTGACCGGAGAAGACGTCCCCTTTGGCCAGCCCGGCGAGGTGGTGGTACGGGGCCCGCAGATCATGAAAGGGTACTGGCCGCAACCCGGTTCCGGCCTTTCGGAAGACGGCTGGCTCCACACCGGCGACATTGCCTACATGGATGAAGACGGATATTTCCACATGAGCGACCGGGTCAAGGATATGGTCAACGTTTCCGGAATGAAGGTCTATACGACCACCGTGGATGAAGTCCTCTACCGGCATCCGGGAGTGGAAATGGCGGCGGCCATCGGGGTGCCGGACCCTGAAAATCCCGGGAGTGAACGGGTCATGGCATTTGTCCAACTAAGGGCGGATTACCGGAACCGGGTAACCGCGGACGAAATCCGCGCATTCTGCCGGGATCACCTGGCGCCCTATGCGGTCCCGAAGTTCGTCGAATTCCGGGACACGCTGCCCATGACGGTCACCGAAAAATTGTCTAAAAAGGCTCTCCGGGACGAGGTCCTAACCAGGCTCAAGCAAACCGGCCGTATCGCCTGATGGCGGCCATCGCCGAATCGTTTAGGTTCCGGTGAAAACAAATACCCCATGGAGGTGAAATCATGGCCAAAGTCCAATACTGTACACCGGAGTGGCTTGAGGAAACCGCTCGGATTTATGCATCCAGGCCGGAATACAAGGAAAAATTCAAAAAACTGTCCGCCAAAGTGTGCTACCGGGTGAAAGCGGAGCCGGAATGGGGTATCGATGAGGATATCATTTTCGGAACGTTTATCGATCAGGGTGAGCTCAAAAAGCTGGCATTTTTCAACGAAAAAGATGCTCAAAAAGAGTCGGATTATATTCTGGCAGCCACCCCCCAGGAATGGAAACGGATTTTGCGCAAAGAAGGCAAATTCGTCGGGGATTTCTTGCTCGGCAAAATCAAGCTGGAACTCGGCAGCAAGGTCGGGGTTTTGGGGATCGCTCCCCATTCCGGCAACATCGTGGACTGGCTGACCCAGGTAGATCTTCAGTTCCCCGATGAAATGTCCGCCGAAGAACGGGCGCAATACCGTCAGAGGCTGGCTGCCTTCAGGCGGCAAGCCGGCGTATGAGAAGCCCATCCCATGGCTGAGAGGCCGCCTTCGATGGGGTAAAAAGTTCGGCGCAATGAAGCGCGGAATAAATTGAGAAATTGATCATGGCCGTAAGAATCAAGCCCTATTTTACCCTGCGCCGCATCATGGGGAATCAGCAGTTCATGGAAATCGATTCCGATTCGAAAACCCTTGAAGACCTGCTAGAAAACCTAATTACGATGTACGGGCCTGAGTTCAGAGCCGTGGTTCTCGACGCTGAAACCGGAGGGATGAACCCCAACATCCAGATCCTGGTTAACGGCAGGAGCTATCGAAACTTGCCCCATAAGTTGAAGACCCTTTTGAAATCTGGTGATGAAATTTCACTATTCCCCCCGATTGCCGGCGGTTAACCCTAGCCAACCATCCATCCTTTCTTTGTTACCCAAACGATTCATCGAAAAAATGCGGCCGATTTGGGGAGTTTCCAAACCGGCACGTTCCATGGCATTTCTTATGGACGCGGCTTCCTCTTTAAACTCCAGCCGATTTCCCAAGCCTCTTTTTGATAAACGGTCCCTGCCCAATGTAGAAAATGAATTTATAGCTTTCCCAATTCATCCAACAGCTGGACAACTCTCAAGGACTCCGCAACGCCATTGCTTCCTCGCATGCTGGCCACCACAGAGAGGGTTTCCAAGATCTCTTGTTTTGTGGCTCCATTGTCGAGGGAATATTTGGTTTGAGCGAGGGTACAGTTGTGACACCCCGCCCCCAGGGCAAGAGCCAGGGCAATGAGCCGTTTGACCTTGCAACTCAGAGCCCCATCTTTATATACCTCAGCGGATAGCGTTCGAACCGCTCCCATCACATTGGGGAGCAATTGGGCAAACTTTTCCAATTGCTGTACCCGATTCTTGTCGAGTGCCAATTGACTTTCCGCCATGATAGCCTCCTTTCTTTGTGATCATTCCTTTTGATACGGGCTTTTCCAAATTCGGGTTTAAAAAATGGGACCTCAAACCGATTTTAAAATTTTTCTTGCCTTTGGGGTATTCGCTGGTTCCGGGAATTTCTGGGGGCATGGATTAGCGGCGGCGCAGGCCGGCGTGGTAGCAGCAGGTTACGTTTTTGAAGTTGTTGTCGAAGACCCGGGTCTGGCCGTCGACGAAAGCGATTTTCACGAGCGAGAGGCCCCCCACCACGGAGGAATTCTGTTCCTCCACCACCCGCCCAGCACCCCACTCCGGGTACTTGTGGTGAACGACCCAATCCCCCACTTTCAGGTATAGACAGCGCCTCTCTTCCATAAGTGGCTTATACCAGAATTAACTCATTTGGGCAAGTCCAAAGATCAAGGGAGGAGGAAACCTAGAAAGGAGCGCCCTCTCTTTCACCTTCAACCAAAGCTTGAAGCTTTTGTCTTCAGAAAAGTACAATGAATTATTAAATCATTTCTTTTTAAATATTAAAGTGTTTTTTTATTTCCATCAGAAATCAGTTTAGGTTTTTTGATTCTTTCCCCGCATTTCCAACAGGTAAGGGGAACTGTTTTGGCACGGCGAAGGCGGGCCTGGGTGGCAAAGTTCTGGGTCTGGCAGTGGGGGCAAATAAAGACCTTACTCATCGTTCGTTAATCGTTATACGTTATTCGTTACTTCATCCAATGTTGTTTCCCAAAAATGCGAATGAATTGCCATGTGGAGCCGAGGGTCGGACCGATGGGCGACGCCAAAATCCGGCGGGCGAAACCCCTCTTTCTCCCCATTCGTGGGGTTCCGCAAGGGAACGCGGGCACGGAGGCTATGCCTTCATAAGATCCGTAGGGGCGATTCATGAATCGCCCCTACATTGGCAATATCCATCGTAAAATCTCCTTGGGCTCGGGAGGAATCAGCGCCTATTTTGGCAAGCGCAGCGGTCTGACTCTCGGCTCCTGGCAGCAGGGATCGAATTCAGTAGCTTATTTTCCAGACACGCCTCTAATAACGAGTACCCAGTAACGAATAACGTTTTTTTAGAAATCCATCTCCTGAAGCTTCTTCAGCCCGAGCCGCATCGGCAGGAATGTGGCCAGCCCGATCAAGAGGACCACGCCGGCAAAGGAGGCCAGGATTCCGGCCCATTGAAGGTCGGAAAGGCTCCGGTGGTGGAACTTGGCCATAAAGAGGGTGTACACCGGCCAGGCCTCCAGGAGGACCACCCCTCCGATAAAGATCATGCTGATGATCATGAAAATCGCCCCGCCCATTCCCCAGGCCATGCGCGCGGTGTTCTCCAGCCTGAACTGGGGGTAAAGGGCTCCAATTCCCACGGCCAAGCCCACGACGCCGCAGGTGATGAAAAGGATGGTGACGGAGGAGACGGCCATCATGAAAGGGGTCACTTTCAACAGCCAGTTGGAGAGAAAAATCAGGGTCCCGGCCAGAAGGAGGAGGGGAATCAGACCGGTCCAGAATTTACTCCACAGGAAGGTGCGCAAGGAGAGGGGGGAGGAGCGGATGATCCAGAAGGAGAACCCCTCCTGGCTTACCCCCGGGAACACAAACCGGCCGGCCACCGCGGAAAGTACAAACCCGGCCAGCCCCAGGTTCAAAAAGGAGAACAGATTCTGCAGGAAAAAACTGGGCATGGGCGTCTGATCCAGGGGAAGGACGCTGAAATTGTAAAGGTACACCACCACCAGGGCGGTGAGCAAAATGAGCTGCGACCACTGGGTTGTGTCCCGGAAAAAAGTTTTTCCGTCCTTGATGGCCAGGGCCCGGGCCTGCGGATGCAGGGGGCGGCTGGCCGCCCGCAAGAGCCGGTTGAAGAAGGGGACTCTTGCCAGGTAGGCCTTGCGCGCTTCCTGGGATTTGGTCCAGCCGGGGAAAAAGAGAGCCCGGGACACCCAGCTTCCTATGACCCCCAGGGCCCCCGCGGTGGACCAGAGGCAGGCCTGGTAGAAGCCCGCCTGGGAGTCGGTCGCCTGCAGGTACGGGGTCACCGATTCGGCAAACCAGAAACTGGGGAGAAAAGACCATGAGGGAGCGGCCAGGGCGGTCATGTATTCCACCAGCCCGGCAAAGGAATCGGGGTTGGTCAGCTTTTCCGGCTGGAGGAAGCGGAAGAGAAAATAAAGGCCCGCCACCAGGAGAATCGACAGAAGAAGCAGGATATCCTTGGTGCGGCGGGCCGGAAAGATATTCACCAGGAGCATGGCGAGCATGCTTCCCAGGGCCGCGGGGATGAAGAGAAAGGGGAGGATGGCCGCAAGGAGATTCGCGTAAAACTTCCAGGAGGCCCCGTAAACCCATCCGTACGCCAGGAAGACGGGGAAAGCAAAGAGGATCACCATCCAGGAGGTGTACCCCAGGGTCTCCGCCAGCCGGGCATAATAGACCTGCTCCTGCGGGACCGGGCGGCAGAGAATGAGGTTCAAATCATCGGAGAGAAAGAAGGTAGACAGGGAGGAGACCAAGTTGCTGAAGAGCAGAATAGAAAAAAAGGTCAGGAGCATCATGGAGAGCAGCCGGGAGTTCAGAAGGTCCCCGAAGAGCTCGATGGAGCGGAAATAAACCAGAACTTTCTGAAAGATGAAGAAGGTAAAGACCCAGAACCCCAGGGCCAGGGCAATCAGAAAGACCCATTTCAGCCCGGAGCCTTTCGAGCGATCGGCGAACCTGTGGCTCAGGGCCCGGGTCTTCGGATAGAGAAGAAGGGGCCAGCTTCCCATGGCTTTTCCTCAACCTTTCCGGGGGCTGGCGAAGCTGGGGGGTGGCTCTTCTTCGGTCAATTTCAGGAAGAGAGGCTCCAGCCGTTGGTCCCGGCTCCGGGCCTGCTCCCGGAGCTCCTCCATGGAACCCAGGGCGATCAATTGGCCCTCATGGATGATCCCGATTCGCTGGCACAATTCCTCGGCCATGGTCAGCGTATGGGTGGAAAAAAAGACGGTCATCCCGCTCTGGACGAGGTCCCGGAAGAGGTCCTTGACCAGGAGCACCCCCCGCGGGTCGAGCCCGACCATGGGCTCGTCCACCACGAGCACTTTCGGATGGTGGAGGAGGGCCGCGGTGATGATCAGGCGCTGGCGCATTCCGTGGGAGTAACTCTCGATGAGTTCCTGCCGCCAGTCCCGGAGGTCGAAAAATTCCAGGAGCCGCTCGGACCGCTTCTTCCAGCCGTCCTCCAGCTGGAGGTGATGGAGCCCGGCGATGAATTCCAGGAACTCCCCGCCGGTGAGTTTTTCGTAAAGGTAGGGCCGATCGGGAATATAGCCCAGAATGGCCTTGGCTTGGTCCGGCTCCCGGCACACATCTTTTCCGTCGAGGAGAATCCGGCCGGAAGTAGGTTTCATCAGCCCGACCATCATGCGGATGGTGGTGGTCTTTCCCGCCCCGTTCGGGCCCAGGAACCCGAAGATCTCCCCCGGGGGAACCCGGAGGGAAAGGTCCCGGACGGCATGGAAAGACCCGAATTTTTTGCTCACCTGATCCAGCTCGATCAATGAACCTCCCTCACTTCCACTTTCAGTCGTCCGATGACCCTCACCAGGTCCATCTGCCGGTCCAGGTCCCCCTCCACCAGGCCGATGTGGGTCGCATCGGCCGGAATCTGGTTAAGGGTTGAATCGGCGGTAATCCAGGAACCCAGGTAGACCTGGTTCCAGGCGTGGTAGAAAAATTTTCCTTCCTGGTAGACGAGCCCTGCCTGGATTCGGGCCGGGATCCCCGCAGCGCGGGCGAGGGCGGTGAAAAGGGTCGCGTGTTCGTTGCAGTCTCCCGCCCTCTGGCGGAGCACCTCCAGAGCGCTGGGAATGCTCACCACCGGCTGCTTGCGAATATTCCGGTACACCCATTCGTTGATCCGTCCGGCCTGTTCCCGGGGGTCCCGGGAATCGGCGATGATCTCCCCGGCCAGGCGCCGGATTGCGGGATCATCGCTTTGGATGAGGGCAGTGGCCCGCAGGTATTCCATCCTTTCCTCTTCGGTGAGCCCGGGCGAAACCGAAGCCCGGGGGGAAAGATCCTCCCGTTTCACCGTGATCTCATCCCCCGAGAGGGACTGGCGACCCCCCTCGATCTTGAACCCCCGGAGGCTGGAGGAGCGCAGTCGGACCCGCAGAAACCGCGTGGACCTGGGATCGGGGATTTCCCGGTCCGCTGGCACCGCGGTGAGAGAAATCAGGTCCACCACCTTCCCCGGGCTCCAGTTCTTATGCCGGGCCTCGTTTTTGCTTTCCCGGGTCAGGGTGAAGCCCACGGGGCTTTCTTCCTTCCAGATCGCACCATTCCGGTCGATCCAGGATTTTACCCCCATTCCCCTGAATTCCTGCCGCACCCGGTAGAGTTCCCGCTCCTCTCCCCCGATTTGGATTCGATCCAGACCTTCCACCTCGGCGATCATCTCCGCGGCGCTCATCGAGGCCGGGTCGAAGACCGGAATCCGGTATTTCTTCCCCTTCTCCAGCCCCTGGCTGAGCAGGTGCAGCTTGGTCTGACCCAGAATGAAGGGAGCCTCGGGAAGAGAGATCTCCTGCTTTTGCTCCCGGCCCCCCGATTGAATCTCCAAAACCATTCTTTTCCGGGAGGATCCCCCGGGGTCGCTCTGGAGCCGGCCGGCGATTTGAAAGGGAAAGAGTCCGGACTTCAGGGAGAAGCGGAAAGAGTCCAGGGCGAGCGCTTCGGTCATCGTGTATTCCAGCGTCTGCTGGATATTCTGGGGAATCGCCAGGACCGTGAGCTTCAACCACAGCTGCTCTTTGACGATGATGCGGTCACCCTGGGCCTCCTGATGGGTGACCCCAAACCCGATCTTTTCACCTTTCCAATAAACTCCCCACCAGTCCTCCCCTTCCTTCAAGCCTTCCCGGGCGATGGCCGGGGTTATCTTCAGGGCCTGCGGCTGGAGAAAAGTCCGGTCCACAAGGAGTCCCATCATCACCACCCAGACCAGCACAATCCCCGTTTTGACGAAAAAACGCGTACCCCCAAGCCCTTTCCCGGCGCTGAATGGTCCACTTTTCCCCATACCTATTCTCATCGGAAAAGAAGTCCCGGACTTGAGCGGGATGTCTTCGCCCATTTCGGATTGTGGATTGCGGATTGCGGATTTTTTCTTTTTCATTCCCCATTCCGAATTCCGCAATCCGAAATCGACGGGCCCAGGTGGGGAACAAGCAGAGGAATGGGGGGAGCGGGAGTTGAAGGCCACGGAGAAACCCGCCGTCTGAAAGAGGGTGATGTCCCCGTCGCTGTCGCCGACGGCCAGGACTTCTTCCTTCCTGGCTTTGAATCGTCTTCGCGCTTCCTGGACCCATTCCGCCTTCTGGTCGTAGTGGACATGAATCCGGATCGTGCCGTCCAGCACCCCGTCCGTCATCCCCAGTTCATTCGCCACGGCGTAGTCGAAACCATACCGGTCTCGTATCCAATCGGACAGCAGGGACAGGCCGGAAGAGATAATCCCAACTTTGACCCCCCGGGATTTGAGGTACCCCACCAGTCCCTCGATTCCCTCGTACAGGGGGATCTCCCGCAGAATGCGCTGAACGGCTTGGGCTTTCATCCCCTTCCAGACCGCGGCGTCCAGCTCGCAAAAACGCCGGTAATCGATCTCCCCGCGGAGGAAGGCCTCCTGGTATCTCTCCGCATTCCCCTCCCACACCCCCAGGCGTCGATGGATGTATTCCCAGGCGCTCTTCTCCCGGGTGAGGGTCCCGTCCAGGTCGAAGAGGGCCAGTTTGAATCGTCGGTGTCCTGGGGGTGAAAAGTTCAAGGGAAACTTGGATCTTCCCGGGGAAGATATCTTCTCAGGGGGAAAACATTCAGACTTTCTTGGGGCCGGATCAATACTTCGATCCTTACATTTCGCTCTTGAAGTCCTCGGGTTTGAGTTTGTCGAAGAGATCATCGATCCACTTATCGGACCCGTCCTTTTTCGTCGCCTTGGCGTCAAAGTGGCCCGCCGAGTCGAGGACCTTCTCTTCCACGAAGATGGGGGAACTTGTGCGCAGGGCCAGGGCGATGGCGTCGCTGGGCCGGGAATCGATCTGGACCGCTCGGTCCCCGACTTCCAGGTTGATGACCGCGTAGAAGGTGTTGGACTTCAGGTCGTTCACGGTGATGTCTCGAACCGTGGCGCTCATCCCCTCGATGAGATTCTTCAAGAGATCGTGGGTCATAGGGCGAGGGGTCCAGGTGTGTTCCATTCCCATGGTTATGGCGTTGGCCTCAAAGAGCCCCACCCAGATGGGCAGCGTTCTTCCCGTGGTCTCCTCCTTGAGGACGACGACAGATTGATTGGTCTCCGAGTCGAAAAACAACCCGTGAACTTTCATTTCCACCATGGTCTTACCCCCTCGAGGATTTCCCTGTCTTTCATTATAAAACCGGCGGCAACAAAAAGCTATACATCTTTTGGATTCAAGATCCCCGCAAGCCCGTCACCCGGTCCAAAACGGCCTGGAGGGTTCGGGCGGCGGATCCCTTAAGGATCCAATCGGAAACATAACGGGTGAGCTGGGTCTCTTCCCTGTTCACCTCCACGACAACGGCCCCGCCTCTTTTGGCCATCACCGGGATGTCGCAGGCTGGAGAGACGATGGCGGAGGTCCCCACCACCAGCATGACCTCGCAATCGCGGGCCTCTTCCATGGCCTGGAGATGGGCGCCCCAGGGGATGGGTTCGCCGAAGAAGACCACGGTAGGCTTCAGCACCCCGGTGCAGCGGCAAAGGGGCGGCAGGGTATCGAGGCTCACTTCTCCCTTTTCGTATTGCCTGCCGCAGCTCAGACAGATCAGCCGCTTGTGGCTGCCGTGGTATTCGATCACCCGGGTGTTTCCCGCATCCTGGTGCAGGTGGTCGATGTTCTGGGTGATGACCGACCGAATGTGCCCCATCTTCTCCAATTGCGCCAGGGCGGTGTGCGCCGGGTTGGGCCGGGAGCTCTCCAGCAAATTCCCCATTTCCCGCAGCATGGTCCACACTTTTTGGGGGTTGGCGTGAAAGGCCTCGATGGTGGCGTACTCCGCCGGATCGAACCTTTCCCAGAGCCCCCCCGCGCTCCGGAAGTCCGGAATCCCGCTCTCCACGGAAATGCCGGCTCCGGTAAAGGCCACCACCTTATTCGACCGCAAAACAGCTTCGGCCGTCTTCTGGATCAGGTCTTCTTTCAAAGTTCCCCCGAAAATGCGCCCTGCACTACGTTGCCTGCAGGACAGCCCGGCGGCACCCTGCCTGCCGGGCACGATTCGGAATGCGGAACAAAAAGCGGCTCATTTCCGGTATGGAAGGAAATCTGCAATCATTCTACCAAAGCAAGGATTTTTAGCAAGGCTTAAGAAGGGGGATGAAGAAATTTATTCTCTGAACTTTTTGGTGGAAGGGCTTCAGCTTTTTCTTCGAATGGGGTAAAATGGGTCTGTTGCCAGAATACCGGTTGCCATTTTAGGATACCCAATTTTTTTTATTCCCCACTCCGCCCGGCACCCAGGGTGCCGGGCTGCCCTGAACCTATCATCGTTCAGGGCGCATTTAAAAGGAGGGAAAAAATGGCCATTTCCGCTTACATCTTCATCGAGACCACGCAGGGCAAGGCCCGGGGGATCACCCGGGAGATTCTGCAGATCCCTGGAGTACAGAGCGCCCATTCGGTCATCCCCGGGGTCTTGCGAACCCTGACCAATGTGGTGATCGACGAAAAATAAATGCCGCGCCCGGTTTTATTGAATTTTTATGTGCGGTAGCAGGGCGGCCAGCTTCCGGGGCCCCATTCCGGGGACCTGGAGCAGGTCATCCGGGGAAGAAAATTTTCCGTTCTGCTCCCGGAACTCCACGATGGCCCGGGCTGTTTTCGGTCCGATTCCCGGCAGGATCTCCAACTCTTCTCCGGTGGCGGTGTTGATCGGTACGGGAACGGAGAGAACCTTCATCCTGGCGGGAGCCAAGGGCTCAATCACCACCCTCCCCTTCCCCTCTCCCTCCGCCGCGATGGAGATTCGACTGCTCCTCTCGATTTTCTGGGAAAGGATTTCGTCCGGGAAGGACAGCTTTTCGTGAACTCCTCCGGCTTTTCCCAACACCTCCCGGACTGTCATCCCCGATTCGACGCGCAGGACTCCTCTCGGGGCAATCTCCCCATCCATTTCCAGGACCACTCCCTGCCCCCCGGATGGTAAAGGGAGGATTTTCCCTTCGACCTGGGCCGGGTCCCCTTCCTTCAGGAAAGAAGCGGGATGGGTCAGAAAAAAGAGGAGGCCGAGGGAAAGGCTGATGAAAAGAACGACCCCCTGTTGCTCCCGGCTCATGGGTGGCCTTTTTCCTTCTGCCGGCCTTGGCGGCATATTTCCCTAAATTACGCTCTGGCAGGGAGGATCTCTTTTTCGGTCCTGCCTGGCTTCGCCCGAATCTTCGAGTCTTCAGGATTCTTTTTTCAGCCCACCCTTTTCCAGGCCAAAAACCTTATGGAGCACCCGGGCGGCCAGCTCGCCGTACTTGGCCTCCACCACGCAGGAAATCTTGATCTCCGAAGTGCTGATCATCAGGATGTTGATATTCTCCCCGGCCAGGGCGGTAAACATCTTGGAGGCCACGCCCGAATGGCTGACCATGCCGGCCCCGACGATGGACACCTTGGCGATATTCTCGTCGGCCAGGACTTCCCGGGCCTGGAGGGAATCGGCGGTCTTTTTCACCAGTCGGAGGGCTCTCTTGATGTCCGCCTTGGGAACGGTGAAGGTCATGTCGGCAAGCCCGTCGGCGCTGGAGTTCTGGGCATCGGAAATGGGAGTAAAAATCTTGGAGGCGATCCCCGGCTTGTCGGGAACCCCGGAGATCGTTACGCGGGCTTCGTTCTTGTTCAGCGTGACGCCGGAGACGAGCACTTTTTCCATTTTCTCATCCTCCTTGACGACCCATGTCCCGCTCCTGTCGTTAAAGGACGAACGAACGTGAATGGGAACGTTGTATTTTTTGGCAAACTCCACCGAACGGATTTGGAGGACCTTGGCGCCCAGGGAAGCCATCTCCATCATCTCATCATAGGAGATGCGGGAAAGCTTGCGCGCCTCGGGGCAGAGGTTCGGGTCGGTGGTGTAAACCCCGTCCACATCGGTGTAGATCTCGCACACATGGGCCTTCAGGGCGGCGGCCACGGCGACCCCGGTGGTGTCCGACCCCCCCCGCCCCAGGGTGGTGATGTTTCCCGCCCGATCCACCCCCTGGAAACCGGTCACCACGGGAATGACCCCGGCCTTGATCGCCCGGCGCAGATGTTTGGTTTCCACATCCTGGATACGGGCCAGGGAAAAGGCGCTGTCCGTGAGGATGCGGATCTGGCTACCCAAAAAAGATCTGGCCGGAATTCCCATGGACTGCAGGGTAATCGCCAGCAGGGCCGCACTTGCCTGTTCGCCGGTGGAAATCAGGCTGTCGTATTCCCGCAGATCCGGGGTCTCGTGCGCCTGCTGGGCCAGCCGGATGAGCCGGTCCGTCTCCCCGGACATGGCGGAGACGACCACCACCACGTCATTTCCCTCCTTCCGGGTTTTGGCCACCCGGTTGGCCACATTCCGGATCCGGTCGATATCGCCTACCGAGGTTCCGCCGTATTTCTGCACGATCAGGGCCACGTCACGCCTCCTTCTTCCACCTGTGTTCCAGCTCCGCGATGATTTTTTTCCCGGGAGTCCCTCTTGGGGAAAAAACGATTTTTCTTTCCTCCTCGCTCAGCCATTGGAGATGAACTTCGATCCTCTCTTCGGGCAGGTCTTCCTCGACCTTGTCGGCCCATTCCACCAGGGTGACTCCCGGTCCGCAGACGAATTCATCCCAGCCGATTTCCTCCACGGCGGCAAAGTTCTCGAGACGGTAAAGGTCCAGGTGAAAAACCGGAAAGCGGCCCCGGTACTCGTTGACCAGCACAAAGGAAGGGCTGGTCACCTCCCGTTCATTTCCCACCCCCAGCCCGCCGGCGATCCCCTTGGCCAGAAGGGTCTTCCCAGCCCCCAGGATGCCCACCAGGGCTACGAATGATCCCGGGGGGAGGATTTCACCCAGAAGCCGGCCGAGACGAAGGGTCTCTTCAGGACTCTCTGTGGTGGTCTCGAATGTCCCCTTGCCTCGTTTTTCTCCATTCATCCTAGTTTCTGGTTTTGGGGATCGTCTCCAGATTCGTCGATCAAATATTTTTATGAGTACCTGTCAAGGTCCCGGAAGGAAAGTCAGATTGCGCCGCAAGCATCGGCGGGATATGGTTTTCCATAGCCTCTCGGTTTGACTTCCGCAAAGCGCAGCGGGGGTGGCAAAAGAAAACTTTGATGAACGGAATATGACTTTCCTTCCGGGACCCTGGAACCTTTTTGCATTTCGAATATACCCGCTCTTTCGTCCTCCACTAATTTGGGGATGATCCAGATTTTTTTAATAGCAGATTTCGGTCCGGAAGGGGAAGAAAAAATCTTCCACCCGGCCTTCTCCCGCTGCGAGGGCGCGGAGAAGCTGGGGAGCTTCCTCGGCAAGGTCCATGGCGGCGATTCCCCGCGACCCTTTCCGATGGGCGACAAAATCGCCGGCCAGCCCGTGCAGGAAAACCCCCAGCTTGGCCGCTTCCAGGGCGGGGAAGCCCTGGGCCAGGAATCCTCCGATCATCCCGGTGAGGATGTCGCCCGTTCCTCCGGAGGCCATCCCCGGATTCCCGGTGGGGTTGATGAAGACTTCTCCCTGGGGGCTGGCCACCACGGAGCGGGCTCCCTTGAGGACCAGGGTGACGCCATATTTGTGGGCAAAATCCCGTGATGCCGAGATCCGGTCCTTCTGGATTTCCCCGATGGACCTGTCTGTGAGGCGGGCCATTTCCCCGGGGTGGGGCGTGAGGATCAAATCCTTCTGCGGCTTGCGGAGCAAATCCAGCCTGCCGGCCAGCGCGCTCAGGCCGTCGGCATCGATGACCGCCGGGAGGGTGATCGAACGAACCAGCTTATGGACCAATTTTACCGTCTCCCCGTTCATGGAGAGGCCCGGACCGATGGCCAAGGCTGTCTTGCGGCCGCAGAGTTCCATGATTCGTCCCTGGGCGGCAAGTCCCAGGGTCTTTTCTTTGGTTTCGGGCAGGGGCTCGGTCATGGGTTCGGTGAGTTTTGCTTCCAGGATGGGATTGAGGCTTTCGGGAA
>Ga0111180_1046_pt1 | contig 15418 bp, 16 predicted proteins | sample DeeMarSWOR324_28_FD_80237 | JGI IMG/M metagenome (GOLD analysis project Ga0111180, IMG submission 80237) | Deltaproteobacteria bacterium SM23_61
GACGGTCCAGGCTTACCAAAAGCTGAAGCCTCTCTTTCAGGAAGCCTACCGGGAGCTAGGGTACCCCGAGAAGGATTTCCATGCAACCTTGATCCAGGCGATTCGGAGGGTTCTCGAGGTGCCGGCGGTTGAAGGAGAGATTCTGCTGAAAGAGGAAGGGAAAGGGGTCAACTATCTCTACGCCGATGACGGTCTGGAAAGAATGAATGAAATCCAGAAGCACCTGCTCCGCATGGGTCCCAAAAACACCCGCAAGATCCAGCAGAAATTGCGGGAAATCGCCTTGGGCCTCGGGCTTCCGGAAAGCCAACTGCCGCAGTCCCAAATCTATATTCCCAGGGCGAGATAGGATGTTTCGAAGTTTTTTATCCGCAGGCTACGCAGATCACAAAGCGCGGCAGATCTGCAACCAAAAAATTTCTATTGGAAACAGATGAACACAGATAAACGCAGATAAAATAAGAGTTTCATACGAAGATAAAAAATTTTATTCCCCTTACCGCTCACGCCTCACCTTTCATTGATTTTATCGGGACGCGGATGAAAACGGATACACGCAGATAAGGCTTCATGAAAAACTCAACAAAAATTAATGGCTTAGCAAAATAGGAGTACAGAGAACAAATAAATAGGCAGGTCTATTTTGTTTGCCTTCATGAATTCCGGGACCACAAACTTATGATTGATGAACCGGAACACCACAGCAAGAGCACTTCAGGGCATACCAATAGAGCAGTTTACCGCAATTTGGGCAGGACTCCTCCTTTTCCTGTTTTCTAACCCATTCCTCGATTCCGTGGTCCTTCATAAACTGCAGATTTTCGATGACCCTTTTATGGTGCCAAATCCCGTTGACCACGTGGATCTTCGAAAAATCCTCCAGGCGTTTGCAGGGAAAGTCGGGACACTGGAAACACCAGGTTACCTTCTTCTCCCCGGCACAACGGCGAAACCCATGGCGGCAGTCGCGGCAGGTGGGATATACATGGTCGGAAAGGCACCCATCGCAGCGAATGGCTTCTACGGGGACGCCGTCGGCTTCAGACATTTTCCGCAATTCTTCCTTATCTTGATCCTGATACGCGAGGTATCTCGGGCAGGTTTTGCAGTGCAGCCCGCAGATCCCGATCAATTGTAATTCCGTCTTTTCCATGGGGCCCCCTTCCATTTTCCGCCCTGTACCACATTGGGTGCAGGGTTGCCCTGAACCACATGGGATTCAGGGCCCTAGCCTTGAACCTCGCATGGTTCAGGGGGCAATGGGCAATCAAAATATCATGATCTCCAGGTCCTCCAGCGGATAGGCCACGCAGGGGTGGATGTATCCGTAGGCCCGGTCGGATTTCCTTAGCTTGACCCCCTGGGGTTGGAAGACCTTTCCGGAGAGGAGCTTGGTCCGGCAGAGGCTGCATTCCCCCGATCGGCACGAGGCAGGAATTTGAATGCCCGCCCTTTCCAGGGAATTCATGAGCGGTTCTGCGGCTCGGGCCTCAATTTTTCTCCGACCTTTTATGGTGACCTGAAAACGGCTATCCGCGTCCACAACCTCCGGCCATCCTGGTTGGGCGGTCACGTCCTTGGGGGGACCGAAGATTTCCCGCCGGATCTTTCTCCCAGGGATCTGAAGCTTCAGGAGTTCAGCCAGGCAGAAAGGGTACATAGCTTCCGGGCCGCAAATGTAGAAAGTCTTTCCGCTCACGTTGCCCAAAACATCCTCCATGAGTTTTTCAGTAATAAACCCGGTAAACCCTTCATACCCGTGGGGAGGCTCGGAGATCACCAGGGTGAAGCTGAAGTTTTCGTGCCGCCGGGCTCTCTCTTCCAGTTCTTCTCTAAAGATCACATCGTCCGGCCTCCGGCTTCCGTAAAGGAGGTGGATGTTTCTGGACAGGCCGCAGTCGGTCACCTCCCGGATCATGCTCATGAAAGGGGTAATGCCGCTGCCCCCGGCCAGGAAAACGAGGTCCTTTCCATGGAAGAGCGGGTGGTAATAGAAATTTCCCGTGGGGGCCGTGCTTTCCAGCCGATCCCCCACCTGCAGCGATTCCAGAAGATAGCTGGACACGAAGCCATCTTCCACTCTCCGGACGGCGATTTCATAGTATCCGTTCTGGCTGGGGGGCGAGGCGATGCTGTAAGGTCTGCTGGTGCGGATTCCCCCGATATCCACGAAGAGATTGATGTATTGCCCGGCCTGGAAAGGGGGGAGATAGAGGTCGGAAGAGACCAGCCGGACGGACTTAGCGGTTTTGGTCTCTTCCCGGATTTCCGATACCTGCAGGCGGATTTTTTTCGGGTGGAGGAAGTCGAGAATCTGGGGCACCGTTCCTTTGAGACTCGTATAGTCAAAAGGGTATTTTCTTAGCGTCTCAATCTCTTTTAGAATCTCTGCATACCCCTCCATATCAGGTCTGAAATCGCGGTTCATAAATCACCTCATTAAAATTTATACGGGACGCAGATAAACGCAGATTAAATGATGATTTCATATTCATGTAAAGACCCTTTTCCCCCTTACCCCCTCACTCCTCACGCCTCACCGCTTTTATTGGGACACGGATGAACACAGATAAACACAGATTAATTTCTTTTGTTTAAGGATTTCAGGATGGCGCGGGCGGCGGAAACACCCGACTGCAGGGTGGTCTGGTACCCCCCCGGGGCCACCCAGGACCCGGCAAAGTAAAGACCTTGCACGAAGGACCGCCGGCTCTCAAAAAAAGATGAATCCTTGGCATACTGCTCGAACCCGTAGATGGCTCCCCCGGGGTGGCCGAGATAGCGCATGTGCGTGAGGGGCGTGGCCACCTCGACCTCTTCGAGATGTTTGGTCATTCCCGGAAAGACCTGTTCGGCGAGGTTCAGCATGCCCTGTGCAATCCGGTACTTTGTCCCAAAGTACTGGGAAGGGGGCAGCGACAGCCAGGGATCAGCAAACTGGAGGGTCACCAGGGCTGCCTGGCAGGTCCCCGGGGGAGAAAAATCCGGATCGAAAACGTTGTAACAGGATAAAAGGGCGGAGCCGGGCACATCCAGGGTCCGCCAGCGGGCAAAGGCATGCTCGGGATCCGAATCCCGTCCGATGAAATTGGTCGTTTCTGAAATCCCCAGCTCCTCGGGGCCACGGTCAAAGCCGAGAAAAACGGTGAATCCGGAAGGGCCGATGGTCTTCCCCCCAAAAGACTGAAAACTATCCCTGGGGAGGTTTTCGGGACCGATGAGATCGGTGTAGGTTGTAAGCGTGGAGGCGTTGGAAAGGACGTAAAAACAGGGGATTTCCTCCCCATCTTCGATCAACACCCCCCTGACTTTCTGGCCGGACACCAGAATTTTCTGGGCGGCGCAATTAAAACGCACAGTCCCCCCGCAGGCCAAAAAGGATTCCAGAAGGACATTGGAGAGGGCCTGAGACCCACCCTTGAGGTGGTAGGGCTTAAATTCCAAGTAGGACCAGAGCAGAAGGGCGAAGTCGGAAAAGGGAAGACGCGAAGGGGGCAGCCCCAGATAAGTCCAGTAGGTGGAGATAATGGACTTCAGGAGCGGGTCCCGGAGATACTGGTCCAGGATCTGCTGCGTCGGTTTCAGCGCGTGTTCGAAAAAGATCGGGTATTTCTCCCGGGAGGCCTCCGGGTCGCGGGCAAATGCCACGGCCACCATCTGCGCAGAAAATTTATACAGAAGATCAAAGAAACCTTCGATCCCGGCCCCTTCCCGGGGGAAGCGCGCCTTCAAGGTCTCCACCGCACTCCCGCGGTCCGCCTCCAGAGTAATGTCTATCTCTCCTGGAATCACCAATCGATAAAGGCCCTTCATCTCTACGAGTTCGAGCTTATCGAGAATTCCCATTTCTCCCAGGAGCCTGCGCAGGGGGCCGGGCTTGCGCGGGCTGCCGATGCCGCTCAATTGGTGGAGGGAGACTTCGAACTCAAACCTTCCCCGGATGAAGCTGGTGGCGCACCCGCCCGGGAGGTTGTGCCTTTCCAGCAGCAGGACTTTGACCCCGTTCCTGGCCAAGGTAAGCGCAGCGGTCAGTCCGCCGTTTCCCGCCCCGATGACGACCACATTAAAATCAGGCATGAGTTCCTCCTTCCAGGAGCGCAACCATCCACCGTTCCTTTCTGGGTAAAGGAAATGAAAAGAAAAAGCAAGAGGAAAAGACAGCCAGTCTCCGGGCCACAAGAAAAGAAATCTCAAAAGCGAAGGGGTGCAAGATAAAGAGAATCAGGGAAAGACCTGGACATAGGCGACGCGGGCGCGCTCGCTCACCGACCCGAACTTGGCGTCATAATCGGCTTTTAACGCCTTGAAATGGTCCGAATCCATGAGCTTTTGGAAGGTCGCCTCGTCCTTGAGTTCGTACATGGCCAGGTACTGGTATTTATCCTCACCCAGGATGGCCTTGTATCGCCGGGCGCTCACCGCTCCATTGAACTGGAGGAACATGGGGACGTGGACCTCGTCGTACCAGCGGTTGAAGGCCTCCTCTTTCTCCTTAGGGATGCTTGCCTTGACCATGAAGAGCACCGTAGCCATAAAAACCTCCTTTATTTTTTTCACCACAGAGGCACAGAGAGCACAGAGTTTCGAAAGGTAAAAGACGAAAGGGCCACTTTGCCAAATAGTTTTTCTTTTTAAATCTATCGGTGTTGACCCGTGTTCAACCGTGTCCCATTATGGTTCCTGATATTTCTGCCTATTCTACTCTGTGTCCTCTGGCCTCTGGGGTGAAATTAAGCCTTTAAAAAATCCGGGCTTTTGAACTCCGGGTTCGGATAGGTGTAAAAGCCCTTCCCCGTCTTGACTCCCAGATGTTTTTGCTCGATCATTTTTTTCAGGGCTGCCGGGGGGTAGTCCCGGCGGTCTTTGGATTGGTTATAATAAACCATTTCAATGCCATACACTACATCCAGGCCCACCGCGTCCATGATCCCGAAAGGGCCCTGGGACATGCCCGTCCAGATCATCCATCCCCGGTCGATATCCTTAAAGTCCACGTACCCCCTGGCCCACATGTGAAGGGTCTCCCGTTTGATTGCCCTCCAAACCCGGTTGAAGCAAAAGCCCAAAAGCTCTTTTTTGACCGTCAGCGGGACGCACCCGATGGAACGGACCCATTCCTTTCCTGTTTCCAGGACCTGACGGGTTGTTTTCTTCCCTCCCATGACGTCGGCCATGTTTCTGCCTAGGTCAAGGGAATAAAAGTGAAGGTTGAGACACTTCTCCGGCCGGTGGGTAGCACTCTCGATCCTGGATACGGGGATGGAAGAACTGTTGGTGGCGAGGATCGCTTTCTCGGGGGCAGAGAGGTCAATTACTTTGAAAATTCGCCGCTTTAGTTTCAAATTTTCAGGAATTGCTTCAATCACTAAATCGGCCCCCCGCACCGCCGCTTCGATGGTTGAAGAGATCCTAATTTTCTTCGCCTGCCGTTCAATCTCTCTCAGCGGGATGGCCGGTTTGCGGTTGGAATTGGCGATCCGCACCTGAATCATCCGGAGGACCTTTCCCATCGATCTGGGGTCGGCATCGTAGGCGGACACGTCATATCCATGGTAGGCGGAGTGGACGGCAATCTGGGTTCCCAAAGTACCCGTTCCGATAACCGCAACCTTTCGAATTCTCGGCTTCATTTATGATCTCCTTAGGAATCGACACCAAATGGATGCAAATTCTGGATTCATAATCTATAACCCCTGAAATAAAAAAGCCAACATTTTTTTGAATGTCGGCTTTTTCAGGGGCGGCAACAGGGTCCCGGAGGGCCCTCGATATATCAGGTCACCTTCATCATCCACCCGTAAGGGTCTTTGATTTTTCCGTACTGGATTCCCATGATGGTGTCATAGAGCTTCTGGGCCAGGGGGCCTACCTTTCCCTGGTTGATCGGATAATTCTTCCCTTTGAAGGACACCTTCCCCACCGGGGAAATGACCGCGGCCGTCCCGGCGGCAAAGATCTCCTTCACCCGGCCGGATTCCAACCCGGATATCACTTCGTCCAGGCCGATCATCCGCTCGGAGACTTTCATCTCCCAGTTCCGGCAGATGTGGAGAACGGAATTCCGGGTGATTCCCGGGAGAATCGTCCCCCCGAGGGGAGGAGTGACCACCTCGTCTTCGGTGTAAAGAAAGATATTGCTGGTCCCCACTTCTTCCAGGTATTTCCTTTCGATGGCGTCGAGCCACAGAACCTGGGTGAACCCCTTCTCATGAGCCTCTTCCTGGGCCAGAAGGCTGGCGGCGTAGTTGGCCAGTGTCTTGGCTTCGCCCAATCCACCACGGGCCGCCCGGATGTATTTCTCCTCCAGGTAGATGTCCACGGGATTGAATCCCTGGGGGTAGTAAGCCCCCACCGGGCCCACCATGATGTAGAAGAGAACTTCCTTGGTGACCTGGACCCCCAGCGCCGGCTCAGTGGCGATCATGTTGGGACGGATGTAAAGGGAGGCCCCGGGGGCGGAGGGGACCCAGTCTTTTTCCAGCCGGACGAGCTGCCGGGTGGCTTCGATGGCAAAATCCACGTCTATCTCGGGCAGACAGAGCCGTTTGGCCGAACGGTTCATCCGCTCGTAGTTCATGCGGGGGCGAAAGAGGTAGATATCTCCGTTGGCCCAGCGATAGGCCTTGAGACCTTCAAATACCTCCTGCCCGTAGTGGAGGACCAGGGCGGCGGGGTCCAGGGCAAAGGGCTTGTAAGGCTCGATGCGGGGGTTCTTCCAACCCTCGTCCTTCTTGTAGTCCATCAGGAAGAGATAATCGGTGAAGATCTTCCCGAACCCCAGCTGGGCGCCCGGCTCTGGCTTCTTCTTCAGTTTTTTGGGGCTTGCTTTTACGATCGGTATGTCAACCATAGGAAATAGTTCCTTTCTGCGCGAGGATATTTTAGAGTATCTATACCACAATCAGGAAGGGAAAAGAAACCTTAAAAAAATCAAGCCACGCGGGCGAGAGTCAGCACGTCCACGCTTTTGGCCCCGGCATCGAGCAGGGCTTTCGCACACTCCTGAACCGTGGCCCCGGTGGTGAAAACATCGTCGATAAGGAGGACCCGTTTTTCGACCAGACCCGCGGCGCTTCGCACCTCAAAAGCACCCCGCACGTTCTTTTGCCGCTGGGGGCCGGAGAGATGGGTCTGGGGCTGGGTCTGGCGGGATCGCCGAAGGGCGGTGAAGTTCAGGGGGATCGATCGTCTCCGGCTGACCTCGCGGGCCAGGAGGAGAGATTGATTGAACCCCCTCTCGCGAAGACGCCGGGTATGGAGGGGAACGGGAATCAGGAGGTCGATTCCGGAAAAGGGAAACTCTGGGTCCTGATATTCAGCCAGCAGAATCCCCAGCGGTTTGGCCAGGCTGGCCACCCCCCCGAATTTAAACCTGGAGATGATCTCGGCGATCAACCCCTCGTAGGGACACAGGGAGCGGGCCTTGGCAAAAGGCGGTTCTCCACTCAGGCAACCGGAGCAGAGATGGTCCTGTTCAGAGGGGGAGGGAAAGCCGATCCCGCAGCGCGGACACCGGGGGGGAGAAAAGAATTTGATCCGGGAGAGGCACGAAGGGCAGGGACGGCCGGAAAAAAAAGAATCGGTCAGATCCTCGCAGAATGGACACTTGGGGGGCAGAAAGAAATCCACGAAGGCTCGCCAGAAGGGGGCGGAGCTCATATTCGGGCGGGGAAATTATAAAAAGGGATCGCCGGCATCTTCTGGGAAAAATCGGGCAGGTGGATGGAATAGGTTCCCCAGGAATGGCAGGCTTCACAGAAACCCGACCACTCCGCCTGGCTGCGGCCGCAGGAGGAACACTGGTAGGCAGGGAGGGGAAATTTCCTCGTGTCCAGGGCTTTCTCGTAGGCCTCCATGGAGTGGGCGAAATCGCCCCGCCGGTGATAGGCCTGTCCCATCAGGATCAGGAGTTCGGGAAAGATGACCCCCGCTGTCTCCAGGTCCCGAAGCTGCTCGATGGCTTCGTCGACCATCTCCAGGCGGATAAGCAGCCGGCTGAAAAAGAAACGCAGAATGCTGTCCTCCGGGCGCTCGCGCATATAATCCCGGTAGAAATCCAAGGCCTTCTGCGGTTGAGCCATGGAGAGATAGAGGGACTCCAGGCGTTCCAGGAAGACCGGGTTCCAGGAGGCTTCCAGGGCCTTCTTCCAGGTCCGGCCGGCCTCTTCAAAAGATCCCTGCCGCTGGAGCACGTCCCCGAGGGAGACATGAGCAGGGAAGAAGGAAGGGTCTTCCTTGAGGATTCCCCGCAGAGCCTTTTCGGCCTCCCGGAAATCCCCTTTTTGGGCCAGCTCCTCGGCGAACTTGTATTCCATCCCCGAGAGGGCTTCTTTTTCGGCCTGGACGTATTTTTTTTCCTTGGTGTGTTTCACTACGCCTTTCTGGGTCTGGTAGGCTTCGTCCCAGCTACCCATGAGGATATGGATATCCCTCTTCTTGCGGAGGGCTTCGCGATTGGAAGCGTCGCGCTCCAGGATGGTATCCAGAACCTCCAATGCCGCCGGGTACCTCTTGAGCCCTACGTTGTTCTTCACCAGGTCGAAGAGAACCTCCAGGTTTTCCGGCTGGAGGGCTTTGGCCTTGCCCAGAACCTCGATGGCTTCGGCATATTTTCCCTCCAGAGAATACAGGTTGGCCAGGGAGATATGAGCGGGAAGGTGGTTCGGCCGCTTCTCCAGAATCTTGTCCAGCATTTCTTTGGCCTGCTGAATGTTTCCCTTGAGCATCTCTTCCAGGGCGTCGCTGTACCGTTCGCGGATCTTTCCCTCCCTGCGGTCGGATTTGGAAGAGCGCCAGAGATGGAAGGCTCTCCGGGCATCTACGAACAGGGTAACCAAAAAGACGAAGAGGGCGCCGATGATAAAAGCCCCGAAGGCGATCAAGGCCGGAGAGATGAGCAGGCTCGTTCCTTCCCAGAGGGAAAACTCCACTTGCTCGGGGTTCAGGTAGAAAAGGAAGCCAAACCCGATAAAGATGAGGGTAAAGAGGACAAAGTGGATCCGGGAAAACATGATCGGCTCCTTCTATTTATGGTACGGCTCCCCCCGCAGGAGGGTGAAAGCCCTGTAGATCTGTTCGCAGAGAAGCAATCGGGCCATTCCGTGGGCCAAAGTCATCGGAGACAAGGACAGGCTGTCATCAGCCCCCTTTTTGATCGACTCTTCCAGTCCGTAGGGCCCGCCCACAATGAAAGCGACTTCCCCGGAGCCCGAGAGGCTCCACTTCTCCAGGGAGCGGGCGAAAGCCTCGGATGAGACCTGTTTTCCCCTTTCATCCAGCGCCACAGTGAAGGCCCCGGCCGGGAGCCTCTCCCGGATTCTTCGGCCCTCCTGCTGGAGAATATAACTTATTTTTCCCCTGGAGGGGAGTCTTTCTTCCGGCACCGGGACCGGCATGAAGTCCGCGTAACGACGGATCCTCTCCTCGTAGACCCGGCATCCCTCGCGCACATACCGATCGGCAGAACGGCCCACGAAGATGAGGGTCAGGCGGATCTTTTTCATTGCCTAAGAAATGACAAGAGTCTCTGCGTCCTCCAAGGATGAAGGTAAAATCAACCGCAGAGCACGCTGAGACCGCAGAGCTTTTTCTCGGTAAAGACAAAAAATAGAAATCATTTTGCGAATATGGCCTCCTCTTTGCCTTTCGATCCTCCGGGGATTGAGACAAGAGGATGAACGGAGAGGAAGCAGAGAGTGCAGAGATCGTTCCCTCAAAAACACTGGCCATTTTGACCTTCCGCGAAGGGTGAGAAAGAGGGCCGCTCCTCCCCCTGCATCCTGGCCCTGAACTTTTGGCCATTTTTCCCTCTGCGTGCTCAGCGATCTCTGCGGTTAAGTTTTTTTATTCCTGCCGCCTGCGGCGGACCTTTCGAGCCGGCGGCAGCTCGAGCTGGGGGGCTTCCGACCAGAGCCTTTCCAGGTCATAAAACTCCCGGACCGGATGGTAGAAGATATGCATCACCACGTCTCCATAGTCCAGAAGTACCCAACGCCCATCCCGTTTTCCTTCAATGCCGAGCGGATGAAGTCCCTCTTTCCCCAGTTTTTCTTCCGCATGGGCGGCGATGGCCTGCACTTGGCGGTCCGAGTTGCCGCTGCAGATCAAGAAATAGTCCGTAAAAGAAGAAAGGTCTTTTACCTCTAAGATGACCAAGTCAATGGCCTTGCGGTCCATTAAAGCCCGGGCACAGAGGAAAGCTTTCTCTCTGGAACTGGTGGGGATCAACCGGTCGCTTCGCTGTCCTTATTTCGGTAAAGATGGTTCGTTTGAATGAAAGCCTCTACCGCCGGCGGAACCAGGTAGCGGATGGAATTTCCCTTCCGGAGGAATTCCCGGATCCGGGTGGAAGAAATGTCCAGCCCGATGATCTCCGCAGGGTAAACCAGAAACCCAGACCTATGGACATATCCGCCTTCTCGCGTATCATAGCAAAATTCATCGGCCAGTTCAACGGGAAGATGTTCCCGGGAGAATTTTTTTTCGAATCCCGGGCGGGTCATGACCACGAAATGGCAGAGTCCGAAGAGAGAGGCATAATCCTTCCAGCCGCTGATTTCCAGGAAGGCATCCAGGCCGACGATAAAATAGAGGTGGGTCCCGGCCCCCAACTCCCGGCGGAAATCCTCGATCGTTTCGATGGAATAGGACTTTCCCGGCCGGTCCAGTTCCACCCCGGAAAGGGCGAAACGGGGGTTGTCGGAAACCGCCAAACGGACCATTTCGGCACGGAGAGGAGCAGGCAGGATTTCTTCTTTCTCTTTATGGGGCGGGTCGGAAGAGGGGATGAAAATCATCCGGTCCAGGGCAAAAAAATCGCAGATCTCCTCTGCGGCTCGCAGATGGCCCAGGTGGATGGGGTTGAAGGTGCCCCCGAAGAGGCCGATTTTCTTCATGTCCGGATCTGCCCCGAACCGTAAACGATGAACTTGGAAGTTGTCAGATCCTCCACCCCCATGGGTCCGAAGGAATGAAGCTTGGAGGTGCTGATCCCGATCTCGGCCCCCAGGCCCAGCTGAAACCCGTCGCTGAAGCGGGTGGAGGCATTGACCAGGACGGTGGAGGAGGGAACCTCCCGGAGGAACCTCTGGGCATTGGTGTAATCCTGGGTGACGATGGCCTCCGTATGGGAGGACCCGTAACGGATGATGTGCTGGACGGCCTGGTCCAGGCCGTCCACGACCCGCACCGCCAGGATCAGGTCCAGGTACTCCGCCGCCCAGTCTTCTTCCGAGGCTTCTTTGACGCCGCTCAGGATCCGGCGAGTTTCCGGGCATCCCCGCAATTCCACGCCGGCACTCCTGAACTTTTCTGCTAGGGGGGGCAGAAAGGCGGGAGCGAGCCGTCGGTGGACCAAGAGGGTCTCCATGGCGTTACACACTCCCGGCCGTTGAACCTTGGCGTTGTAAGCGATCTCCAGCGCCATGTCCGGGTCCGCGGAGGCATCCACAAAGACATGGCAGACTCCCCGGTAATGTTTGATCACCGGGACTTTGGATTTGGAGACCACGAAACGGATCAACTCCTCTCCGCCCCGGGGGATGATGACATCGATGAATTCCTCGAGTTGAACCATTTCCTCCACCGCCTCGCGGGAGGTGGTGGGAATGGCCTGGATGGCTTCGGCGGGAATTCCCCGCTCCCGGCAGACCCTCTGCAGAACTTCGACGATGGCCAGGTTGGAACGGATGGCTTCCGACCCACCCCGCAGGATCACGGCGTTACCCGCCTTCAGGCAGAGCCCGGCGGCATCCGAAGTCACATCGGGACGGGATTCGTAGATGATTCCGATCACTCCCAGGGGGATGCGCATCTTTCCCACGGAAAGGCCGTTGGGCCGTTTCCACATCCGGCTCACTTCCCCCACGGGGTCAGGAAGGAGGGCGATTTCTTTCAGGCTGGCAGCCATTCTCCGGATGACCGAATCCGAGAGAGTCAAGCGGTCGATCATGGCGGAAGGGAGACCGGTTTCTTCCGCCCCTTTCAGGTCCAGCGCATTGGCCTCCTTCAGCCTAGCCGCGGACGTAAGCAGCGCCTCGGCCATCCCCTCCAAAGCTGAATTTTTGGCCGAGGCAGAAAGATTAGCCAGGAAATGGCTCGTTTCCCGGGCCTTCCGGGCGATGTCCAAAACCTCATCCTTCAAGGCCATACCGTTCCTCCATGAAAGCACTGCCTATGACCCTTCTTCGTCGTTGCAATCTCAACCGCCGGTCGTAAAACAGACCAAATCATCCCGGTGCACGATTTCATCGCTGTATTTATAGCCCAGCCGGCCTTCGACTTCAGATGTTTTCAGCCCTTTGATCTTGTTGATCTCCGAGGAATCGTAGTTGCTCAGTCCCTTGGCGAAATCCCGGCCGCTGGCATCGGAGAGAACTACCGGATCTCCCAGGCTGAATTTGCCCTCTGCGGACAAGACCCCCGAGGGAAGGAGACTTTTGCCCTTTTGCAGGATGGCTTTCCTGGCCCCCTCATCCACCCGGATCCTGCCCTGGGGCTCCAGGGTGAAGGCGATCCAGTGCTTGCGGCTGGTGAGTTTGTTCCCCTGGCAGGTGAATAGCGTTCCCACCTCTTCCCCGGAAAGAATTTTTTCCAGGAGGCCTTCGGCCATGCCATTGGCCAGGATGGTGGGGACCCCGAAAAGCGCCGCCTTGCGGGCGGCCTGCAGCTTGGTGACCATCCCGCCGATGCTGAAAGGAGTGATCGTTCCCGTGGCTTTCCGCTCCATCTCCTCGGTGATCCGATCGACGAAGGGAATGAGCCGGGCGTTTTTATAGACCCTCGGGTCGCGGTCATAGAGGCCGTCGATGTCGCTCAGGATCACCAAAAGGTCGGCGTTGACCAGGTTGGTGACCAGGGCCGAAAGGTTGTCGTTGTCCCCGAACTTGATCTCCTCCACCACCACGGTGTCATTTTCATTGATGACCGGGATGACCCCGAACTCCAGGAGGCTGAAAAGGGTGTTGCGGGCATTAAGGTACCGGTTGCGGTTGGAGAGATCGTCCCGGGTCAGGAGAATCTGGGCGACCTTCTCACCGTAGAAAGAGAAGGCCCGTTCATAGCTCCACATGAGCGCGCTCTGGCCGATGGCGGCAGAGGCCTGTTTCTGGGGCATGGTCTTGGGCTTTTCCCCAAGGCCGAGGCGGCCCATTCCGGCGGCAATGGCTCCGGAAGAGACCAGGACCACTTCGTAGCCTTTCTTTTTGGCCGCGGCGATCTCGCGGGCCAGTCGGTCGAAGACCGGCTGGCTCAGGGTTCTTCCTTTTGCGGTCAACACCCGGCTTCCCACCTTGAGGACAACCCGTCGGACTTTTTTCAGAATTTCTTTCCGGTTCAGGTCAGGCCTCCTTAACGGATTCTTTGGCCAGGCGCCTGGCCAAAGCACCGAGGAGTTCCGGCAGTCCCTCCCCGGTCAAGCCGGAAATGGGGTAAGCCGGTTTCTTGATTCGTTTGAAATGAGCCGCGATCCGGGGGAGCCTCTCCCGGCTTTCGGGGGCATCGATCTTGTTGAGGGCCAGAATCTGGGGTTTCCTCGCCAGTTCCGCGTCGAAGAGGGCCAGCTCCCGGTTCAGGATCCGGTAATCCTCCAGGGGGTCGCGCGGACGGAGGACGGAGAGGTCCAGAACGTGGAGGAGGAGGGAAGTGCGCTGAACGTGGCGCAGAAAACGTAAACCCAGGCCGGCTCCCTGATGGGCCCCTTGGATGATTCCAGGAATGTCCGCCACCACGAAGGGCCGCTGGTCGCGGAAAGAGACGACGCCCAGGTTGGGGACGAGAGTGGTGAAGGGGTAATCCGCTATTTTGGGCCGGACCGCGGAGATCCTGGAAATCAGGGTGGATTTGCCGGCATTGGGGTACCCGATGATGCCCACATCGGCCATGAGTTTCAACTCCAGGCGGACCTGGCAGGATTCTCCGGCCTGACCGGGTTCGGCATGGCGGGGAGCCTGGTGGATGGAAGTGGCGAACCGGGCATTTCCCCGGCCTCCCATCCCGCCCCGGGCAACGACGAAAGTCTCGCCTTCCCGGGTCAGGTCTTTGAGTATTTCTCCCGTTTCCGCGTCGCGCACGACGGTCCCCCGGGGCACAGGAAGAACGAGGTCCGGAGCGCTCCGCCCTTCCTGATTTTTTCCTTTTCCGTGCTGGCCCCTTTTGGCGTGATAATGCTGGCGGTAACGAAAATCGAGAAGGGTGGAGAGCTGGCCGTCGGCTTTCAGGATCACGTCCCCGCCCTTGCCCCCGTCGCCGCCGTCGGGACCCCCGCGGGGAACGTACTTTTCACGGCGAAAGCTGATGCAACCTTTTCCTCCATCGCCGGCCTGGACGAAGATTTTCACTTCATCGACGAACTTGATCGATCAGACTCCCCGTCTTCTAGCGGCCCCCTGGGAGACCGGTTGAACTGCGGTACTATGCCTGAATCGCTTCCGCCCGGCCGGGGTACACGCTGATCTTTTTGCGCTCCCGGTCCAGACGTTCGAAGGTAACGATCCCGTCGATCTTGGCAAAGAGGGTGAAGTCTTTTCCCACGCCCACGTTTTTGCCGGGGTGAATCTGGGTTCCCCGCTGCCGGACCAGAATGGACCCGGCATGGACCCATTGCCCTCCAAATCGCTTGACTCCCAGTCTCTGGCCGGCGCTGTCCCGGCCGTTGCGGGAGCTTCCCTGTCCTTTCTTGTGTGCCATATGAACCTCCTCAAAAGCGACGCCTAAAATGCGCTGAAAGGCCCAAAATTGGATTATATTATTTTAGGGCATCTTAGGCGTGGCATTACTGTACGTTGATCTCCTTGATCTTCAAGCTGGTGAAGGACTGGCGGTGGCCCGTTTTTTTGCTGTACCCCTTCCGCCGCTTCTTCTTGAAAACGATGACTTTTTTGGCCCGGTGCTGGCCCAGAATCTCTCCCACCACTTTCACATTGGAAAGGACAGGCTGACCGGTTAGAACGTTTTCTCCCTCGGCGTAGAAAAGGACCTCCTTCATCTCCACCGTATCGCCTTTCTCCCCGGAGATCTTTTCCACCTTGATGGTATCTCCGGGAGAGATCTTGAATTGCTTTCCGCCGGTGCGAATGATCGCGTACACAGGACCCCCCGATATTCCCTTAAAAATATTCCCCTTGCCCGACCCTTATCCTCCAATGAGAGGAGAAAAATGTCGGGGGGGAATTCATAAATCAATCTCTGATGCTATGATTTCCGGCTTTGATTTGTCAACGGGAAAATGGCCATTCTGGCTTTGGATTTCGTACTGCTCCAGATGGAAGTCATTTTTCCCCGTGATGGTGATGCGCTTGGTGTACCGTTTTTCCAGTTTCTCCAGCTCCAACCGCACCTCGTCGTAAAGGTAGTTGGCCACATTGGGGTGGACATTCACCAGGATGGAATCTCCCTTCAGTTCCCGGATGTCCCGCTGAAT